>Ga0256830_1000447_pt1 | contig 33456 bp, 35 predicted proteins | sample 128326metaG_FD_190537 | JGI IMG/M metagenome (GOLD analysis project Ga0256830, IMG submission 190537) | Hydrothermal vent microbial communities from Lau Basin, Pacific Ocean - 128-326 | ecosystem: Environmental > Aquatic > Marine > Hydrothermal vents | place: Pacific Ocean: Lau Basin | collected...
GGCTCCCTCTTCAGCCTCTCAGCCGTCTCAAAGAGCTCCTCCAGCATCCCCTCAAAGTCGGTGAAGGAAAGCACGTGCATCATCCATCACCCAGCGCCTTCAGCCGGAGCAGCTTCCTCTCTATGAGCTCCTTAGTGCCTATGTCCCGCCTGTGGTAGAGGTGCTCCCCCCTCACGTGCCCGGTGGCACGCTCCGCTATCCTCTCGGCCTCCTCCAGGGTCTCGGCAACCCCCACCACCGCCAGGCTCCGGGAGGAGGTGGAGAACACCCTGCCATCCTGCTCGTTCACCGCCGCGTAGTACAGCACCGCCCCCTCACGGGCTATGGCATCCTCATCCACCCGAATCTCCGCAGGCGGAGCAGGAGAGACCCCGTAACCCCTGGGTACGATGTACTTGCACACCGATGCGAGCTCCCTGAAGCCCACCTCACCCCTCAGCCTCCCCTCAGCCAAGTTCATGCAGAGCCCCGCGAAGTCCCCCTCCAGCAGGGTGAGCACGTTCATCGCCTCGGGGTCGCCGAACCTGCAGTTGAACTCCACCAGCTTCACCTCCCTGCCCTTCATGAACTGCCCGTAGAGCACGCCCCTGTAGTCCTCGCCCGTCTCCCTCCTCAGAGCCTCCACCGTCCTCCTTATAACCTGCACCGCAAACTCGTAGTCGGAGGCATCAAGAAAGGGGAGAAGCCCATCAGGCAGGGAGTAGGAGCCCATTCCGCCGGTGTTGTGCCCCCTATCACCCTCAAAGGCACGCTTGTGGTCCTGCACCGCCGGCATGGGCATGACCTCCCCTCCCGCAACGAAAGCCTGAACCGTGAACTCCTCACCCACCAGCTTCTCCTCCACCACCACCTCCCCGCCCCCTATTCCACGCTCAATAACCTCCCTGGCATACGCCTTCGCCTCCTCCCTGCTCTTCAGGTGCTCCCCCATGACCTTCACCCCCTTACCCCCCGTAAGTCCGGCAGGCTTAACCGCCACCTCCCCCTCAAAGGAGTCAATAAACTCAGCCGCCTCTCCCGGGTCTGTAAAGCTGGCGTAGCGCACGTTGCCGGGGATGCGGTACCTGCTCATCAGCTCCCTGCAGAAGCTCTTGCTCCCCTCCACCATCGCCAGCCTCCTCCTGGGACCCATGCAGGGCACTCCCGCATCCGCCAGCCTGTCAGCCACCCCAGCGCACAGGGGAGCCTCGGGACCCACGACCGCAAGCTCAACGCCCCACCGCTCAGCCGCCTCCGCCACCCTCTCAACCTCCGTCTCCTTTGCTATCTCCGCATCCCGGCAGAGGCGGAGGATGCCCGGGTTCCTGTTGCCCATGAAGGCGTACAGCTCCACTTCAGACCTGCACAGCGCCTCCGCTATGGCATGCTCCCTTGCACCGCCGCCTACCAGCATCACCTTCATGTCTTACCCTCCTGCAAACACTGGTAAGAACTCCCTCTTAAACTTTAACCCCCAGGGCATCCATGGCTTGCCTGCTCATCTCCGCACCCGCCATGAAGGCTCTGAGCCTCTGCCTCAGCCTCTGCTCCAGCATCCTGAGGGTGTACTCCTCGTGCTCAAACTCAAACCCGTACTCAACCTCCCAGAGCACCAGGAACTCAGGAGGCGACGGCGGAAACACGCGCTGCACCCCCGGCTTCAGAGCCTCCTCAATCTCCTCCACCCCTATCTCCCCAGCACCGGCGAGCAGCACGGCGGTGCACATCCTGCGCACCATCTCCCTCAGGAAGCTCTCCCCCCTGAAGGTGAGCACCACCACACCCCCAGCGCGCTCCGCCCTGACCTCCAGCAGGTGCCTCTCCGGGTTCCTCTCCCTGTCGCAGGTGAAGCTGTGGAAGCTGTGCCTGCCCTCAAGCACCCTGCAGGCCCTCTCAATCCTGCTCATGGTGTACCCCTCATCGGGGGCAAAGTAGCGGTAGGTCCTGGAGAGCGCCGAGTACCTGGGGTGGAAGTCCCTGTCCACCTCCCTCACCCCCAGCACCCTTATCTCCTCCGGCAGGTAGGCGTTGAAGGCTCTGGGGGGCAGGTGGCGGGGAAGCTCAAAGGCGAAGACGTTGCCCAGGGCGCTCACACCCCTGTCGGTTCTGCCGGCGCTCTTGAACCACTCCCCGGCTCCGAACCTGCGGAGCACCCTCAGGAGCTCACCCTCCACGGTGCGCACGTCCCTCTGCCTCTGGGAGCCGTGGAAGGCGTGACCCTCGTAGTAAACCTTCGCCGCGAACCTCCTCAGGTGCACGCTCCGCACCTCCTGCACCCGGGGAAGCACTCCGGCGAGGTTTCCCCCGCGAGGTACCTGCGGTACTCCTCCTCAAAGAAGCTCCTGGCAATGCGCACGTCTATGCACTCCCAGGGGAGCTCCCCAGAGAGCTCACGCTCCGGCGCTGGAGCCCTGCGCCACTCCCCGCTGCCCCTCCTGTGCACCCCGAGCAGCACCTCCCCCAGCTCCCTGCCGCCCCTCGCTATGACCGCCTGAACCCAGGAGGCTCTGGGGCTTTCGCCCTCCACCTCTATGCCCCCGAGCAGCTTCCTGAAGAGCCGGAACCTGCGCCTGAGCTCCCCGACACCCGCGAAGCCGCACCGCTGCAGGGGTGTGTGGGGCTTGGGTATGAAGGGGCTCAGGGAGACCCTCACCCTGCCCCTGAAGGCTTTCGCAACTTCCCGCACGAGCGCCGCAGCAGCCTCAACGTGCTCCCTCCTCTCCCCCGGAAGCCCGTACATCATGTACAGCTTGAGGTTTCTCACCCCTGCCTCCGAGCACAGCCTTACCGCCTCCATCAGCACATCATCGGTGAGGCGCTTGTTCAGCCTCAGCCTCAGCTCCTCGCAGCTCTCGGGGGCGATGGTTACGGTGCGCTGCCCGCTCCTGACCAGCATCTCCAGAAACTCGGGGGTGAGGGCATCCGCTCTGAGGGAGGGTGCCGAAACCTGCATCATGACATCGGAGAGCACGCCGGTGAGCCTCTCAAGGTGGGCGTAGTCGGTAACGCTGGCTCCCAGGAGGGCAACCTTCCTCACCCCGCTATCTGCCCACTCCCGCACGAGAGCCTCAACCTCCCCCACATCCCTCTCCCGCCTGGGCCTGAAGATGTAGCCCCCGAGGCAGAACCTGCAGGAGCGTGTGCACCCCCGTGCCACCTCCAGCAGGTAGCTCTCACCGAAGGCTCCCGCCTCGCTCACCACCTGGTGAACCGGGAGGGGGGCAAGCTTCTCCGCGAGCACCCTGGTGGCGTGCTCTTTCACCCCTGGAACGTAGAAGTAGTCCAAGGATGCCAGCTCCTCCAGCACCTGCGAGCGCTCCCCCGCGTGCAGCGCCTCCACCACCTCCCCCACGCCAGCCTCCGCCTCCCCTATGTAGAAGGCGTCAACAAAATCTGCAAGGGGCAGGGGGTTCACGGCGCAGGGGCCGCCTGCCAGCACCACCTGCCTCCTCTCCCCCCTGTCAAGGGGCACACCCCCACGCTCAAGCATGGAGAGGAGGTTCAGGGCATCCGGCTCAAACTGCCAGCACACCGCTATGACCTCAAAGTCGCGCAGCGGGGAGCGGGTCTCAATGCTCCTGACCCCATCGTGCACGTCCAGGTAGAAGCGCTCCGCATACACCTCCTCCCGCTGGTTGAGCATGGCGTACACTATCTGCATGCCCAGGTTGGCAACACCCGCGCGGTAGCGCTGCGGGTACACCAGAGCCACCCTGAGCTTCCCTCTTGGGTTCTTTACAATGGCGTTCCTTTCCCTCACGAGTTTCATTCCAGCCATGGTCAAAATGAAAGGTGAGCGGACTCGGCGGGATTTGAACCCGCGATCTTCGGCTTAGAAGGCCGACGCCCTGTCCAGGCTAGGCTACGAGTCCCTCAGATTTAAGGCAGGGATGCTGTTGAAAACAATTTCTGCACGCTACGGGCACACGCAGGAGGTTAGCTCCTCTATGGTCTGAGAGAGGAGCTCATCCCCGGTATCAAGAATCTCCAGCACCTTATCGCTCTTAAGCCTGTAGTAAACCTCCCTGCCGTCCCTCCTGGCTGCCACGATTCCGCACTCCTTGAGCATGCGCAGGTGCTGGGACACCGTGCTCTGCTTGAGGTTGAGACGCTCCATCATCGCCGAAACGTTGCTCTCACCCTCACGCAGAAGCTCAAGTATCCTCAGCCTGGTGGGGTCAGCGAAGACCTTGAAGGTCTTTGCCTTCAGCTCAAGCCACCTCTGCTCCACCATGGTATACCTCTGAACCTCACAGGTTAAATCTATTTCCCCGCCGAGCCCTTCTCAGCATGGACATGCAGGGCACCTAATTGCATGCCCCCGCCATGCCTGCCGCAGTTGGGGTTGAGAGCACCCTTAACAAAGTTTAAATATGATGGGGTTGTAGTTGCTACCACGAATAATGGGGGTAAACATGATGAGTGCTACAAACGCTGTGGATCTGGCTACAAGGGTGGATGAAGTTGGCTTCCCCGAGTTTACGGCGAAGCTGATAGGGGACGTTTTTGATGCCCTGGTGGCTGCCATGATAAGGCAGCAGGAGGCGTATGCAGACCTGCTTGAGAAGGTGGCGAAGACCATAGAGGACTTTGAGGCTCAGGAGGTGCAGGACGAGGAGGTTGATGCCTGGCTTCTTGAGCAGTTCCCTCTGATACAGAACGGGAAGCCAGTTACCGGGAAGACCGCGATTGTGGCTGACAACACGCTTACAAAGGAGCAGGTGGCTAAGCTGAAGTACCTGCTGGGGAAGACCGCCGAGGATATGAACAAGAAAGATGATTTTAATGGAATAAAAGATGGTGAAAAACTGACTGCAGATCAGGTAGAGCTGATAAAAAGTCTGGTCAGGCGCAAGATTGCAAAGAGACGCATGGATGCCCTCAAGGAGCTCGTATCCATGGGAATCGTGAGGGTGGTGGTGGAGAGCGGCAGGATAAAGACCCGCCTGGACTTCACCACCTACGGGGGGCAGTGGCAGAATGAGACCTACACCCAGTACAGGCGCAAGACCTGGGGCTTCGGAGGACGTGGCGGTATCTGGGGGAGCATCTTCGGCCTCACCCTGGGAGGCGGCATCAGGAGCCTGAGCGTCTCCACCTACACCAAGAAGAACACCGCCTACACCTCGGCGAAGATAGAGATAGGCGGGGAAGTTGAGATAAACATAAGGGGCGACTACGTGCCCCTGAAGCCGCCAGAGGAGTGAGATGCTCCGCCTGGGTGACGTGATAACGAGGCTGGTGCAGGACGCCGCCTCCGGTATCCAATCGGCAGAAGCCGAGGCGGAGGCGAAGAAGCTGGAGATAGCGGAGCTGCTGACCAGGCCGGAGGAGGAGCTCGTCAGCGATGAGGAGGTTGACGAGTTCCTCAGAACCCACTTCCCCGACCCGAAGATACCGGGGGAGACAGCAATAAGAGCCGGTGCCACCTACATAGCCCCGGAGATTCTCAGGCTAAAGGTGGGGGTTGAGGAGTTTCCCCCAGTGTACAGGGTGCTCGGGGTTAGGCTGTCTGAGAAGGAGCTTGCGCCGGGGAAGGAGCTTCTTCCCAAAGTGAAAGTGCCGGTGCTCACCCCGAAGGCGGTGGCAAAGGTGCGCCAGCAGGTTAAGAAGAAGCTGGGGCAGAGGCGCAGGAAGGCTCTGGAGAGGCTGCTGAGCACCGGCGTGCCGTCCCCCATGGTGGAGACGGTCAGCCTTGAGCTGAGGGCGGGGTTTGACAGGGAGCTCAGGGTGAGGATTCCCAGCATGTACGACACCGAGGCGAAGATTCTGCCGGAGGCTATCGGAAAGGTGAGGATAAACATTAGGCTGGAGAGGTAGGAGATGCTTCTCAGAGAGGTTATTGCCCTGCTGCACTCCGAGCTGCAGAAGGGTGTTGAGGAGATTGAGAGGCAGAGGAGGGGCGGCGTGTTCATGTCGGTGGACGGGGTCAGGGTGGAGCTGCCCTTCTCCGCCGCGCTCACCGAGGCTGAGAATTACACGAACATAGACGTGGTTCCGGGGGAGGGAGAGGGCAGGCTGGTGGTGAGGTTCGTGCCGGTTAAGCAGCCCGCCGAGCCGGAGGCTGAGGTGGGCATTGCCCAGCCCCAGCCCGCGCCCCCAGAGGCGCCGGTTGTGCCCTCAGTTGAGTCGCCGGAGGTGCTGGTGAGGGAGGCGGGAGTTGCGCCGGAGGAGGCGAGGATAGTTGCCGAGCGGGCAAAGCTCAAAAAGCTGGGTGCGAGGAGCGAGACCGCCGAGGTGCTCGCATCCATCGGGCTGACTCCCGAGAGGCTGGCGAAGATGAACACAAGGAGCGTGGTGAGGAGCATTGAGCGGGCGGCGGAGCGGGGCAGGGTGCCGCCCGAGTATGCCCTGAACTTAGGAGAGGTTGAGGCGCTGATTCACAGGGCGAAGGCGATGAAGAGAGTGAGGTAATGCGCTTTTTCATTGCCGACGTCTTCTCCACCCGCAGGTACACGGGCAACCCCCTCGCGGTGGTGCTGGATGCCGCACCTCTGAGCGAGCGGGATATGCAGCTCATTGCCAAGGAGATGAACTACTCCGAGACCGCCTTCGTTGTGGGTGTGGAGGAGGGAGGGGCGAGGGTGAGGATATTCACCCCCGCCACCGAGGTGCCCTTCGCCGGCCATCCCGTGCTGGGCACCGCATGGGTGCTGCAGGAGGAGGTGAAGCTGCCGGAGGAGCTGGTGCTCAGGGTGAAGGCGGGCGACGTGAGGGTGCACCGTGAGGGGAGGCTGCTCTGGATGCGCCCTCCCGAGCCAGAGGCGGGTGAGAGGGTGGAGCGGGATGAGGTGATGGAAGCGCTTGGGATTGGGGAGGAAGAGCTGGGTAGCATGCCCCCGCAGGTGGTGAGCTCCGGGATAAGCTTCCTGATGGTGCACCTGCGGAGGCTTGAGACCCTATCTGAGCTCGGGTGCTCACGGAGGTGCGAGGAGCTTCTGAGGCGCTACGGAGCTGCTATGCTGCTCTTCTGCATGGAGGCGAGGGAGGGAGGAGACGCCACCATGCGGGTCTTCGCACCCCTCCACGGGGTTCCGGAGGACCCCGCCACGGGCAGCGGGTGCGCATGCCTGGGAGCCTACCTGCGCCTTCACCGCGCTCTGGAAGCTGAGGAGCTGGTGGTTGAGCAGGGGTACGAGGTGAGCAGGCCCTCCAGGCTGCACCTCAGGGTTTCTCCAGAGCTGCAGGTGGGCGGAAGAGTGGTGCTGAGCGCCAGAGGGGAGCTTCTTCTCTGAAACTTTTACTCTCGCTACCCCTACCCCACATTCCGCAGCTTGTACCCGGAGGAATGGGCAGAATGGCAGGTGCCGGTGAGACTGAGATACTTGAAACCATACTCACCCTGTGCCTGCTCATCTTCGCCGCCAAGGGTGGCGGTGAGCTGGCGCAGCGCGTGGGCGTGGCAGCGGTAGTGGGGGAGATACTGGCAGGTGTGCTGCTCTCGGCTGCGCTGCTTGGCGGGTTTGAGGTGTCGGGATACAGGGTGGTGAACATAAACGAGAGCGTGAAGGTGTTTGCGGAGATAGGGGCAATCCTCCTGCTTTTCATGATAGGGCTTGAGACCAAGTTCGCCCAGTTCAGGAAGACCGGCGGCGTGGCTGTGGCTGTTGCTCTGGGTGGAATATTCCTGCCCTTCGTCATGGGGTACTACTTCGTGATGCTCGCAGGCGGCACCCAGGCTGAGGCGCTGCTGATAGGGGCTGCCCTCACCGCCACCAGCATCGCCATAACCGTCAAGACCCTCTATGATATGGGCAGGGGGAACGCCCTTGAGAGCAGGATAATAGTGAGCGCCGCGGTGTTTGACGACGTGCTCGGTCTGGTGGTGCTCGCCGGGGTGCTGGCGGTGATACAGAGCGGCGTCTTCTCGGTAACGGACACCCTGCTCGTGGCAGGTAAGGTTATCGGAGTCTGGGTGCTCCTGACCTTCGCCGGGATAACCGTTTTCTCCAAGGTGGTAACCTGGATGGCGGGGATGATACGCACCAGAGGGGGGCTTGAGGCGCTGGCGGTGGCTTCCTGCTTCGGATTCGCCTACATCGCGGGCATCGCAGGGCTGGCACCCATCCTGGGCGCCTTTGCGGCAGGCATGGCGATAGCCGAGACCAGGATAATAAAGAGCGTCCAGAGCTTCGTGGAGAAGGTGAACTTCATGATGGCACCCCTCTTCTTCACCGTCATAGGCACGCAGGTGGACCTCGCCGCCCTGGATGTGTCATCCTTGGGCTTTGCGGCTGCGCTCTTCGTGATAGCCGTGATAAGCAAGGCGGCGGGATGCGCCCTCCCCATGTTCCTGCTCACTAAGGATGCAAAGAGCTCGGCAACGGTGGGGGTGGGGATGGTGTCAAGGGGCGAGGTCGGGCTTATAATAACGGGTATCGGAGCAACCTCAGGGATACTCTCACCGGAGATGTTCTCTGCAGCGGTGCTGGTGATGCTCGGAACCACCCTGCTGACACCGGTGGTTCTGAAGAGAATGCTGTAGGCTTCAGAAAAAATAAAGGTGCTGGTGGCTTACCACCAGCATATAACCTTGTCTGCCTCAAATATCTTGTCAACGAGCGTGGAGTAGTCCTTGTTCCTGTAGAGCTCAAAAACCTCCACGTCCGCCTCCTTCTTGTGCACCTCTATTATCTCCTTCACCCTGTCGCTTGGCTCGGAGCGCAGAATCTCAAGCACCTTCATCTACACCACCTCAGTAGGGTATGATGACGTCAAACTCCAGCATCTTCTTCGCCATCTCCTCAACGCTCATCTCGTCAATGTGCTCGCTCTTCTCCACGTTCTTCGGGTTGTTGCTCACCACCAGGCCGCTGTCCTTTATCCACTCCAGGTTCTCGGCAACGTCTCCGCGCTCAACGTCGTAGTCCACGTCTATTATCATCAAACTCGGGTCATGCCCGCCCAGCATCGTCCCCACCGCAGAGCGGCTCGCCTCCTCCTGAACGTACCCATCTTCGCTGTTGCTTATAAAAACTACGCTAACCATCTCACACACCTCCTCAGAAAACAACGTACCTGTCAACCTCTTTCAGCATGTTGGCGTTGTAGTCCTGGGTGGTCTTCTGTATGCCATCTGGCACCTCGTGCTTCTCCGCCAGGCCAAGCTCCTCAAAGCTGTGCCAGCACATGCCGACGTCGGCACCCGCCTTGACTATCTCCTTGGCGTGCTCCGTGGGCACGAGCTTTACTCCAGGACCCGTGAAGAACACCTTCACCTCATGCCCCTTTTCAATCGCCGCCTTGACAAGACCTTCAACATCCTCTCCGTGTCTGTCTGTACACACGAATACCCCGAGCTTTCCCATACCTACCACCGATAACAAGTATGCATCCTTTTATTTAAACTTTATCACACGGTCGCTGCCCTCAGATTGAGCCAGCTTAGGCGCTGAGGCCTGTGGCGGGGGCTGCGCACCTCCTGCTCAGCCTGGGGGCGGGCACGAGGTGCGCCTCTTCAGTAACCTTTTTATTTGTGAACCTGCATGGGGTACCTTGGAGAGGAAGTCCTTCAGACGGGGGAGCTTCTTCTTCTGAAAGCATTAGGAGATGAAACTTTGGCTGAGCTGAGATGTCCTGCCTGCGGAGTGGTTTGCTCAAAGGAGTCGGTAGTGGGGACGACCAGGGTGTACAAGCACGGTAGAGCTACCTTCTATCAGGTTGTAAGCTGCAGCTGCGGCAGGATATTCAGGGGGGACGTGGTGCCTCCGCCAGCCAGAGGAGGAAAGTAGAAAGGAGTTGGTTGGAAATGGAAGACAAGACACTCGTGTGTGTGGACTGCGGTCAGGAGTTCGTCTTCACCGCGGGGGAGCAGGAATTCTTTGCGGAGAAGGGATTTGTTGAGCCCAAGCGGTGCAAGATGTGCCGGGACAAGAAGAAGGCTGATAGAAGGAGCAGGGGATTCAGATTCTAAGCGAGCGGGGCATTCCTGTTACCTTTTTTCTTTTTCTTTTGAGCTCTGCACCCTGAGGCAGTGCAAGCTGCTCCTGCCGGTGGCAGCAACAGGGAGCTGGAGAGGGGTAGCTTCGGCGGGTGCTGATGCCTTTGCATCTGGGATACCTACACTCTAAGGTGTGCAAAAATGCGCTTAAACAGATGGATAACTTACCTGTTTAATAGCAATTAATTATATATATGGTAATGATTTAGGTGGTAGAGTGGTGAAGGACGATATATTCAAACTGCTGGGCAGGAAAGGAGTGATAGAACTCCTGGAGAGTCTTGGCGAGAAGAGGAGGAAGTATAAGGAGCTGGAGAGCATCATAGGCAACCCCTCCACCACCGCCAGACGGCTGAAGAGCCTGGAGAAGTTCGGGCTGGTGGACCGTCAGGTGTCGGCTGAGAAGTACCGTCCGGTGTACTACTCACTGACAGAGAAGGGCAAACACCTGCTGTCCGTGATAAGGGAGGTACGGAGCGAGTACCAGACAGAGAACAACTCTGACAACCTATAAATAGGAGGACAGAGCTTAAGAAAGAACGATGCCTGCAGTGGGAGTCCTCAGGGCTTCAAAGCCTGACGTCAGAGCGGTGCTGGACCTCATAGACTTTGAGCCGCAGGAGTGCGAGGTGCTGGTGCTTAAGCCGCACCTGTGCTGCTCAATGCCCCACAACACGGGCGCCACCACCGACCCGGAGGTGCTCCGCCAGGTGCTCTCGCTGTACGAGGGGCTGGCGGGGGAGGTGTACGTGGTGGAGAGCGACGGCTACTCGGGCAGCGCCGACAGGGTGGCTGAGGAGCTGGGGATAGCGCAGCTCTGCGAGCTGTACGATGCCACCTGGGTTAACCTCTCCAGGGACCCCAAGGTGCCGGTGGAGCGGGACTACTTGGTGCTGGAGAACCCCTTCCCCACGCCCCGAACCCTGCTGAAGGCGGACATGCTCATCAACCTGCCGAAGATGAAGACCCACTCCGTTCTCACCGTCAGCCTGGGGCTCGCGAACATGCTCAGGGTGCTGCCCGGGAGGAAGGAGAGGTACCACCACAGGGCGGCTGAGGCGATATGCGACGTTCTCATGATACGCAGGCCCGACCTCACCATAACCGACGGCATAATCGGCATGGAGGGAGGAGGTCCCACCCGGGGCACGCCGAAGCACTCCCAGGTGATGGTGGCGAGCACGGACGTGGTGGCAAACGACACCGTGGCGTGCAGGGTGATGGGGGTCAACCCCGTGCACGTTGAGCACATAATAAAGGCAGGGTACTACGGCTTCGGGGAGTACACCGAGCGCAGGATAAACGTGAGGGGGGAGAGCATAGAGAGGGTCAGGAGCAGGTACCTGCTCGCCTGAGCTACTTCCTGAAGACTATTCCGGCGTAGGCAACCACGCTGCTGTGGTCCCCCGTAACCTCGCCGCTGTTACCGTAGCTCAGAAGCTCCGCCTTCTTGGCCCTGCCCTTCAGGGCGGCGATGCATGCGGCTACTGCCGCGTGCCCGCAGGAGGTTATCCCGTGGGCTTCAACCCTGGTGAGCAGCTCAGCCTCGTCCATCCTGAGTATGGCATCTATGGCGAGGCGGTCCTTCTCAGCCGCCACCCCGGCGGGCTCGTAGTGGGAGAAGTCGCTTGAGGCTATGATCAGGCACTCCTCCCCGCAGAGCTCGGAGAGGCACCCCCCAAGCTCCCTGAGCATGTCAAGCTCAGCCAGGGCTATGGTTATCGCAACCAGCCTGAAGTCTCCGTATATGTACTGAAGGAAGGGAAGCTGCACCTCAATGCTGTGCTCCTGCCGGTGGGCGCTCTCGTCCAGGTCCACCACACCGCACTCCCGCCACAGCCTCTCCACCCGCTCCCTGTCGCACCTCACCACCCCCAGGGGGGTGCGCCAGTCCTCGCCGGAAACCGCAATCAGGCTCCCAGCTCCCGTGTGGTTGGGGCTCAGCACCACCACGCACTCCGGCTTCTTCTGCTCGCCCAGCAGGCGGTAAACGTGGGCGGCGTAGTAGCCGGAGTAAACGTACCCCGCATGGGGGACCACCGCCCCCAGCACGTCCCTCTCACTGCCCGCCTCTCCCGGGAGTCTCTCCGGTCCAGGAGGCTGAAGGAAGCACCTCTCAATCTGCCTGAGAAGCTCCCTGCCCTCCGCTGGATAAAAAAGCCCCGCAACTGCTGGCTCCCTCATAATGGCTCCTGTTTCAGCACCGGGGGATAAACCTTTCCCCCACCTGCAGCGGTGCAGGAGCCGCTCACACCGAACACCCCCGTAAACACCCCCATGCACCCCCGTAAACTAAAATGTTATCTGTAGGTAATTCCACATATTATTTACGCCCAGGGATTTCAAAGGCTGCTTTACTGAAAATCCCTGGGTCTCCTCCCCTCCTCTCCCCGCTACGTACCGCTTCTGAGAACCGCCCTTATCCTGTCGGTGCTGGCATGCCTGAGCTTCTTCAGCCTCACCCTTCTCCCGCCCTCCTCCAGAACCTCAACCTGCACGCTCACCCCCTGCCTCCTGAGGAACTCAAGCATCTGCAGCAGCTCCTCCTCGCTCCTGAACTCCAGCTCGTAGCTCTCCCCCAGCACCTCCCCCTCCATGACCCTCCTTATGCTCTCCACCATGGGCAGGAGTATGCTCCTCCCCAGGGCAGCCGCCGCATCTGAGAGCTCCTCCCCCTTCATATCCCTCTCAACGGCTATGTACGCCTCCCTCATAATCCTGGAGAAGAGGAAGTCCCTGCCGTAGTCGTAGGGGTACGCAAAGGCGTGCCTGAGGTCGCTCAGGTTGGTCTGGGAGGGGGTGTACTTCAGGGGCTCCTCAACCATCTCCCAGTCCTTCAGCACCACACCCTCCCTGCCCTCGGCACCCAGCTTCTGCGCAATCTCCAGCACCCTCTCCGCCGCCTCCTCACGCCGGAACACACCCAGCAGGGGCACCCCCTGAACCCCGTACTCCTCCAGGAGCCTCCGCTTCTCGGGTACGCTCAGGGGCTCGTTGGTATCCCTGTGCCTCACATCAAACACGAAGAACCCGAACTCTCCAGCTTCCGGATACTCGTGCACCACGTAGGGATTTGAGGTTCCCACAGCCTCACCGCACAGCATGAGCTCCGGGTTCTCCTCAAGGAGGCGCCTGCACTCACGGGCTTCCCTCAGCTTAGAGGTGGTGTAGGGGCACACGTACCCGCCCCTGGTAACCCCCACCACCCGGGAGTCAACCAGCGCCGCTCTGACGTTGTACCCGTTCAGCTTCTCCTCCACAGCCACCCGCTCAGCCTTCCAGGAGCGCAGCGCAGCCGAGAGCAGCAGCGCCCGCTTTATCTTGGGGTACCCCCTGACCACCTCATCCCCGAAGACCACGGTGCCCCTCTCAACTCCCGCAACGTCCTTCCTGAACACCAGCATCTCCCTGCCGCGGTAGCCGAGCACCTGGACGGAGTGGCGCTTTATCGCCCCCCTCAGGCGCCACTCGGGTATGCCGAGCTTCTCCGAGATAAGGGAGAGGTTCATGCCACGAGCCCTATCAGGTCCGTCTTGGTGACTATGCCCCTCAGCTCCTCACCGGAAACCACGGGCATGCCGGAGAACCCGTGCTCCAGCATCTTCCTTGCAGCCTCGCCCACGGTGGCGCTCTCGGGTATGCTGACCACCCGCTGGGTCATGACATCCCCCACCAGCAGGTTCCTCACCCTGTTAACCTGCTTGGCATCCGCGGCGCTTCTGAAGGCTCCCAGGGCTCTGCCAAGCTGCCGCTCCGTCAGAATCCCCACCATCCTGCCCGAATCCACCACCACCAGGCGGGATATCCCCCGGTCCAGCATCAGCCTCCTGGCGTGCACAGCTCTCTCCGTCGGGGAAACCGTGCACACCTCCCTGGTCATAACCTCCTCCACTGGAACCCGGGAGTCAACCAGCGCCTTGAGCACGTCGGTGGCTGTAAGAATTCCAGCCAGGCTGGTTCCATTGACCACGGGCAGGCTCTTTATCCTGTGAGCCTTCATGAGCTTGACCGCATCCGCTAAGGAGGCGTCGGGGGAGCAGGTGAGCACGTCCCTGCTCATGGCCGTGGATACGTGAAGGCTGCTCGGCAGCTTGTTGCTGTACTTTGAGGAGCCCATAACCTTGAGCACGTCCTTATCCGTAATTATCCCCACTATCCTGCCAGAATTTACCACAAGGAGCCTTGAGACCCTGTGCCTCTCCATGAGCTCCAGCGCATCCGAAAGCTTCCTGTCCTTATCTATCTTCACAACCTCCCTCGTCATGTAGTCCGCGACCTTCAAGCTCTCAACCTCCAGCCATCGCTCTGATGATGTCCCTCTTGGTTACCACACCTCTCAGGGCATCCTCGCTGACCACCGGAAGGGAAGAGATACCGTGCTCAAGCATTCTCTCCGCTGCAGCGGCGCAGTCCTCCTCGGGGCGGGTGGTTATCAGGGGGGTGCTCATTATCTCCCCCGCGGTTATCAGGGAGAGGCGCTTCACGTACCTCCTCCTGGCTCTGCCCGCGGGCACGTCCTTGCGCACGTACCTGAGGAGGGTGCTCCTCACGCTGCCCGCAGGGTCAGAGACCTCAACCAGGCTCAGGTCCCTGGCGGTGACTATCCCCACGGGAGAGGCGCCCTCGCATATTATAACCCTGGTGATGCGGTGCTTCTCCATCAGCTCCACCACGTGGGCCAGGGAGTGGTCGGGGTTGGCTGTAATCACCTGCTTGGTCATAACCTCCTCCACCCTGTGCATGCCCTCCATGTTCTCCATGTAGGCTCTCAGCAGGTCGGTGGCTGTGATTATGCCAATCAGCTCCTCACCGGAAACCACGGGCAGGGAGGAGATGCCGTGCTTCAGCATAAGCGCCGAGGCTTCCTGAACCTCGGAGTCGGCATCAATCGTGAGCAGCTCACGGCTCATAACCCTGCTGACCACCTGCTTTGCAGGGGGACGGCGCCGCCAGGGTGCGCCCCCATCTGCAAGCAGCCTGGCTATGTCCCTGTGGGTGACTATGCCCACGGGCTTTGAGTCCTCAACCACCAGCACCCTTGATATCCCGTTCTTCACCATCAGGTTGCGCACGTGCTCTAAGGTGGCGCTCTCGGGCACAGCCACCACAGGAGAGCTCATGTACTCATGAACCTTCACCCATAACCCCTCCTGCAACCGCCTCAAGTATGTCCCTCTCAGTGAGTATGCCAACCAGCTCACCGTCAGAGACTACGCACACCGTGCCCCTGCCCGTGCGCTCTATCATGGCAGCCGCCTCACCCAGGTCGGCGTCCCCGGAGATGGTGGGCACCTGGGTGCTCATTATCTCCTCCACCTTTGTCCTCAGAACCTCCTCGGTGTTGTTGCGCACCAGCTTGGCGAAAACCCTGCTGCTGCCGATGAAGTCTATGAGCATGCGGGTGGTGAGGAGCCCTATGAGCCTGCCCTCGCTCACCACGGGCAGCCTGCGGAAGCTGTTCCTGCACATTATCCTGGCGGCGTCCTCTATGCTGGTGCCGGGGGTTGTGGTTATAACCCTGTCGCTCATGTGCTCCTCAACCCTCATGCCCGTGGTCTTCTCAGCAAGCAGGTGCACGAAGTCGCGCTCCGTGACGATGCCGGTAACGCTCTCCTCCTCGTCCAGGATAACGGCGCCCCCGACCCTGCTGCTCAGGAGCTCAAGCATGGCGTCAACTATGCTGGAGGTGGTGCTGAGGGTCACCACATCCGTCACCATTATCTCCCGCACGCTCTCGTTCATGGCTGCTATGAAGTTGCCCTGGTACTTCTCCCGTATCAGCCGGCTCTTGTCACCCCCGCCGAAGAGCTCCACTATGTCGCTGGAGCCCACGATGCCCCTCAGCCTGTTGGTTCCGGGATCGGTGACGGGCAGGCGCCGGAAGCGGTACCTGCTCATGGTCTCGGCGGCGCCCTTTATGGTCATGGTCGGGGGTATGGTTACCACCTTCAGGGTGGCGATGCTCATTATGCTCCCGATTCTCCTGCTGAGCTCGCTGCTGAAGCTTACCGCCCTCCTCTCCCTCGCCTTGCTTATCATGTACTTCTCACGCCTTCTGGTGTCAATATGCTCCCGATTCAACCTCCTGCCTCCTGGTAGTATGGGACCCAAAAACAGGTGCAGCCAAAAGCAGTGCGCAGCTTGCACCTCATTAATGATTATTATAGTGAGCGTGGTTAATAAAACTTTGCACCTGTGCTGGTGGCACACAGCAAACATTTTAAATGTGGTGTATCATTTATAACTCCACGGAGATGGCGGCATGAAGGTGCTCGTATCTGACAGCATACACGAGGCGGGTATTGAGCTGCTCAGGAAGCACGCCGAGGTTGAGGTGGCAACCTCCCTGAGCGAGGATGAGCTGGTTGAGAGGGTGGCGGATGCTGATGCGCTGATTGTGCGGAGCGCCACCAAGGTTACCAGGAGGGTTATAGAGGCCGGAAAGAGGCTGGTGGTGATTGGCAGAGCTGGGGTTGGAGTGGACAACATAGACCTGAAGGCCGCTACCGAGCGGGGGATAGTGGTTGTAAACGCCCCCGACGCCTCCTCAATCACGGTGGCGGAGCACACCTTCGGGCTCATGCTTGCGCTGGCGAGGCGCATCCCCCAGGCGAACGCCAGCCTTAAGGCTAAGAAGTGGGAGAAGAAGAGGTTCCTGGGGGTGGAGCTGAGGGGCAAGACCCTGGGCATCCTGGGGCTCGGGAGAATAGGCTCGGAGGTGGTCAGGAAGGCTAAGGCTTTCGGGATGAGGTGCATCGCCTACGACCCGTACATCTCCGAGAAGCTCGCGAGGGAGCTGGGAGTTGAGGTGGTGGAGCTGGGGGAGCTGCTGGAGAGGAGCGACTTCATAACCATCCACGCCCCCCTGACGGAGAGCACCAGGAGGATGATTGATGACAGCGCCTTTGCCAGGATGAAGAAGGGTGCATACATAATTAACTGCGCCAGAGGGGGGATAATAGATGAGGACGCCCTGTACAGGGCGCTTACCTCCGGCAAAATCGCCGGCGCAGCCCTTGACGTTTTTGAGAAGGAGCCACCCTTTGACAGCCCCCTGCTTGAGCTTGAGAACTGCATAGTCACCCCGCACCTGGGTGCATCCACGGAGGAGGCGCAGAGGTATGCGTCCCTCATAACCTGCGAGGAGGTGCTTAAGGTTCTCAGAGGGGAGCCCCCGAAGAACGCCGTGAACATGCCGGCGCTCCCAGCGGAGGTGGTGGAGAGGCTGAGACCCCACCTCAGGCTCGCGGAGACCCTGGGAAGGCTGGGCATCCAGATGCTTGAGGGCAGGCTTACGGAGGTGAGGGTAACCGCCTGCGGGAGCTTTGCGGAGAGGGAGTACCAGGAGGCGCTCACGGGTGCCGCGCTGAAGGGTGTGCTCTCCCCCATACTCACGGGCGGGGTCAACCTGCTGAACTCAAAGGTGCTCGCAAAGAACAGGGGGATAAGGGTCACGGAGGCGAGCAGGGAAGATGCAGGGAGCTACCAGGGGCTGCTGGAGGTGGTGCTCACCAGCGACTCGGGTGAGGTGAGCGTTGCCGGAACCCTGATAGGTGAGGAGGTGAGGGTGGTGAGCATAGGCAGGTACGCGGTGGAGCTTGCACCGCACGACACCATGCTGCTGGTGGAGCACGAGGACAAGCCAGGGATGATAGGCAGGGTTGCAACCCTGCTGGGGGAGCACGGGATTAACATAGGCGCCATGCAGGTGGGCAGGTACGAGAGGGGAGGTAAGCAGCTCATGGTGCTGAGCGTTGATGAGCCCGCACCCAGGCAGGTGCTGGAGAGGATTGAGGGTATTGATGGGGTGCACAGCGTCAAGGTGCTGGAGCTGTGAGCATGGCTAAGGTAAAGGAGTACATGACCAGGGGTGTTTATACCGTGGACAGGAGAGCCACCCTGAAGGAGGTGGCAAGGGCGATTGCGAAGTACAGGGTCTCCGGGCTTGCGGTGGTGGACGAGGAGGGTGAGATAGTCGGGGTGGTCTCTGATACGGACGTGCTCAGAGCGATTACCGAGGGCAAGGAGCCTGAGAGAACCAGGGTGGAGGAGGTGATGACGCCCTTCGCCCTGATAATTGAGGAGGAGGCTTCCATGGAGGAGGCGGCACGGATGATGGTGCACGAGAAGGTGCACAGGCTGTTCGTGGTCAGGGAGGAGAAGCCGGAGCATCCCAGCCTGTCCAAGCAGTACCTGCTGCGTCCGGCAGGGGTGCTGACCTCCTCGGACATAGTAGCATACATCGCGGAGTGATAGGATGCTGGAGATGAGAGTGGTTGAGTGCCTGAGGAGGAGCATAATAACGGTGGAGAAGGGGATGAGCATCAGGGACGCCGCCAGGGTGATGAAGAACTGCGGAATCTCCGGGGTGCTGGTGATGGAGGGCTCAAAGCCCGTGGGTGTGCTCTCCGATACCGACCTGGTGAAGGCGCTGTACAGGGGGCTGGGCAAGGATGCGAGGGTGGAGGAGGTGATGAGCAGGAAGTTCTTCTGCGTGGACCCGTCGGCAACCCTGATGGAGGCTGCCAGGATAATGACGGAGTGCGGGGTGAGCAGGCTGTTCGTGGTCAGGGGAGCCAGGGGGGAGACGGAGGTGAGGGAGATGCCGGAGGGGATTATAAGCGTCAGCGATATAATGGCCGCGGTGGCTGGCGGCTCCTGTGAGGGATGCTGAGCCTGGGCCAGAGCCGGGAGGTGTCCAGAGAACGTTGCCTCACCTCAGGTGGCTGTAGTACAGCATGAAGGTGCAGGCGGAGAGGTTAGCCTGTTTCAGGGCAGCTTCCCACCACAGCCTTTCACTCTCCTTCTTCATGCTATTTCTGAAGTTGGACACCCTCCGCTAAAATCCTACTTAGCTCGTACTTCACCGCCAAACTCATACCAACCAGCATCCGGGGTCTCAGGCTTACAAGCAAGATGCTTGAAAAACATAAAACAAGCTTTTGTGCAGGCTGGGTGCGCCCCTCCCCCTCTGCCTACATTGCAAGCGCCTTCTCTATGCCCTCCGCAGGCACCCCTGCCTCTTTCAGCTTGAGGATTGTCACCACGTTCCTTATCTCGTTCTCCCTGAGGAACAGGTGCGCCATGGGCACGCCTATGTGGAACCTGTCGCCCCTGAAGGCTCCCCTGTAGGCTCCCAGCATCTGCCTGCGCAGCGCCAGCTCAAAGGGCAGCACCGAGAACACCTCCATCTGCGCTGGAGCCTCCTGGGAGGCCGGCATGAACTCCGCTCCCAGGGGCAGCTCCCTGGCTATGGTCTCGTACTCCTTGAGCAGCGCGGCAACCATGGAGTGGTACGCAAACCCGTGAATCTCGGTGGCAAGCTGGCTCAGGTGCCGCACGCTCAGTATGGCAGCCAGCACGTCCCTTCCAACCCTGTAGCTCACCGGTATAAGCTGCTGCTCAAGCTTCGTGAACTCGGAGCCACGGAGCCTGAAGGCGGTGAGCACGTTGCGCATGTCCACCTCCCTGCCTATGAAGTCCCTCGCAATCCGCCTGTCCTTAGTTGAAAGCGACCCCGTGCTGCTCCACAGCTCCCTGTAGAGCGCCCCATCAAGGGCGGTGGTAAGCGCCGCCACCCCTGCCTCCTGGTAGGCGCTCAGGGCGCCGGCTAAGGGTTTGTAGTACACCGTGTCCCTCAGGCTCTCCACCATCTCCCTGACATCCTCGGCGCCCAGCAGCTTCGCCAGCACCTGCTTCGGCAGTGGCTGGGAGGGGTAGAACAGGTCCTGCAGCGCCTCCTGGGGCACCCCCGCGCTCTTCAGCCTGAGCAGCGGCTTCAGCACCGTGTCAGCCACGAACTTCCTGTAAAGCCGCTGCAGGACCATCTTCGCCTCCTTGCGCACGCCCTGCACCAGCCTGCCGTACTCCGAAGCCAGCTCCGAGAACAGAAGCGCCTCCACCTGGGGTATCTCCGGCTCCTCTCCAAGCTTGGCTGTGCTCTTCCCCAAGTGAGTCGCCTTCAGCAGGCTCACGCACTCCTCCAAGGAGGCAGCCTCGCACAGGGAGCGGTACTCACCCGGGGTGAGCATCCAGGAGCGCAGGGCTCCGATCTTCGCGTTTACGTACGCGTAGTCTCCGGCAGACATCGCCCTAAATCTTCGTCAGCAGCATGAAGGATATTATAAGCCCGTACAGAGCGATTCCTTCCGCAAGCGCCACTATGATAAGTCCCCAGGTCATCATCTCCGGCTTCTCCGATATGGCACCCAGCGCCGCTGCGCCCGTGTGCCCTATGGCGAAGCCAGCCCCTGCGGCAGCCAGCCCCACGGCAAGAGCTGCGGCTATGGCGTACATGCCCTTCTGGGTCGCCGCGCCTCCCTGGGCAGCCTCGTTGCCCATGGTCTCCTCAGCGTACACGGCACTCGCACTCAGTGCCAGTACCAGCACCATACCTAACAGTGCAAAAACTCCTTTTCCTCTCATCATTCTCACTCCTCCTTATACATTATCCTGAGCGGTGAGAAAAGCACACCATTTGCCCTGTAGAACTTTGAAAATATCTCGTAGAAGTGCAGCCTGAGGGTGTGCACGAAGGATATGAACGCCTCCATCACTATTATCAGCACGTTGCCGGCGATGAAAACCAAGAGAACCGCGGGGTTCAGCAGGGAGTCCCCCAGGGCGAGCATGGCGTTCACCATCATCATGCTCAGCGCCGCGTGCACCACGCCTATGATGGTTATCCTGAGGAAGGACAGGGTGTTGGTCAGGTACTTCATGGAGTTCTCAAAGGTCTCAATGACGGATATCAGGAACCCCTGCCTCTCAATCACCAGCAGGTGCAGGAACACCAGCAGTATCGGCAGTACCACGCCTCCCAGCACGTGGGGTATGCTGAAGCTCTTCAGCCAGAACACCAAGTAGGAGCCTCCCAGCAGCGCCCATATCCCTGGAATTCCGAAGGGGCTCAGCAGCGCGTGCTTCATCTCCCGCTGAATAGCGTGGTTTATCAGGTTCAGCACCATGCCCATAATCAGCAGAAACACTCCCAGGTATATGGAGAAGTAAACCGCCCGCATTATCCTGTCGGGACCCGCGAGAAGGGCGCCCTCAAAGAACCTGTCAAGCAGCGGCACCTTGATGGGCTCAATGGTGAACCCCAAGTACTTCTGCATCGGCGACTCGCCGTGGGCAGCCTCCGCCTCAAGTCCGAACATGCTCCCGTAAACGAACCCCATGAAGGTCGCCATTATGCCGCAGAGCACCAGCGTCCTGCCCAGCTTCCTCCCCTTGTCTCCAAACCTGCGCACCCTGAAGCCCACCAGCAGACCCGCCAGGATGAGCACCAGCCCCTGCCCCACGTCACCGAACATGAACCCGAAGATGAAGGGGAAGGTCAGAGCCACGATGCTCGTGGGGTCCACCTCTCGGTAGTTGGGCACCCCGTAGGTGGTGGTCAGCGCTTCCAAGGGCTTTGTAACGGGCGGGTTGCGCAGCAGCGTGGGCGGGAGCTCGTGCTCCTCCGGCTCCCTGAAGCTCACTATGCAGGCGCCGCCGGTGGCGCTCTCTATAGCTCTTCGCACCTCCTCGGTTCTCTCCTGGGGCACCCAGCCGGAGAACACGTAGGTCTTGCGGGTGCGCAGCATGTTCTGGTTAGCCTCATCCACCCGCCTCGCTGCATTCAGGAACATCTGGTACCGCAGCAGGGTCTCCATCTCAGCCTCCGCCACCTTTTTTAGCTCCTGCAGAACCTCCCCCTCCTCCTTCTCCAGCCTCTCCGCCTGCTCCTTCACCACCCTCCTCGCATCTTCCAGGGAGTAGGGGATAAGCCTGAGGGGGATGGTAATCTCCTCAAACCTCCTCAGCCTGAGCGCCCTGCTCACATCCACCTCGTACCTGCTCAGCACCCCCACCAGCACCAGCACGTGCTTCTTGTCCAGCTTCTTGGTCTCCATCAGGTACAGGTCGGTTATATTCGCGAGCTCCTTCTGGAAGGGCTCCACCTCCTCGGCTGGCATGCTCCCGAGAAACAGGGACACGTGCTTCAGCGCCCTCATGTCCTTCGGGCCTATGCCCATAATCTCAAGCTTCCTCAGGGTGTCCTGATACCCCCGCAGCTCCTCCTTCTCCTTCCTTATCTCCGAGAGCCTGGCGTTCAGGCTGCCCACCCTGTCACCCAGGAAGAAAAGCTTCTCCGCAATCTCCTCAAATACCCTCCTGACCTCCCCATCCACCACCGGCAGCCTCCTCGCCGCCGGCTCCAGCTCCCCCATGGAGTCAACCTCTGCCTGGTGAATCTGCCTGAAAACCTCCAGGATGTTCTCAATTTTTGAGAGCAGCTCCGCCACCTCGGCTCTGAGGCGGCTTGTGCCGGCGCTCTGGAGCCTCCCCAGCGCCTCGGCGTTCTCGGTGAGGTTGATGAAGTGCACCGCACCCGTATCCTTTACGGCTCTGAGCACATCATCCTTGTGCTCTGCCAGCACCAGTGCCTCCAGCTTCCTCATGCTGCGCGGTCTCACCATGCAGATTACCCTCACGTGATTGTTGCGAGCTCTCATTTAAATTTTTCTATGGTGTGCACAAAATTCGCCGGCATGGCGGGGTGGGAAAGCACGTGCACGTGCAGGTAGCTTGCTAAGGTGTTCCCCACGAGTATGCCGTCCCGCCTTCCGTCCACCCCCTTCCCCCTGGTCACCCTGTAGGCCAGCCTCAGCCTGCCCTCCGGCACCACCTCCGAGTAGTGGAACTCGTGCCCCACCAGCTCATCCCCTGCGCTGCAGATGGGGGTGCCCCTCTCTGCCACGCACCGCACGTATCCGAGCGCCTGAAACCTGCGGTGCATCTTGGTTCTTATCGGCAGGAAGCCCACCATCTCGTACTCCTCCCCCTCCTTGGTAACGATGCTCCTCCCCAGGTACATCAGCCCGCCGCACTCCGCGTAGCAGGGCATGCCCTCCTCAAGGGCGGTGCGCACCTGCTCCCTCAGGGTGCGGTTGCGCTCAAGCTCCTCCGCCATAACCTCCGGGAACCCCCCGCCTATGTACAGGGCATCCACCTGTGGCAGGGAGGAGGCTTCCATCATGTCTATGGGCACGAGGTGCGCACCCGAGGCGATGAGCGCATCCAGGTTGTCCTGGTAGTAGAAGGTAAAAGCCCTGTCCATCGCCACCCCCACCCTCACCCTGGGCTCTCTGGGCGTGAAGAGCCCGCTGGGCTCTGCATCCACCTCGGGCGCCTCCATGGCGGCCTGCACCACGCCTTCCAGGTCAAGGTGCTCCGCCACTATCTCACCCAGCCTGTCAAGCTGCTCCTCCAGCGCCTCCCGCTCGTACGCCGGCACCAGCCCGAGGTGCCTCTCCCTGATGAACATGTCCTCCCTTCTGGGCACCGTGCCGAAAACCCTGAGTCCTGCCAACCTCTCCACCGCCGTCCTCGCCTTGTAGGCATGCCTGGGGTTTCCCACCCTGTTCAGCACCACCCCCGCTATCTCCACCTCAGGGTCAAACACCCTGTACCCCATCACGAAGGCTGCGGCGGTCCTTGAAATCCTCTCCACGTTCGCCACCAGCACCACGGGAGAGCGCAGTATCCTGCTCACCTCGGCGGTGCTCCCCTTCGCATCCACCGCATCGTGGCTGTCGTACAGCCCCATGGTGCCCTCAATCACCGCTATGTCCGCTCCCTTAGAGCACCTCACCAAGCACTCCCGTATCGCCTCGGGGGGCATCATGTAGGAGTCCAGGTTCCTGCTCCTCCTGCCGGCGGCGAAGTGGTGGTAGCTGGGGTCTATGAAGTCCGGACCCACCTTGAAGGGCTGCACCTCATACCCCAGGTTGCGCAGCGCCCGCATGATGCCCAGAGAAATAACGGTCTTGCCAGCCCTGCTGGAGGTGCCTGCTATTATAATCCTGGGTACATCCATGGGCGCGCCTCGGTGGCTTCCGGGCACCTAACGTATCAAATCAAAACTGAAGCTACTCACGGCTCTGCCTTCTCTGAATCTCTATGGCTCTCTCAAGGCTCAGCTCCCCCCTCGCCACCCTGCAGGCGAGCTCCCTGGAGATGGTGATGTTGCCGCTCATCTGCCTGCTCTCCCTCTGTATGTTCTTAATCTCCCCCATGGTAGGCGAGACCTCCAGCCTGCGCTTCAGCACCCTTCCACGCTTCATGGCGATGTTCACCGCCGCTATCACATCCCTGAGCTCCGGGCTGCTGCTTCCCACGCTCGGGGTCGTTGCGTGCTCATCCACCAGCTCAATCTCAAAGCAGAAGTTCTCCTGCAGCGCCCTTATCAGCCTCTGCCCGTATATCCCGCCCCCGTCACCCACCCTTATCAGGAGCCTCCCGCAGGTGTACAGGCGGAGCACCTCTCTGAGCCCCCTCACCACGTCCTCAGGGGAGTTAAGCCTGGATGCGTGCACCACCCTTGAGCCCGCCAGCACCGCCATCCCCGGCTTGTCTCCCGGGTCTATCCCCACCACCAGCTCCCCGTAGGAGCACCTCTGCCCCTTGGCGAGCAGGTGCGCCCTCTCAACCGCCGTGCCCACGCTGTCCTCGCTCACCTCAACCACGCAGGGGAAGCTCACCCTCTCCGCCTCGTCCCTGCTGGTGAGAACCACCCGCACCTGGGGCGGGATGCTCTCCCTGAAGGTGAGGCTTCTGAAGGCTATCCTTCTGCGCTTCAGCTCCCTTGCAAGCAGGTAGTAAAGCCTTGGAAACTCTGTAAGCACCGCTATCAAGCAGCACCCTCACCCCCTCTCCCGAGGCTGACGTGTTAAATCATTCTCCCACCATGCGCTCGGCGTCTCATCGGCATAAACGGCGCACCACTCCCTGCCCCTCCAGTCTCTCAGGTGGAAGAGCCTGAGAAAGCACACCATCTCCTCCTCGTACCCGTAGAACTCGTGCACCACCCCTCTCAGGATGCGGAAGTGCACCTCTCCCGAATCTGCAATCTCCCCGCTGGCAACCCTGCAGGTTATGAGCTCGCACCCCCGCTTCTCCCCGAGAAACTGCACGATAACACGCTCAGCCTCCCCGTACCTCTCAGCATCCAGGAAGGCGCTCGCGGACACGCAATCGCCCCTGCGCCTGAGCTTCGTGCTTCTTGCAATTCCCTCAAGGCGCTCAAGCAGAGCCTCTGCAATCATGGCAAAGTGTATTAACCCGCGCCTCCAAAAACCTAACCCATGCTCTACTCCCCGGTACCCACCATACCCGCGGCAGAGCTTGCCGGAGCCCTGCTTGCCGCTCTTAGGGCGCCTGGAGAGCAGCGCACCAAGTTCAGGGAGCTGGTGCGCGCGTACTTGGGCAGGGAGGCGGTGGACTTCTGCTGCGCCCGTGCGGCTCTTGAGCACATCCTGAGGCGCCTTGAGGTGAGGAGGGTGGTGATGCCCGCCTTCCTGTGCCCCGAGCTGGCGGAGGTGCTCCTTAAGCTCGGGGTTAGGCCGGTCTTCGTGGACGTGCACAGGGGCACCCTGAACATCTCCCCCGAGGGGGTGCAGGAGGTTATTTCCAGGGGTGATGCCCTGCTCGCGGTGCACGCCTTCGGCAACCCCTGCCAGCTCACCGCCCTCGCCGAGCTCGCCTCCGACGCCGGGGCGCACCTCATAGAGGACTGCGCCCACGCCCTCGGGGCGAGGTACAGGGGCATGCCCGTGGGAACCTTCGGGAGGTACTCGGTGTTCTCCATGTACAAGCTCCTGCCCACCCCCTCGGGAGGGTTCCTCTGCGCCTCTGAGGGTGTGGATGAGCCCCCCGGTGGAGCCCCCGCTCTCGGGCACCTCCTCAGGCTGCCCTACGTCACCAGGGAGGTGCACCCCCTGCTTCTGCGGCTCAGGAGAGGGGGCTCCGGCAGGGGTTACCCCACGGGGAGGTGCAGCCCCGTAGCCCTGAGCATCTTCAACCGCCTCTTCCCCAGGATTGAGGAGCTCACCCTGAGGCGCAGGAGGTTTGCGGAGGCTCTTGCGAGTGAGCTCAGCGGGTATGAGGTGCAGAAGGTGGAGAGGGATGCCCGCCCCTCCTGGCAGTCGCTTGCGGTTCTTCTGCCCGAGGAGAGCTCACCCCCGCAGGTGGCAGCGCACCTGCGCAGGCGTGGCGTGGTGGCTCACAGGACGTGGCACGACACCATCATCCTCCACCCCGGGATGCGGAGGTACGCTCCCGGCGAGTACCCAGTAACCCTTGAGGTGAGCCGCAGGATACTCACCCTGCCCGTGCAGCCCCACTACACCCACCGTGACGCCCGCGCCATAGCGGAGGCTTTTGAGGCATCCCTCAGCGCCTGAATCACGCCTCGGCAACCGAAATCACTACCCTGCTGCCGTCTATGCTCCACTCCCTGACATGCCCGAAGTGCTGCGCCTCCTCCGCAATCACCAGCTCCCTTGAGCGGGTTTCCCTGGCGATGTACTCCTGCTGCGCCCTCAGGTAGGGAAGCTGCTCGGAGGGGGCGCTTATCCTGGTGGTGATGTAGGCGTCAACCTCCAGCTCCAGCTCCTTGCGCATCTCCTGCACCCTCCTCACCACCTCCCTGGCGAGCCCCAGCTCCATCACCCGCTCGGTTCTCCTGGCGTCTATGCACACCCTGCCCCCCTCAAACTCCTCGCACGCCATGCTCTCGGGCAGGCGGCGCTCAAAGCGCACGTGCTCCCTCCTCAGCCTCACCCTGCTCCCGTCCCCGAGCTGCACCTCAGCCCACCCTCTGCTCTCCATCTCCCTGCTCAGGGCTTCGGCGTCAGCCACCTCCAGCGCCCTGGCAACCTCCGGCGCCTGCTTCCTGAACTCCCTGCCTATGGCGCTCATCTCAGGCACCGCTCTCATCTCAGCCTCCCTCACCTCCTCTCCAGGGCTGAGCACCTCCAGCTCCAGGGCGTTGCACTGGCTCAGCAGGAGCTCCTCCAGCGCCTTTGCAGCCTCCCCCACCTCCTCCCTCTCCGGCAGGACCACGAGCTTCACCAGGGGCCACCTGCGCTTCACCCCCAGCCTCTGCCTGGCTGCCAAGCAGGCGTCCACCATGCCCCTCACCACCCTCATCTGCGCCTCAAGCCTCTCATCCACCCACTCCTCCTCAACCTCCGGGAAGCTCTCCAAGTGCACGCTCTCCCCGCACTCCAGGTCCTGGTACATCGCCTCGCTCAGGTGGGGCGCCACGGGTGCAAGCAGCTTGGCGAGGGTCTGCAGGGTGCGGTGCAGCACCTCGTAGGCGGCGAGCTTCTCGGGGCTCTCCTCCTCATACCAGGTGCGGGGCCTGACCAAGGGGATGTACCACCTGCTCAGGTCCTCAAGTATGAACTCCTGCAGCTCCCTGGTAGCGCGGTGCAGCTCCAGCCTCTCAAAAGCCTCCCCCACCCTCCGCACAAGGGAGTTCACCCTGGAGAGCATCCACCTGTCCTCGGGCTTGAGGCTCTCGCCCCTCACCCCCTTAGGAGCAAAGGAGTCAAGGCTCATGTACGTGGTGGCGAACACGTGGGCGTTCCACAGGATGTTGAACATCTTCGCCACCACCCTGACCTCGCTCCAGCTGAAGCGCAGGTCCTCCCAGGGCTTGTTCGCCCAGAGCACGTAGAACCTGAGCACGTCAGCGCAGAAGGCGTTGACCACCTCCTCGGGCTCAATGACGTTGCCCCGGCTCTTGCTCATCTTCTCCCCCTTCTCATCTAAGGTGAACCCGTGCATGAGCACCTTCCTGTAGGGCACCTCATCAAAGGCTATGAGCCCGCACCCCAGGAGGGAGTAGAACCATCCCCGGGTCTGGTCGTGCCCCTCGGTTATGAAATCCACGGGGTAGAGGGTGCGGAAGGGCTCGTCTCTTGCGGGGTATCCGAGGGACGCCCAGGGTGCCACCCCCGAGTCAAACCACACGTCCAGCACATCCTCAACCCTGCGCTTCTCCCCCCCGCACTCGCAGGGGTAGGCAACGTCCACGTAGGGGCGATGCAGCTCCCTTACCCTGCCTGCCCTCTGCTCCAGCTCTGCCTTTGAGCCCATGACCTCCATATCACCGCAGGAGTCGCAGAGCCACACCGGCAGGGGAATCCCCCAGTAGCGCTGCCTGGATATGGTCCAGTCCTTCGCCCCCGCCACCCACTCACGGAAGCGCGAGCTGCCCGCCCACTCGGGTACCCACTCAACCCTCTCCACCTCCTCCAGCATCCTGTCCCTGAGGTGCGAGACGGTGATGAACCACTGCTCGGTTGCACGGTAGATTATGGGGGACTTGCACCGCCAGCAGTGGCCGTAGCGGTGGGTAATCTGCTCCGCCCTCACCAGCACCCCCCTGCTCTCCAGCTCCTCAATTATCCTGGCGTCATCCTTCTTCACCCTGAGCCCGGCGAACTTCCCTGCCTGCTCAGTGAACCTGCCCCTTTCATCCACGGGGCATATCGCGGGTATCCCGTACCTCTTCGCCACCTCAAAGTCCTCCGGCCCGTGCCCTGGAGCGCAGTGCACCAGCCCCGTGCCCTCCCCCAGGGTGACGAAGTCGGCGAGAATCACCCTGCAGGAGTTCTCGGGAAGCTCGTACCCCAGGTCGCCCTCAAGGGGGTGCAGGTACTCCAGCCCCTCCAGCTCCCTGCCGGTGAGCACCTCCACAACCTCCCCCTCTATCCCCAGCCTCTCCAGCAGCCCGAGCTGCTCCCTCGCAACCACCAGCACCCCTAAGGGGGTCCTCACCCTGGCGTACTCAAACTCGGGATGCACCGCCACAGCCAGGTTGGCGATAAGCGTCCAGGGGGTGGTGGTCCACACCAGCAGGTACTCGTCCTCCCTTCCCCGCACCCTGAAGCGCAGGTAGATGCTGGGGTCGGTGCGCTCTCCGTACTCCACCTCCGCATCCGCCAGCGCCGTCTCGCACCTGGGGCACCAGGTAACCACCCTCAGGTCCCTCGTCAGGAGCCCCTTCTCGTGCGCCCGCTTTATCGTCCACCAGGCGGACTCTATGTACTCGTCCCTGAGGGTCATGTAGGGCTCCTCCCAGTCCATCCACACCCCCAGGCGCCTGAACTGGCGGGTCATTATGTCCACATGCCTGAGCGCCCAGCGCCTGCACGCCTCCACAAAAGCCTCAACGTTGCCCTCAATCTCCCTCTTGTCCCGAATCCCCATCTCCCTTTCAACCTTCACCTCTATCGGCAGCCCGTGACAGTCCCACCCCGGCATGCGGTGCACCCTGTACCCCCTCATGCTCAGGTAGCGCAGAACCGCATCCTTTATTATCTTATTCCAGGCGGTGCCCAGGTGTATTGAGCCGCTGGCGTAGGGTGGCCCATCAAGGAAGTAGAAGCTCTTCTTCTTGCCCTCCCCGCTTCTCCTGTATATGCCCTTCTCCTCCCAGAAGCTCTGAATCTGCTGCTCAAGCTTCCTGAAGTCCGGGTTTCTCTGCGCTGGCTTTACCATGGGTGCACTCACCGGGAAGTTTATTTTTAGGCTCACGAATATAAACGTTGGGATGCAGGCACAGGAGAAGGTGGACGCGGCGCTTGAGCTTCTGAGGTGCGCCCGTGAGAGGAGGCTGAGGGTTAAGGAGGCCATCGGCATAATAAGCATGGTCACCAGGCTCTCCGAGAGGGTGCTCGCCGAGGGGGTGCGCAGGGGTGTGATACGCCGGGAGGGCGGGGAGATAGTGCTCCTCGGGGAGCCTGCCAGGGCGAGGTGTAGGAGGCGCAGGTGCGACGCCGTGTGCAGGAGGTGCGGCAGGAGGATAACCCTCTGCCACTACCTGGAAGCGGGGGGGTTTGAGCTCGGTCCCTACGGGAGCGAGTGCATCAGGAGGATAAACACCTCATAGCCTCTCCAGGGGCTCGGCGTAGAACCCCCGCTCCCTCAGCTCAGCCGCAAACTCCTTGGAGAACCCGTGGACGGTGTAAACCACCTGGGGGGAGACGCGCTCCACGTACCGCACCAAGGAGTAGAAGTCGCTGTGGTCGCTGAGGGGGAAGGCGGCATCCGCCCCGTACCTGCGCTTCGTCCCCCCGTGAACCGCCCACCCGCTGACCACCGCCACCCTGCAGCCTCCGGGTACGCTCCTCCTGGCTGAGGGCGGGAGTATCAGCACCCTGTCCTCCCTGCATCTACCGGAGATGGGGTGGTAGGCGCCGAGCTCCGCTCCCATCGCCTCATAGGTGCGGTTGTTTTTGAGCACGGCGGGATGAACCTCAACCCTGAAGCTTGAGGAGAGCACCTTGGTGAGCTCCTGCGCCTTCCCCAAGGCATACCCGAGGAACACGGGGGTTTCTCCTCTGCGGTGGCACTCCTCCGCCCAGTCCTGCATCTGCTTCACCGTCTCCTCCAGAGGGGGAAACTCGTACCTGGGGGTGCCGAAGGTTGACTCCACTATGAGAACGTCGCACCCCTCAACCTGCGCCGGAGGGGTCAGCACGCCCCCCTCAACCCGCAGGTCTCCTGTGTAGAGCACCCGGAAGCGGTTCTCTATGAGGAGCTGGCTCGCCCCCAGCATGTGACCCGAGTTCAGAAGCCTGAGCTCAACGGAGCCACGCCGCAGGGGGGTGGTGCACTCACCCCTTAGCCCCGCGAGGGCTGCGGTCTCCCTGGTGCACACCACCTCTCCGGCGCCCCCGCGCGGCACGTGGTCGGAGTGGGCATGGGAGACAAAGCTCAGCCCTTTCACCCGCTTTGGGTCAAGATACAGCTCCTCTCCATCCACGCAGAGCTCAATACCGTTGCCAAGCCGCAGAGCGCCACCTCCAGAGCTCCCTTCCACTCCCGCTATTGTCGGGTGCAGGATATAAAGCTTCCGGATGGGGCAGAGCTCCATCGCCATCTCCCTGGGGCTACCTTCCCCCGTGGTTGAGCTCCGTAGCAGCTACGGAATGTGGAGTGATTGCATCGCTAACAGGAGGCATTTGCCAGGTTTGTGGGCGGGTTGGAGGTGAACCATCTCCATGCACTATTCCTATTTATTAACCCCTAAATTTTCTAAACATGGGGCTCTAGCATTTCTAACAACGTTCAACGTGGATCTGAAGTTTGTCTTTGGCAAATTTGGGGGAGTATGAGTGGACCACATACTTGCCTGTTATACACCATTTTGCTCATTTTTCTTACCATAATTACTTTCACTTTCATCGTAGCCAGATATTTCGAGATCTTTTAACTTTAATGGGTTATTTTCTAATCTTCTAAGTAAAGAGTTAAATATATCTCGTGTCTCTCTTTCTAACAGTTTTTGTTCAAATTTGATTCTTGCTATTTTCTCTTCATAAAACTTAATATTTACTTCTCGTTTTAATTTTTCGACTTCTAACTCTAATTTTTTCCTGTTAAGTTTCCAATTGTTTATTCTTTCAATTGCTTGAACTAAAGCCCAGAAAGCTCCTGATAATCCAAATATTACACTGACTATTATTTCTACTGTTAGTGGCGATTCTTTTTTGATTTTTAAAGCCTTTATTTTATGCTCCTTTTTGATAGGTCTTCCTTTTCTATACCAGAAATTATTGTTGAATTTATAATATTTATATTCATCCGCATAGGCTATAAGGCAAAAATCATGTAATAGCTCGAAATCATAAAAAAGCGATGAAATATCTAACAGATAAGGTTTTTTATCATCTATAAAAGTCAATTTAATCCTTAGGTGTCCCATTTACTTCACCTCATCATTTAGGTGTAGTTAAAGGCGATGTGAGTGAGAGTTCTATGCCTAAACCACATACCAGCTTATTAGGTGTGGACGATAGCCCCGAAGTGAGCAATAGCGAGTGGAGAGTGCCAGAGCCAGTTTTTCTCCTATCCTTTTTCCACATATAACCTATACCTCTTTTTTGGTTCTATCACTTCAATAATTAATTTGTCTCCTTCCTTTATGTCTCTATGTTTGTTATACCAAGGTTTCAACCCACCTTGAATATAATTACCTGCATCTGGATCACCAGGTTCTGAATCTTTTGGGGCAGATGTCACTTTCGTCATTATTTCACCGATATCAGTTTCTAAAATGAACGGAACTTTATAACCTGGGAAAAACCTTCTATATTCTTTTGGAATTGGTATGAGAGCATATTTCATAGGACTATGGGTTTTATGTAATAAAATTTCAATTTTTTGAGGGATGTTCTGTGGTTGTATCTTCTGCTTTTCATCTATAGTTGTATCTACTGGATAAGTGATATTAATAGATTTTGTAATTTCTTGTATTTCCATTTTTTCATTTTTAATTGTTTCTATAATTTTATTTTTAATGTCAGAAATTTGTTTATGAAGCATTTCGATTTTAGATTCCAATTCTCTGCGCTTTTTTGCGTATTTCTCTTTTATTCTCTCTATCCTTGAATATGCATCTAAGATTTCTTTTTCTCTTTCTATGATAAACTCTTTGACTCTCCTACTTATCAAGTAATCCCTTGATAACATGTTTTTGAGTATTTCAATATTCTTATCTTCAACGAGGTTTTTTCTTTTTATCGAATAAAGTAGAGAATTACGAAAGCTAAACCCTCTGAAAAATGGATCATAGATTCTTATCTCTTCACCATTAATTATTAAAGCCAAAAGTGCACCTTCTTGAAAAGCATACAAACTAATTTGTTCCAGATGATTATCAAGGTCTTCATCATAATTTTTGACATCAATAACTACCTTACAATCTACAGGTAGGCCTTTGATAAATATATCTATTCTCTTGCTACCACTTCCGTATTCAAAATCCAATTGATTTCTATGATGACCTAAACATTCCAGTAACGGTACTACAATCTTTTGTTTTACATTCTCTTCACTTGTTCCAACTTCCTCCCTCGTTAGTTTTGCGATTCTTTCAATACATTTCTTCAAATCGTTCATTTTCTTTTCCTCCTAACGGACTTTGGCATTTCGTGCAGCGTTTCAGGGGTACGTGAAGTCCTGACGAAAGTCGGGATCTGGGTAAGCTGAAACTGGTCACATATCCCTCTGTTGTCCAAGTGCTATTCGGAAATCGCATCATGCTTCTTATCTCGGATATTTTACTTTGAATATTTTGTTTACGATTATGTCTAACGCATATTTTACGAAATTTTTATTCTCATAACATTATGAATGTGTGTTAAAGCGAACTTTTATAAAGCTGAATCTCATCATAGAATATTTAGGTTTTAGGTATATAAAAAGCTTACGCCACAATATAGAGAGCAGTCCAAATAGCACACCCTCACCTCAGGTGATTGTAGTATAGCATGAAGGTGTATGCGAAGAAGTTCGCCTGCTTCAGAGCAGCTTCCCACCATATCTTTTCATTCTCCTTTTTCAGGCTGTTTCTGAAGTTTATGTTAATTATGAAAGCTTTAAAAAAGATAAAAACTTTTGTAATCCTGCAATAACTGCTGAGAAATATGTAGTTGTTTGTGACAAAAAGCTTTAGCTCGGCGGGATACTTGTTCCGCTGGAAGATGCCCAGAGAGAGCAGGTCAGATATGAACCATCGCCGCTCATATATAGGTTTTCCTTTTATTTGGACAGGTCCGTTAATTACACCTCAGTTACAAAAATCTGTAACAAAGCTTAAATATGGAATGTCAGATCGATCCGATCACAAATTTATGTAAAGTGATCGGGTTGCATCCTGATATAAATAATGATCCAGAATCGCAAAAAATGTG
>Ga0256830_1000448_pt1 | contig 33433 bp, 24 predicted proteins | sample 128326metaG_FD_190537 | JGI IMG/M metagenome (GOLD analysis project Ga0256830, IMG submission 190537) | Hydrothermal vent microbial communities from Lau Basin, Pacific Ocean - 128-326 | ecosystem: Environmental > Aquatic > Marine > Hydrothermal vents | place: Pacific Ocean: Lau Basin | collected...
ATGTGCCACGCCGCGCCTTCGTCAGCAATCTCCTGGATGGCTCCATTTCGGTCCTGGGCAATGACCCGGAGGATGAGGCCAGCTACCTGAAGGTGCTGGATGTCATCGATCTCTGCGAGCCTGACAAGGAGAAGGAAGGCGGCGCTGGAATACCCAACAACGCCTTTCCCCATGGCAAGGTGTTTTCCCCCGTGACGGGCAAGATCTACAGCCTCAACAATGGCTACGGGACCATAGCGGTGATCGATCCCGCCGCCAGCCGCGTCGAGCGCACCATCCCGCTCAAGGTCAGCAGTAATCTCCTGCTGTCACCGGACGGTGCCTGGCTGATCGGCAAGGGCGCGGACCGCAAGTGTGATCCCGATCACGTGGTGGGAAGGCTGTCCGTGGTGGATATCCAGCGTGGCGAGGTGGTGACCACCCTGGACTTGCCGGACCTGTATCCCAGTACCTACCGCTTCACCCCGGATGGCGGCAGGCTCTATGTGACCTCTGCCGCGACGGGCAAGGGCGCCCAGCGGGATAACCTGAGGAAGGATGTGATCTACGTCTATGATGCCAGCCGCCTCCCTGAGCTGGTGCAGGTGGACGAGATCACGGTCGGGCTGGCGGACTGCGGGCGCCGCCCGGTGGCATTTGCGCTGCGGGATGGAGGGCAGACGGCTTTCGTGCCCAATCCCACGGACGGGACGGTGTCCATCGTGGACGTGGGGAGCGGGCGGGTCGTGGACGTTGCCAGGATCAGCGGCGAGGCCGTCAAGGAGTTCAATTTTTCCTTCTGGGAAGGTAATATCAGCGGCTGTTGAGGACGCCTGGCGGCCATCCTGCCTTGGGAGGGGCAGGTAAAGGAACCTCTGATCAATTCATGAACCGGCGTCTGGCGGCTGAAATCTCGCCATCCATCCGGTCCAGAATTGATCAGAGGTTCCTAAAATTACAGTATACCCAGCATATTCCGAAATATAGAGAACAAATACAATGGGATTCTGGTTATGAGAGAGCCTGACATGAAAGCCAACCGTTTCAGTCTCAGCCGCTTCTTCCACGAAGACGGCCTGTGGTACGTGGAGACCCGGGAAGGAAAGTCCGGCCCCTTCCATCGCCGTGAGGATGCCGTGCAGCATCTCGAGCAGCTGAAACGGATGAACAGCGACAAGTCCTAGCCTCCTTCGATACGGTGGTCATGCTGCGGCGACGCATTCACGCCACTGGCTGTGAATGACGGGCATGAGCGTCTTTCCCGTGCACCACGGGAAAGGAACCTGTTACAATACCCTGCTGCTGACAGGATGAATCCATGACCATACGAACCCGATTCGCGCCCAGCCCGACCGGTTATCTCCATATCGGAGGCGCGCGCACCGCGCTGTTTTCCTGGCTCCATGCCCGCAAGCATGGCGGCAGCTTCATTCTGCGCATCGAGGACACGGATCTGGAGCGGTCCACTGCCGAGTCGGTCAATGCCATACTGGAGGGCATGACCTGGTTGGGGCTGGAGTACGATGAGGGTCCGTTTTCCCAGATGGAGCGCATGGACCGCTATCAGGAAGTCATCCAGCAGTTGCTGGACGAGGGCAAGGCCTATCGCTGTTATTGCTCTCGCGAGCGTCTCGACATGCTGCGTGCCAAGCAGATGGCGCGCAAGGAAAAGCCGCGCTACGACGGGTATTGCAGGGAGCGCCGGGAGCCGCCTCCGTCAGATGTGCGTCCCGTCATACGCTTTCGCACGCCCGGGGAGGGCAGTGTCATAGTGGATGACCTGGTGCGTGGCCGCATCGTTTTCAGCAACAGTGAACTGGATGACCTGATCATCGCGCGGTCTGACGGCACTCCCACCTATAATCTCACCGTGGTGGTGGATGATCTCGACATGGGCATTACTCATGTGATCCGGGGCGACGATCATCTCAACAACACCCCGCGCCAGATCAATATCCTCTCCGCGCTGGGTGCCACCCCCCCGGTTTACGCCCATGTGCCCATGATTCTGGGGGAGGATGGCGCGCGCCTTTCCAAACGTCATGGCGCGGTGAGCGTCATGCAATACCACCGCGACGGATACCTGCCCGAGGCCCTGCTCAATTACCTGGTGCGCCTGGGCTGGTCCCACGGCGATCAGGAGATCTTCTCCATCGATGAGATGATCAAGTATTTCGATATCAAGGATGTCAATCATTCGGCGTCCACGTTCAATGCCGGCAAGTTGCTGTGGCTCAATCAGCACTACATCAAGACTTCCCCGCCGGCCCGCATTGCCCATCATCTCAGCTGGCACCTTGGGCGCCTGGACATCGATCCCGCCCAGGGACCGCCCCTGGAAGAGGTGGTCAAGGCCCAGCAGGAGCGGGCCAAGACCCTGGTGGAAATGGCCGAGATCAGCGCCTTCTTCTATCGGGACTTCGACGACTACGACGAAACCGCCGCCAGAAAACATCTGCGGCCCGTGGCCGCGGAACCCTTGCAGAAGGTGCGCGATGTTCTGGCCTCGCTCCAGGACTGGCGTCCCGAATCCCTCCACCAGGCGGTAATGTCCGTGGCAGAGGACCTGGGCATTAAAATGGGCAAGGTCGCCCAGCCCCTGCGGGTGGCGCTGAGCGGCCGCGCCGCCTCGCCCGGCATCGATGTCACTCTGCACCTGGTCGGAAAGGCGGCCGCCCTGCGGCGTATCGACAGGGCCCTGGCCTACATTCAGCAGCGCGCCAACGCCGCCTGACGGGGCGTACGGTCACCGGGTTTTTCACGTCATGGACACCGCACCCCGCCCCACGAATTTCATTCGCCAGATCATCGAGCGTGACTTGGGCGAAAACCGCCATGACGGCCGTGTCGTCACCCGTTTTCCGCCGGAGCCCAACGGTTATCTGCATATCGGCCATGCCAAGTCCATCTGCCTGAATTTCGGCATTGCCGAGGACTATCGGGGCGAGTGCCATTTACGCTTCGACGACACCAACCCCCACAAGGAGAATGCCGAATTCGTGGCGGCCATCCAGGAAGACGTGAAGTGGCTGGGCTACGACTGGGGCGATCAGGTCTATTTTGCCTCCGACTACTTCGAACAGCTCTATGAGTTCGCGGTTGAGCTGATCAAGAAGGGCAAGGCCTTCGTGTGCGACCTCTCGGCCGAGGAGATCCGGGAATACCGCGGCACCCTGACCCGCCCCGGTATTGACAGCCCCTACCGCAACCGCAGCGTGGAGGAAAACCTGGACCTGTTCCGGCGCATGCGCGCGGGCGAGTTCGAGGACGGCGCGCGCGTGCTGCGCGCCAGGATCGACATGACCTCGCCCAACATGAATTTGCGCGATCCCACCCTCTACCGCATACGGCACGGCGTCGTGCACCATCAGACCGGCGAGGAATGGTGCATCTATCCCATGTACGACTACACCCATCCCATTTCCGATGCCCTGGAGGGGGTGACCCACTCCATCTGTACCCTGGAGTTCGAGGACCACCGTCCCCTCTACGACTGGGTGCTGGACAACGTCTCCGTGCCATGCCATCCGCAACAGATCGAGTTCTCACGCCTCAATCTGGAATACACCGTGGTGAGCAAGCGCAAGCTGACCCAACTGGTGGAGGAGGGTTTCGTGGAAGGCTGGGACGATCCGCGCATGCCCACCTTGTCCGGGCTGCGGCGGCGTGGTTACACGGCGGCCTCCATCCGCGATTTCTGCGACCGCATCGGCGTTACCAAATCGGATAACGTGGTGGAGATGGGCGTGCTGGAGAACTGCATCCGCGAAGACCTCAATGCCAATGCGCCCCGGCGCATGGCCGTCCTGCATCCCCTGAAGATCGTCATCGAGAACTTCCCGGAGGGGGAGGTGGAAGAGGTCGAGGCCATGAACCACCCCCAGGATCCCGCCTGGGGCAGCCGCAGCCTCCCCTTCACGCGCGAGATCTACATCGAGAGAGACGACTTCAGGGAGGAGGCACCGCGCAAGTTCAAGCGCCTGGTGAGCGGTGGCGAGGTGCGTCTGCGCTATGCCTATGTCATCCGTTGCCACGAGGTGCTCAAGAGCAACCAGGGGGAGATCATCGAACTGCGCTGCACCTACGATCCCGGCACCCTGGGCGCCGACCCCGAGGGCCGCAAGGTAAAGGGGGTGATTCACTGGGTTTCGGCCACCCACGGCGCCGAGGCGGAAATCCGTCTCTACGACCGCCTCTTCAACCATCCCCGGCCCGATCTGGGCGGAGAGAATCAGGATTTCCGCGAGCTGTTGAATCCCGATTCCCTGCGCACCCTGACACGCTGCCGCGTGGAGCCGGCCCTGGCGACGGCCAAGGCGGGCGAGCGCTTCCAGTTCGAGCGGGTGGGTTATTTCTCTGTCGACCCCGCCCGCGCCGCCGGCGGCGTTCCGGTATTCAACCGCATCGTCACCCTGCGCGATACCTGGGCCAAGATCGAGAAACAACAGGCAGGGGCCTGATACGGGAAGCAAAACAATCTTTTATGTATCTCCCGCTTGACAGAAAAAGACGCGTGTCGTAAAGTGCGGCACTCGTACATGGCGGGGCTATAGCTCAGCTGGGAGAGCGCTTGCATGGCATGCAAGAGGTCGGCGGTTCGATCCCGCCTAGCTCCACCAGGCAAACCACCTCTCGTTTGGTTTTCCACGTCCCCATCGTCTAGACGGCCTAGGACATCGCCCTTTCACGGCGGTAACAGGGGTTCGAATCCCCTTGGGGACGCCATTACATCCCGCATGCGTCCAACACCGCTCAAAGGCTTCTGGTCTATCGTTGACATACCCTCCGTGAACGCCCGTCACGCACAAGACGCGGCGCGGGTCATGTTTCTCCATCCTTTCCATGAGGACCTTGTTTTTTTCTGAAATACATGTAGATACCCCAGATCGCAAGAGTCGCGCCCAGCACGGCAAGAATGATATTTCCCGTTGTCGCGGCCGAACCAAGGAGGCGCCGCCCGGCGATGCCACTATCGGTTTGAATTTTGACGCGATAGTGGCAAAATTCATATGAAAAATCATATAGACACAGTAATCAGATGTCTGCGCAAGGCCAGCAGGCAGGATTGAACCCAGGAGCGAAGTGATGCCAAGAGCGAGTCTCAATCTCAATTTCAATGAGCGTATCGTGATCAACGCCAGTCAGCTGGCATGGGTGGGCGCTCTGGCGCCGAGGGTCTGGCACAAACAGTTCGAGCGCGAGCTGCCCGGGAGAGGGCGCTCCACATCCCTGGTTCGCTGCCAGACCAATGCGTTCTTTGAGAAGCACACCCATCCCATGGGAGAGGAGGTTCTGGTGCTGGATGGAGTCTATGCCGATGAGCATGGCGAATATCCGGCCGGCACCTACTTGCGCTATCCCCCGGGGTCTGCTCACAAGCCCTACAGCGAGACGGGATGCATCCTCTTTGTCAAGGTGGACCATTTTCAGGAGGGAGACGATCAGAGGGTGGTGATCAGGGAGGACGAACTGAATTGGACGCGCCATGAGTGCGGCTGCTCCATGGCGACCTTGCACAGCTACGGGGAGGAGCATACCGCCCTGGTGAAATGGTCCCAGGGACAGTGTCCCCCGGTGCATTCGCGCCAAGGCGGCGAGGAGATATTGATACTCGAAGGGGATCTGGCGGATGAACACGGCACTTATCCCAGCCGCACCTGGATCCGCTATCCCCATCTAAGCGAGCACAATTTCGTTTCCGAGGAAGGGGCGCTGGTCTTTATCAAGAATTGCCACCTGCCATCCGGGGGTTGAATCCGGCGATCACGCGCGATCCGCCATCACGGCTTTACATCGACGGCAGGGGCGAGGAACCCGGCCCAGGGGTGCCTGGCGGCTAGCCGTGGCGCCATGCACCCTGATATAGTGCGGCCATGGAATACGCGGAGACAAATCGGATAACAAGCGCCGCCCGCGAGGATGCGCGCGTTTGCGAGCCATGGTTTCCCGGGCGCTTTTTTCTGGTTCTGATCCTCGTGGGATTGGGTTTTACCTGCAACAGCATTGCCGCTTCCCCACTGCGGCTGGATGACACCCGGCTCAACTGGTCCTTTCTTGTTCTCAAAGGCGGCATGGGTCCCGTCTCTGTCAGCGCCGACGTCCGCCTGCTGAGGGTTCCCGAGGCTGAACTGGCGCGGGCTCTGCTGGAACCTTCCGAGGGGGGGAAGCCTGTTCCCGCCGACGGGGAAGCCCTGCTGATTGATTTTCATTCCAACTCCCTGGGCAAGGATCTGCGCACCCGTTTGTGGTTCCGCCCGGGAGACGCGGCTGCCCTGCAACGGGGCCGCATTGACCTGACGCCGCGGAACGAGCGCTACAGGCTGTATCGCTATACCAGGACCGGGTTGTATGTGGTGAGGCGCTGGCCGCTTCCGGGAGAAGACCTGAAGGCGCCGGATGCCTGGGGGAGCGTAACGCACAGTTTTGTCGCCTATCCCGAGGAGATATCCGGTGATACCATCCTCTCCGATCCCGCCATACTGCTCTATCTTGCCTCCGTGGCCAGTTTCCAGGCGCATGGCGATGAGGTCCGGTTCCGGGCCTATTTCGATGAAAAACTTTTACTCGTGACCGTGCGCTATGAAGGGGACGAAGTGGTGACTGTGGATCTTCAAGCCGATGGCCCCGATGGAAAACGTGGAATCAAGGGCAAGCGGAACGCCATGGTTCTGGGTATCTCGTCACGTTTGTCAGGGGGTGGGGGCGGTGATACGGGCTTGAAAATCGCCGGCCTGGGAGGAAAGCTCAGAATTCTGGTGGATCGCGAATTGAGAATCCCGCTGGAACTGCGCGGCAGGGTCAGGCTGGCGGGCAATGTAAGCCTGCGCACGAAAAAGGCGACGCTGGGTCAGGGGCACTGAGTCTCCAATCCGGCGGCAACGCCCAGCCTTGCGCTTGGTGTCATATTAACCCGCCTGCAATAGATGTCGTACTCAGCGACAATCTGCTGTCCGCTACTGGATCATCCCACCTCCTGGTGAGAAATGCGGGTCAAACCTGAAGTGAGGTTGGGTCCGGGGGGCCAAGGCATCAAGGCTGTGGAAAAGCGGTATTTCCAGCCACCATCAGTATGTTCCACAGCCATCGGGGTTGCCCGCCGCGCAGTGAATCGTGACATGGCAGCCTGGACAGGTAACATGGATATATCACCAGGAAGGAGGCGCGGGATAATGAGACAATCGGCGTTTTTCCCTGTTCTGCTGGCCCTGTTGTTTTCTCCGGTGGTTGCCGCCGGGTCCTTGAGCGGCCAGGATATCGTTCAGCGCGTGGAGGATCTTCTTTGGGGGCGGACCAGCGAAGGCCGCTACGAGATGCGCATCACCACGCCTCACTGGCAACGCATCCTCCAACTGCGGGTGTGGATGGACCGGCCCGAGAAGACCTTTATCCGTATTCTGTCCCCCGCCAAGGAGGCCGGCACCGCATCCCTGCGCATAGGCAACGAGATGTGGAACTACCTGCCCAAGGTGGAGCGCACCATCAAGATTCCCCCCTCCATGATGCTGCAGCCCTGGATGGGCTCCGACTTCACCAATGACGATCTGGTCAAGGAAAGCAGCATCATCGACGACTATACCCATGAGCTGGCGGCCGAGGAAGCGCGTGATGGCGTGGCCGTCTACCGCATCGAGTCCATACCCAGGCCCGAGGCCGCGGTGGTGTGGGGCAAGCTGGTCTACGAGGTGCGCCGCGACGACCTCATGCCCCTGCGCCTGTCCTATTACGATGAGCGCGGGCGCCTCATCAAGGTCCTGAGTTTCGGCGAGGTGCGCGAAATGGGGGGGCGCACCCTGCCCACCCGCTGGGAGATGCGGCCCGTCGAGAAACCCGGCAATGCCACCGTGATACGCCTGCTCGAAGTGCGTTTCGATGTGCCCATCGACAGGCGCATCTTCACCCTGCGCAACCTGCGCCAGAGCAGGCCATGAGCCTGGTCCGCATCGAGGGCCTCAACAAGCGCTACCGCCAGGACAGCATCGCCGTGGACGCCCTGCGCGATGTCGATCTGCGGGTGGAGGAGGGCGAGTTTCTGGCGCTGGTGGGGCCTTCCGGTTCGGGCAAGACCACGCTGCTGAATCTCATTGGCGGCCTGGACAGTCCCACGTCCGGGCGCATCTGGATCGGCGGGGAGGAGATTGGCCGCTTGTCGAAAGGCGCCCTGTCGCGCCTGCGCCTGGAGCGCATCGGTTTCATCTTCCAGGAATACAATCTGATTCCGGTACTCTCGGCCATGGAGAACGTGGAATATGTGATGCTGCTGCAGGGCGTGCCCACCCGCGAGCGCCGCGAACGCGCCCTGGCGGTGCTGCGGGAAGTGGGCCTGGAAGACATGGCGCAGCGCCGCCCGCCCCAGTTGTCGGGAGGACAGCAGCAGCGGGTGGCGGTGGCGCGGGCCATCGTCTCCCGGCCGTCCATCGTCCTGGCCGACGAGCCCACCGCCAACCTCGATTCCGTCAGCGGCGCGTCACTGCTGGATCTGATGCGCGGACTCAACGAGCGCCATGGCGTGACCTTCCTCTTTTCCACCCACGACCCCATGGTGATGGAGCGGGCGCGGCGCATCATCCGGCTTCACGACGGACGTATCGTGGCCGACGAGGGGGATGCGGGCGGGCCGGATGAGCGGGCGGGGCCTGGGCCGTGAAACTGTTGCACCTTGCCGCCCGCAATGTGCTGCGCAACGCGCGCCGCTCCCTCATTACCCTGGCGTCCATCACGCTCAGCCTGGCGTCCCTGATTTTCATATGGGGCTTCATCGACGGCATCAATGAGCAGATGATCGACAACAGCACGCGCTATATCTCGGGGCACATCCAGGTGCACCAGCAGGGCTTCCACGAGGACAAGGCCCTCTACAAGGCCATGCGCGACGACCCGCAACTGCGCGCCCGTCTCGGCGCCCTGCCCCATGTGGCGGCCATCGCCCCCCGCGTGGAGGGCAAGGCCCTGATGAGCGGCACCGACAAGTCCCGCGGCGTCATCGTGGTGGGCGTGGATCCGGCCCTGGAGCCCGGGGTGACGACCATCGACCGGGCGGTGGTGGCGGGCCGCTACCTGCGCCCCGGCGATGGCGACAGCATACTCCTGGGGGACAAGACCGCGGCGGCCCTGGGCCTTGGTGTGGGCGATCAGGTGGTGCTCATAACCCAGGCCATGGATGGTTCTCTGGGAGCCGGGCGTTACCGGGTGGTGGGGCTCTTCGACAGCGGGATCGACGTCCTGGACGGTAGCTATGTCTTCCTGCCCCTGGAGGCGGCGCGGGAGCTGTACGTGCTGTGGGACCGGGCCACGGCATGGGTGGTGCGCCTCGATCAGCGCGCCCGGGCTGAAGCCGTGGTGTCACGCATGAGCGCCGAACTGGGTTCCCGTTACGAGGTGCTGGACTGGCCCAGGCTGCTGCCCTCCATGGTGCAGATGGTGCGTTTCCACGAGGCGGTGACCTATGTGGTGTTGCTCATCGTGCTGGTGGTGGTCGCCATCGGCGTGGGCAATACCATTCTCATGGCGGTCATGGAGCGCACCCGTGAGTTCGGGGTGATGATGGCCTTGGGCACCAGCCAGGCCCAGATCGTGGCGGTGGTGGTGGCGGAGTCCGTGCTGCTGGGGCTGGCCGGTCTGTTAGCGGGCAATGTACTGGGCGTGGCCATTACTTCGTCCCTGACCGGGAGCGGCCTCGACCTGGGGCAGTTCACGGAGGCCATGGAAACCATGCCCGGCCTTTCGGGCACGGTCTATCCCATGGTGCGTTGGGATCACGTGGCCCTGCTGTCCGTGCTGGTCTTCCTCATCAGCCTGATCCCGCCCCTGTATCCCGCATGGCGCGCCGCCCGCCTGGAGCCGGTGCAGGCCATTCGCGGCCTGCCGGGCGAGTCGCCGCGCACGCCGCGCCCCAGGACTTTACGGCATGGCGCGGCGGCTGGCGGGGTATTCTGGCGCATCGCGGCGCGTGGCATTCTGCGCAACCCCCGCCGCGCCCTGCTGACCGCTGGCGCCTCGGCCTTTGGCCTGGCGGCGTTTCTTTTTCTGTATGCCTTTGCCGACGGCTTTTTCGAACAAATGATCGGCAACTCCACCGGCTATCTCACGGGGGATCTGCAGGTGGAGCGGCAGGGTTTCCGGGATGAGCTGTCGCCCGCTCTGACCATTACCGGCGCCGGGGCCATCATGCAACGCCTGCGGGCGCATCCCGGGGTGCGCGCCGCCGCGCCGCGCGTCAAGGTACAGGCCATGGTGAGCAGTCCCACCGCCACCGAACCGCTGCTGCTCCATGGCGTGGATCCCCGCCTGGAGCAGGAGGTCACCGTGTTGCAGCGCGCCCTCATCGCGGGGCGCTACCTGTCCAGGGACGATCCGCGCGGCATTGTCCTGGGCGCCAAGCTGATGGACAAGCTGGGCCTGGAACCGGGCGAGAAGCTGGTGGTCACCGTGCAGCTCGCCGATGGCAGCCTGGGTTCGGCGGCCTACCGCGTGACGGGTGTCTTCAGGACCGGCAACGAGCTGTTCGATGGCAGCCTCGGCCTCATCGGCCTGGAAGCGGCGCGGCGGCTGCTGGGCTTTGGGCAGGGCGAGGTTTCCACCATTGCCGTGGCCCTGCGGGAGCGGGGTGCTCTGGGCAAAGTGGTGGATGACCTGCGGCGGGCCCTGTCTGGAACGCCTTACGTGGTACAGAGCTGGGAGCAACTGCTGCCGGTGGTGGTGCAGATGATCGATCTTACCCGGCTCGATTTCTACGTGGTGCTGGGCGTGGTGTTCGTCGTGGTCGCCATGGGCGTAATGAATACCCTGTTGATGTCGGTGCTGGAGCGCACCAGGGAATTCGGCGTGATGATGGCCCTCGGCACCCAGCCATGGCAGATCCTGCGTATCGTGATCTATGAGTCCGTGATACTGGGACTGGCGGGCATCGTGGCGGGCGCCCTGCTGGGAGTTCTGCTGGTGGCCTATTTCGGGGGGCAGGGCATGAACCTGGCTTCCTTCGCCGGCATTACAGAGACCATTCCCGGCATGACGGCCACGGTCTATCCCCTGCTGATGCCGGAGCATGTGTGGCTGCCGACCCTGGTGCTGTTTCTCGTCGGGCTGCTGGCCGCGCTCTATCCCGCCGCGCGCGCCGCGCGCCTGGAACCCGTGCGCGCCATTCGCCATGTGTGAGCACCGTTGCAGGAAATCTGGTTTCCAGGCCGCAATACTGGCGTTTCTGACCCTGTTGTGTGGCGCCACGCTGGCCGGCCTCCCGCTGGATAGTCGCGTGGGCGGCTATTACAAGAACCTGCTGATCGCCTCGCGCACGCTGCCGTTCTTCGGACCCCGCGAGTCCTATGTGGTGGATCTCAACCGCCTGCGGGTCAGGCTGAACGGCGGGGTGGGAGCGTATGTCTCCTTCGACATCCAGTACGACAACGAGATACTGCTGGGCAGCTATCTGGATACCCAGCAGTTCAAGGTACTGGATGCGCTGGAGCGCGATACCTATTTCAACTGGGAGGGGACTTACCTGGATCGTGGCGGTATCCAGGGGCGGCATAGACTGTATCGCGCCTCCCTGAGCTTTGCAGGTGAGCGCGCCGGGCTGCGTATCGGGCGGCAGCGCCTCGCCTGGGGCACCGCCCTGTTCTGGAATCCCGTCGATATACTCAACCCCTTCAACCCCATACAGCTGGAACGGGAGGAGCGCGAGGGTGTCGATGCCATGCTCTTCACCTGGGACTATGGCGACCTGTCGCGCCTCAGCCTGGTGAGGGCCCGGCAGCGCGATGGCGGCAGCAGCGCCCTGCGCTGGCGCAGCCATTGGTCGGGTTTCGATCTGGCGCTGACGGCGGGGCGCTTCACCGGCGACAATATGATGGGCTTCGATTTTGCCGGGCAGTTGGGCCTCATCGGGCTGCGTGGCGAGGTGACGCGCACCGAATCCCGGGAAGACGGCGGCTACACGCGCCTGGTGCTGGGGGCGGACCGCAGCTTCGCCAATACCCTGACGCTCAATATGGAACTGTATTTCAATGGCCAGGGCCGGGGCGATGCGGCGGAATACGATTTCGGACGCCTGCTGAGGGGAGAGATACTGAGCCTGGCGCGTTATTACGGCGGTTTCTATCTGGCCTTTGACCTGACGCCCATCCTGCGCTGGGACAATTTCCTGATCGTCAATCTCGACGACCACAGCCGCTTCTTCAGCCCGCGCCTGGTGTTTTCGCCCACCGGAAACATCGACTTGTCCCTTGGGATGCAGTATTTTGAAGGTCCCGGCGCCAGCGAATACGGGACGCTGGAGAATATCATCTACGGAGAGTTGCAGGGGTTCTATTGAACCTGCAGGCGGCTCACAGGAATAGAATCCCTGTCAGGATGAGGCAGGCCAGAGGGCCGGCTGAGTCGATCAGGAGGAGAATGTTGCCATGAATGAACAGCGTCATCAGCAGGATGCGGTCGCCGCGGCGGGCAGGGCTATTGTCAGTCAGGTTCTGGGTGGATACCGTGGTCCGGTCGCGGTGCGCCTGTGGAATGGAGAACTGGCCGTGGGGACGGAAGATGCCCCATGCACGGTGGTTTTCAAGGACCCTTCGGTGCTGCGCGAGCTCGTCCTGCACCGCAACGTGGTCCACCTGGCCGAAGATTACCTGGCCGCGGATGCCGATATCGAGGGCGATGCGGAGCAGCTGTTCGATCTCTTGTCCTATGTGCGCGACCTGGAGCTTTCCTGGCCGCTCAAGCTGCGTGCCATGCGCCAGGCCTTGAGGCTGCCGCGCCATCACCATGCCAAGAGCGTGGAGGAAATCCGCGCCGGGCGCGAGGAGCGGCGCAATACCAAGGAAAGCATTGCCCACCATTATGATGTGGGCAACGATTTCTACCGCCTGTGGCTGGACCGGGAAATGGTCTACTCCTGTGCCTATTTCGCCGATGAGCACCAGAGCCTGGATGATGCCCAGCGGGACAAACTGGACTATATCTGCCGCAAGCTGCGCCTCACGCCGGGACAGACCCTGCTGGATATCGGTTGTGGGTGGGGCGCACTGGTGTGCTGGGCGGCGCGGGAGTTCGGGGTAAAGGCCCATGGCATCACCCTCAGCGAGCAGCAACTGGCCCATGCCAGGCGGCGCATCCAGGAGGAAGGCCTGGAGGACCGGGTGACGGTGGAGTTGCTGGATTACCGCGATCTGCCGCAGGACGCCCGCTATGACCGGGTGGTCAGCGTGGGTATGTTCGAGCATATCGGCGTGGCCAATTTCCCGCGATATTTCGGTATCATCAAGCGCATCCTTGCCCCCGGCGGCCTGTTTCTGAATCACGGCATCACCAACGACACCGGCTGGCAGGACACCCCCATCACGCGTTTCATCAACAGTTATGTGTTCCCGGATGGCGAATTGACGCGCATCAGTAACGTGGTCGACGCCATGGAGAAGGCGGGTTTCGAGATTATCGACGTGGAGGGCCTGCGCCGTCACTACGCCATGACCCTGCGCCACTGGGTCGGCAGACTGGAGTCTCACCGGGACCGGGTGGTGGATATCGTGGGCGAGGCCACATACCGGGTATGGCGCCTGTACATGGCGGGCTCGGCCTATTATTTCAACGAGGGCAGCATCAATGTCTACCAGGTGCTGGGCGGGCACGACAGGGAACCCCTGGTGGTCGGCCTGCGGCGCGATGAATTGTACAAGAAGGGATGTGAGTGCTGGCCCCAGTGCGCATCGGTTGGTGGTGAATCGTCCTGAGCGGGAGCCGGCTGTTCTGGTAGTCGTAAGGGGAGGGGGAGTATGAAGACACATGTGACAATCTTTCTTGTTTTTCTCTGCCTGGCCGCGGGTGGTGCTGCCGCGGCGCCTCTGATGTACGTGCCCACCGGGGAAGGCAATGAAGTGGTGGTCATCGACCTGCGTGCCGACCGCGTCGTGCAACGTATCGGAGAATTGGAGAATGCCCATGGGCTGGCGGGTAATTCTAAGAGCCGCTACCTGATCGCGGGCAGTATGAAAGCGCCATCCGGAGGGGAACCGTCCCCTGCCAGGCCTGGCGCCGTCAGCGAGGCCGAACACGAGGCCCATCATGGCGGAGCCGCCCCGGCGGGACGCGCCACGAGCTACCTGTCCATCATCGACCGCCGGGAAGGCAAGGTGGTGAGGCGCATCGGGGTGCGCGGGCTGACGCATCATACGGCGATCTCGCCCGATGGAGAGTATGCCGTGGCGGTGCATTCGGGTGCGGGCGGAATATCGGTCATCGATCTGGATGCCTTGCAGGTCATCAAGGAGGTAGACACGGGAGACTGGCCCAACTACGCCGTCTTCGGTGGCAAGGGCGAGCGGCTGTATGTCTCCAACAGCCGTGATGGCACCATCAGTATCCTCTCCACGTCCGATTGGCGGGTGCTGGGTGAAATCGATGTGGGCGGGGCGCCCGAGCACATGGTGGTCAGCGCGGACGGCATCCGTCTTTACGTGGTCGATGCGGACGCTGGAAAGGTCACGGAAGTGGCGCTGCCCATCCTGGCCGTGCGCAACATCTATGCGGTGGGCAAATCGCCCCACGCCGCCGAGGTGCCGCTGGACAGGCGCTGGCTGTTCGTGACGGTCAAAGGAGAGGACAAACTGGTGCGCATCGATTTCGACAGTGGCGAGCGCCGCAGCATCGAACTGAAGCCCGCTCCCTATCATATCGAGCACGCGGATGTTGTCGGAAAACTGTATGTTTCGAGCCGCAAGGAGCCGAAGATCTGGGTGCTCGATCCGCGCACTCTGTCCATCCGCGACGCCATCGGCATCGGGCGCGGGGTCGGGCACCAGATGGTCGTTATCGGTGAATAGCGGCTGGCGGAGGCATGGCGGGCGGTTATAATGAGCCGGTGATCATCAGTGGCGCCGGTCCCGCCGGCATGGCGGCCGCCATCACCCTGGCCAGGGCGGGCCGCCGCGTCAGCATCCACGAGCGTCATCGGGCGGTGGGCAGCCGCTTTCACGGCGATCTGCAGGGTCTGGAGAACTGGACCACGGCTACGGATGTCACGGATGAACTCGCAGGCCTGGGACTCGGGCCGGGTTTCTCAGCAGTCCCATTCCATGAAGCGGTCCTGTACGATCCACAGGGCGGAGAACACCGCTATCGATCACCGCAACCCATGGCCTATATTGTGCGCCGTGGGGATGAAGACGGCGCCCTCGATCGTTGGCTCAAGGAACAGGCCCTGGCCGCTGGTGTGGAATTCCGCTTCGGCGAGGTGTGCAGAACACTGCCCGAAGGCGGCATTGAGGCAGGCGGGCCTCATGGCGCCCATGCCATCGGCATCGGCTACCTGTTCGATACGGAAATGGCCGATGGCGCCTACATCGCGCTGTCGGACCGCCTGGCGCCCAAGGGCTATGCCTACCTGCTCATTCAGGGCGGCCGTGGCACGCTGATGTCGTGGATGTATGACGATTTTCACAACGAACTGCGGTATCTGGATCGTTGTGAGGCGTTCTTTCAGAGCAGGGTCGGGCTGGATATGAAAAACCGGCGGCGCACGGGTGGCGCCGCCGGTTATTATTTTCCCCGCACGGCATGCAAAGGGAATATCCTGTATGTCGGGGAGTCGGCGGGCTTTCAGGATGCCCTGTGGGGTTTTGGCATGCGCTATGCGCTCCTGTCCGGCCATCTGGCCGCCCGGGCCCTGCTTTCCGGGCGGCCGGGCGACTATGACCGTTTGTGGCGCGAGCGCCTGGGCCGGCAGTTGCAGGCTGGTCTGGTGAATCGCTGGTTCTACCAGCGTCTGGGCGATCGTGGATACAATACCCTGCTGTCAAGCATCGACCGCGCCTTGCGGGAAAGACCTGATGGGCGCAACTGGTTGCATGGCTATACGGCGCCGGGATTCTGGAAATCCCTCTGCTTTCCCCTGATCTGGCGCCAGTATCGCGCCCGCCTCAAGTCGGCCGATCGCGCACCGGACCGGTCTCCAGCGGATTGTGTCTGCACCTGGTGCCGTTGCCGCCGGAAGGCGCGGCGGGTTTATTAACCCGGCAACAATATGTATCGTGCTCAGTCCGCGTGAAGTTGACTGATGCTGTTTTTGTCCAGTCTGTTTGCCACTTCGACCCGGTTGCGGCCATTCTTTTTGGCGCGATAGACGGCCTTGTCGGCGAGCCTGATCATGTCTTCCAGCGATTCTCCGAGATCACTGCTTACGCCTATGCTGGTGGTGATGCGAATGGTTTCGTCCCCGGCCTGGATCCTGGTGTCTGCAACGGCTTTGCGCACGCGCTCGAAAGCGGCCAGATGATCCTCGTCATGCTTGATTACGATCAGGCAGACGAACTCTTCCCCGCCGAAGCGGGCAATCACATCGCTGCCACGCAGGGTCTGCTTGAGGGTGCGGGCGATTTGTTGCAGTACCAGGTCACCCGTGTCGTGGCCGTGGGTATCATTGATGCGCTTGAAATGGTCGGCATCCACCAGGCCGATGGCAATCCTGCAGTTTCCCCGCTTGGCATTGTTGTAGAGGTGCGTGCCGACTTCGAAGAGATGGCGGCGGTTATAGAGTCCCGTCAGGAAGTCGCGGGTGGCGTGTTCCTTGATCCGTCTGACATAGCCGATCATGTTGGTGTTCTGTGTGACCCGGCAGTAGAACTCCTCCACTTCAAAGGGCTTGCTGAGAAAGTCGTTGGCTCCGCACTTGAGCATGAGCACCGAGACGCCGGTCTTGGAGGCATCGGACAGGCCGATGATGGCCAGGTCTTCCCGCCGGTGGTCTTTCCTGACGGCCTGAATCAATTCCTGCCCGTTCATGCGGGGCATGTTGTAATCGGTGAGGATGAGAGCAATGTCGGGATGTGCCCGCAGGATTTCCAGCGCCTCCAGGCCATTGTCCGCCTGGAGCACCTGGTACTGGTAGTTTTCCAGCAATGCGGCCAGGTAGTGGCGGAATGAAGGAGAATCGTCGACGACCAGCACCTTGAGTTGCCGGTTTTCATACATTCTCCCCACGATATAGGCGATATGCTCGATTTCCGTTGCCTGCTGCTTGATTACGTAATCCAGTACATTCTTGCGCAGCATGGCCTCCCTGACTTTTTCGTCCACCGTACCCGTCATGACAATGACCGGTATGCCATGGGATTGCACCAGGTCGACGATTTCACCCTGCTCGGCGTCGGGGAGATTGAGGTCCACGACGGAAATGAAATATTCACGGGCGCGGTTTGCCAACAGGGTTTTCGTTTCACCCAGGCTGGCGGCGCTGTCGGCCCCGATGGCATGGAGATTGTTGATATAGGCGCAGAGCAGCTCCCGGATGGATTTGCTGTCTTCCACGACCAGCACCTTGTTCTTGCCGGTATTTTCGCAGCTTGTCGCTATTTTCAGCCGGGACAACCTGGCGGATGCCAGTGCGTTCGACGGTAAAACCATGATCTATTTGCTCCATATTATTTCAGGCTGGTACGGCGCCATGGCTTCTGGAGCCGCTGGCACCGGGCCGGGTTAATAGTATCGACATCTGTCGATAGCCCTTTAGAATGTAGGGATTTTATAGGCTTGATATTAGGAAAATTCTTATTGCTGGTGGGTTTTCTGCCTTGAGTCTGAACCTGCGGATTCGGATTGAAGTTGTCCGCGAGCCTGAGCGGGGAGGTGACGACACACCGGGCCGCGGCAAGGCCATATTTCCTGTGGGGTATGCTGCCGGTCAGTCAGACAGAACGCGATGACCTTCTTCCAGGATAAAGTCGAGGAAGCTCTGGGCGACCAGTGAGAGTTTCTTTCCCTTCAGGTGCACGGCGTACCAGCGGCGCTTGATGGGAAATCCGGACACGTTCAGGATGACGAGTTTGCCGGCCGCCTGTTCCACCCGCACGCTGTGCAGGGACAACAGGCCGATGCCTAGTCCTCCCATGACAGCCTGCTTGATGGCCTCGCTGCTGCCCAGTTCCATATAGGGCTCTACTTCGAGGCCGGTCTCCTTGAGCACACGCTCCAGGGCAAGACGGGTTCCCGAGCCCGGTTCGCGTCCCAGGAAGCGCTCCCGAATGACTTCCTGGAGGGAGAGGCGCTTGCGCTTGGCGAGAGGATGGTCCGGGGGCGCCACGAAGGCCAGGATGTTTTCCAGGAAGGGATAACTGACCAGGCGCTCCTCGTCCTCCGGGATGCGCCCCATCACCACGAAATCGTCTTCGTTGTTCATCAGGCGTTCAACCAGGCGCGCCCGGTTGGTGAATTCCAGGCTGGGGACCACGCCGGGGTGGAGCTGCAGGAAATGTCCGAGCAGGTGGGGCATGAAATATTCTCCGGTAGTGACCACGGCCAGTTGCAAGGGGCCCTTGATATCTCCTTTGAGGCTTTCCACTTCGCATTGGAGTTCGGACACGCGGCCCAGAATGTCCAAGGCGGCCGCATGCATGGTTTTGCCCGCCGCGGTGGGAAAGATCTTCTTGCCCACGTTCTCCAGCAGGGGCAGGCCCACTTGATCTTCCAGGCGCTTAAGTTGAATAGAAACAGCAGGTTGTGTCAGGTGCATTTCCTCCGCGGCGCGTGTGAAGCTGTGGTTTCTCACCACGGACTCGAATAGGCGGAGCTGTTGCAGGGTCAGGTGCATGAAGGGTTATAAAAATAAACATATGTTAATCGATATAATAACAATGATTAATTTTTCTTTTCAACCCCGAGGGTGTAAGCTTTTCCTACCCCACGTGAGGGAAGCATGCTCACGCAGGGAAGTGATTCACCTGGCATGGCCTGGCCACGCCACACAAGCAATCAACTTCTATTTTACAACGAGGATGAAAAGCAATGGCTGAAAAAACCTACAACGCGGGTGTGAAAGAGTACCGCGAAACCTATTGGATGCCGGATTATTCGCCCAAGGAAAGCGATATCCTGGCCTGTTTCAAAGTGATTCCACAGGCCGGAGTACCCCGTGAGGAAGCCGCTGCTGCCGTTGCGGCTGAGTCCTCCACCGGTACCTGGACCACTGTCTGGACCGACCTGCTGACCGACCTCGACCACTACAAGGGCCGCGCCTACGCCATCGAGGACGTGCCCGGCAACGACGAGGCCTTCTACGCCTTCATCGCCTATCCCATCGATCTGTTCGAGGAAGGCTCCGTTGTCAACGTGTTCACCTCCCTGGTGGGTAACGTGTTCGGCTTCAAGGCCGTGCGCGCCCTGCGCCTGGAGGACGTGCGCTTTCCCCTGGCTTATGTGATGACCTGCAACGGTCCGCCCCACGGCATCCAGGTGGAGCGCGACAAGATGAACAAGTATGGCCGTCCTCTGCTGGGTTGCACCATCAAGCCCAAGCTGGGCCTGTCGGCCAAGAACTACGGCCGTGCCGTGTATGAGTGCCTGCGTGGCGGTCTGGACTTCACCAAGGACGACGAGAACGTCAACTCCCAGCCCTTCATGCGCTGGCGTGACCGCTTCCTGTTCGTGCAGGAGGCCACCGAGAAGGCCCAGGCCGAGACCGGCGAGCGCAAGGGTCACTACCTGAACGTCACCGCGCCGACCCCGGAGGAGATGTACAAGCGCGCCGAGTTCGCCAAGGAGATTGGCGCGCCCATCATCATGCACGACTACCTGACCGGCGGCTTCTGCGCCAACACCGGCCTGGCCCAGTGGTGCCGCGACAATGGCATGCTGTTGCACATCCACCGCGCCATGCACGCCGTGCTGGACCGCAACCCCAACCACGGCATCCATTTCCGCGTGCTGACCAAGGCCCTGCGTCTGTCCGGTGGCGATCACCTGCACTCCGGCACCGTGGTCGGCAAGCTGGAAGGCGACCGTGACGCCACCCTGGGATGGATCGACATCATGCGCGACTCCTACATCAAGGAAGACCGCTCCCGCGGCATCATGTTTGACCAGGATTGGGGTTCCATGCCCGGCGTCATGCCGGTAGCCTCCGGCGGTATCCATGTCTGGCACATGCCGGCGCTGGTCAACATTTTTGGCGACGACTCCGTCCTGCAGTTCGGCGGTGGCACCCTGGGCCATCCGTGGGGCAACGCCGCGGGCGCCGCGGCCAACCGCGTGGCCCTGGAGGCCTGTGTCCAGGCCCGCAACGAAGGCCGCGAGGTGGAGAAGGAAGGCAAGGAGATTCTTACCAATGCCGCCAAGTCCAGCCCCGAACTGAAGATGGCCATGGAAACCTGGAAGGAAATCAAATTCGAGTTCGATACGGTGGACAAGCTGGACGTGGCCCACAAATAAGGCCGGCGCCCAACATTGCGGGGAGGCGGCGCATGCCGCCCCCCCCGATCCCTGACATTGAATTCGACACTACGAGGAACTAGACAATGAGCGAAGTACAAGACTACAAATCGAGCCTGAGCGATGTTTCGAGCCGCAAATTCGAAACCTTCTCCTACCTGCCGGAGATGTCGCCCGAGCAGATCAAGCAACAGGTGGAATACATCGTCTCCAAGGGCTGGAATCCGGCCATCGAGCATACCGAGCCCGAGAATGCCTTCGGCCACTACTGGTACATGTGGAAGCTGCCCATGTTCGGTGAGACCGATGTGGAGCGCATCCTCTCCGAGGCGGAGGCCTGCCACAAGGCGCATCCCAACAATCACGTGCGCCTGATCGGGTATGACAACTTTGCCCAGTCCCAGGGCGCGTCCATGGTGATCTACCGCGCCAAGGCTGCCTGAGGCGGGAGCACAACGGGCATGGGACCCGGAAGCGGGTCCCTGCCTTATCAAGACATCTGCATGGCCGCGGATGTCCCGGTAAGGCATTTCAGGAAACAGAGGGAGAGAGGTCATGAAATCGAACGCGGAAGTGAACTATGCCGAGCTTGCGGCACAGTATCAGATCAAGGAGGAGCCTTTCTACTGTCCCGTCAGCGATGAGATAGAGACTTACGAGGCGGCCTATGCCGCACGCATGCCGATGATGCTCAAGGGTCCGACGGGCTGCGGTAAATCCCGCTTCGTCGAGTACATGGCCTGGAAACTGGGGCGCCCCCTCATCACCGTGGCCTGCAACGAGGACATGACCGCCTCCGATCTGGTGGGCCGCTTCCTGCTTGACAAGGACGGCACACGCTGGCACGACGGGCCCCTGACCCTGGCGGCGCGTGTCGGTGCCATCTGTTACCTGGACGAGGTGGTGGAAGCCCGCCAGGACACGACGGTGGTCATTCATCCCCTCACCGATCACCGCCGCGAGCTGCCCCTGGACAAGAAGGGCGAACTGGTGAAGGCGCATCCTGATTTCCAACTGGTGATTTCCTATAACCCGGGTTACCAGAGCCTGATGAAGGACCTCAAGCAGTCCACCAAGCAGCGCTTCGGGGCCCTCGATTTCGACTATCCCCAGGCCGACACGGAAACCGAGATCATCATGCGCGAGGGCGGGGTAGACAAGGATACCGCCGACAAGCTGGTGCAGATCGGGCAGCGTGGCCGCAACCTTAAGGGGCATGGCCTCGATGAGGGTATATCGACCCGCCTGCTGGTCTACGCGGCGCAGCTCATTTCGCGGGGGCTGGAACCCGTGGTGGCCTGCCGCGTGGCGCTGGTGCGTCCCCTGACCGACGATCCGGACATGCGGGATACGCTGGACGCGGCCGTTTCCACTTTCTTCGAATGACGGCCGCCTGCGCTCGGCATGACAGGGCGGAACAATGAGTGTCAATCTCGATGATTACCGCGAGGCGCTGGAGCAGGTAGCGCCGGAGCTGAAGGGTACCCTGGACGCCACCTTCCACGAGGCGGCGCGCAACATGTCCGCGGCCGGCCTGCATGACTACATGGAGGGCGCCCGTGGCCTGGCGAGCCTGGGGCGCGGTGGCGGCCTCGTGGTCAGCTATCTCACCGAAATGCCCGCCGTGGTCAAGGAGTGCGGCGACGACATCATCCGCGACTGCATCAGCGCGGCCATGAAGCTCTCCTCCATGACCTCGGGCGAGGTCATCGCGCTGCTGTTTACTTCTCTGCCCACGGTGGCGCGCCGCCTCGGGGATCCCGAACTGCTGCGCAGTTATCTGCAACTCATTCATCAACTGTCGGCCAAGTCCGCTCGCGGACTGCGCCCCATGCTCGGAGTCATGGACGAGCTGTTGTCCAAGCTGACCCTCAGCGGACTGCGCCGCTGGGCCCTGTATGGAGCCCAGGCCTATGCCCGTGATCTGCAGGGGCAGGCCAAATACTTCGGCCTGCAGACCGAGGATGCCCGCGCCATGCTGCAAAAGGAGCGGCGCGGCACCTTGTTCATCGACAGCCAGCGCAAGATCAATTTCTTCCTGCGCGCCCTGTGGGGCCGGGATTTCTTTCTGCGTCCCTCGGCGGCCGACCACGAGGGGTTCCGGCCCTACCTGGAAGCCCGGGTCATACACTTGCCGGATGCCGTGGACGGGATCGGAGGTGTCTCCGGCCAGGAGTTGTACCGGGCCATGGCGGTGCATATCGCCGCTCATATGATGTATACGCCGCAGCCCCTGTCAGCCGAGCAGCTCAGTCCCGCGCAGATGTTCTTCATTGCTTTCATGGATGACGCGCGCGTGGAATATTGCGCCGCGCGCAACTTTCCCGGCCTCAAGACCCTGTGGGGACGGCTGTTGCGCATCGAGCCCGAGGGACAGCCACCGCATCCCACGGTGCTCCTGCTGGAGAAAATGGCGTTGAGCCTGCTCGATCCCGCGGCGCGCCTCCAGGACGAGGGGGTGCAAGCGGTGGTGGACAAGTTCCATGCCGAGGTGGAGGCAAACAGGGAAGATCCTCGGTTTTCCTGGCACATGGGGCTGGAGCTGTTTAATCTCCTCTCGGGTCGCCGCGACGTGCCCAGCCTGCGCATCCTCGAGTCCCTGCGCCTGCCCTACCGGGACGACAACCGCCTGCTGTGGGATTTCGATGAATTTGCCTGGCAGAACAGCGTGGAATACATGGCTGCCAGCCAGCGCCAGGTGCGCCGCCATGTGTCGGTCATCGAGATGGCCAACGAGGTGGATTGCGAACTGGCGGGCGATGATGCCCAGGAAGTCTGGATCTGCTCCACGGAATTCATGCCTTATGAGGATGCTGGCGAGGCCACCGTCAGTTTCAACGACATGTGGGGCAAGGAGCCGGTTTCCGATCCCTTTCACTACCCCGAGTGGGACTATCAGGTGCAACTGCACCGTCCTGACTGGGTGACGGTTTACGAGCGCCGCCAGCCCAAGGGCGATCCGGAAATCATTGACAACATTCTCGTCGAGAACAAGCCGGTCACCCAGCGCATCAAGCAGATCATCGACATGCTGCAACCCCAGGGCGTGCAGCGGGTGCGCAACATGGAGGATGGAGAGGAGATCGACCTCAACGCCGCCATCGATGCCATGATCGCCATCCGCATGGGTGAGCAGCCGAATCCTCGCATCACCATGCGCAATGTGCTCAACAACCGTGATCTGGGCATCGTCGTCCTGCTGGACCTGTCCGAATCCACCAACGAGACGATCCCGGGGGGCGATAAGACCATTCTGGAGCTGACGCGGGAGGCCGCGGCCCTGGTGGCGACGGCCATCAATGGTGTCGGCGATGCCTTTGCCATTCACGGATTCGCCTCCGACGGGCGTCATGACGTCCAGTATTACCGTTTCAAGGACTTCAACCAGGGTTGGGACGACGAAGCCAAGGCGCGCCTGGCCGGCATTCAGGGCGGGCTTTCAACGCGCATGGGCGCGGCCCTGCGCCACGCCGGTCACCATTTGCTGAGCCAGTCCGAACGCAGGAAGCTGATTCTGCTGGTGACCGATGGCGAACCCGCGGATATCGATGAGCGCGATCCTCAGCATCTGCGCCTCGATACGCGCAAGGCGGTGGAGGAACTGGCCAGCAAGGGCGTGATGAGCTATTGCCTGACGCTGGATCCCGAGGCCGATCATTATGTGAAGCGCATCTTCGGCGCCAACAATTACACCATCGTCGATCATGTGGAACGCCTCCCCGAGAAACTGCCCGTGCTGTTCGCCAGCTTGACACGCTGAGTCTGCACTGAAAGAATCAGCAGGGACCTGGGAGGAGGACACCCTGGCCAACAGATGTAGAAGCCGCGTATCCCTCTTCCCTCCCCGGAACTTCGGTGCCGCTTGACGGTAGAGGGGCGGGGTGAGGGGAAGCAAGCCGCACCCACAAGGAGCCGCGCGTGAGCCGAGTTGGAGATGTGCCAGTCTACGCACAACGCCAGGACCAGGTTGAGGCCAGCCTGTACAACCTGTGGCGCAGGGCGCGGCTGCATTTCAAATTTCCCATGCGGCTGCCAGTGCCGGGCCATGAGGGCCTTGTCCTGATTCTGGAAGAGGACGAGTGGGTGTGTGCCGATGTGCGTCAGAACGACCTGCCCATTCTGGCCTGGGTTGAATTCGAGGACCGGCACCGCGACGCCCTTCATGTGCCGGTCAAGTGCAAGCTCAACTATTACCACTTCGCCGCTTCCAAGTTCCGCGCCGGCGTGTTGGAATCCATGAAGGAGGCCCTGGAGGCCCGTCTGCGCGAACGGCTGGGATAGCCCGCCCCGGCATTGCGGAATACCTTTCCCGCCAGCAAATTCCCATGCAAATCCATGGCGTTGCGTCTATGCTGTAGGCTTTAGCCTGGATCCGTGGGTTCAGGTTTAGGTGAACCTCTGATCAATTCTGGACCGGATGGATGGCGAGATGAAATGTTCTGGATCAAGGCGAAAAGCGCAGGTAATAGCATGCTATTGCCAAGCTTTTCAACGCGGAGCCGGGACATTTCAGCCGCCAGACGCCGGTTCATGAATTGATCAGAGGTTCCTTAGGTGAACCCGGCAGTTGCAGAGCGATGCTGGTATTGCAGTGGGAACCGCCTTTTCACGGATTCCGGCGTGCGGGAAGGCATGGCAGCCTGACTCGCTTCCGGCATGGACCAGTAGTGGACTGTTGGCGCTGTGCGCAGCGAAACCCGACGATCTTGCGGTGATTGAGTGAATGACCGGAAAGTATCCCTGTTTGCGGTGATGATGGATCCCTGGCGTGTGTAGGCTAATCTCCACAGCGGCGCTGTTGCTGCTCTTCGTGGCGCTGTCCGCCTTTGGCGCGGGACCACAGTTGCGGGTCGTGGTTTCCGGCCTGGACAAGCCCATGGAGCAGAATGTCCGCGCGTTCATGTCCATTGCCCAGGAAGCGGGCAGGGCCGGGCTGACGGGGCCGCGCGTGCGGCGCCTGTACCGGAAGTCCCTGGAAGAGCTGCGCACCGCGTTGCAACCCTTTGGCTACTACGAACCTCGTGTCGAGTCCTCCCTGGAGGAGACGGAGTCGGGTTGGGTGGCGGCCTATCGCGTGGATCCGGGACGGCCGGTGCGGGTGACAAAGCTTGAAGTTGTCATTCTCGGCGAGGGGGCTGACGATCCCGCCCTGTCCGGACTCGTGGCAAAGTTTCCCCTTCAGGAAGGGGATGTCTTTGTTCATGCCCGTTACGAGGAAGGCAAGCGCCTGCTGCTGCGCAGCGCCCTCAACAACGGTTATCTCAACAGCAGCTATGCCGAGCACCAGGCCCGCGTCTATCCCGGCAGGGAAGCCGTGGAGATACGCCTTGTTCTGGCCAGCGGGCTGCGCTTCCATTTCGGCAAGGTCACCTTCAGCGATGCCGTCATCGAGCCGGAACTCGTGGCCCGTTTCTCGAACATAAAGGAAGGAGAGCCCTATTCCACCGAGAAACTGTTCGAGCTGCAGAATGCCCTTTTCGACAGTGACTATTTTTCCCGTGTCGAGGTGTCGCCCCGGCCGGAGCAGGCGACGGGCCGTAACGTGCCGGTGTTCGTCGATCTCGCGCCCTCGCGGCGCCATCGCTACAGTCTGGGCATCGGCTATGGCACCGATACCAAGGTGCGCGGCAGCCTTGGGTACAACAACCGGCGGATCAATCGCCGCGGGCATCGTTTCAGGTCGGCCCTGCGATTTTCCAGGCTACGCGAGAGCTTGACCGTCGGTTACATCGTCCCCTTCCGCAATCCCAGGTCCGATTTCTGGGAGGTGATGGCCACCATGATCAACGATCATCCCGATGATAACCGCAACGAGGAAACCTACATCATCGGTGTGAACCGCCAGGTCAGCCCGCGCAGGAACTGGATTGAGACCTGGTACCTGGATTACCGCCGCGATTCCTTCCGTCTCGGTGACGAATTCGGTGACACCAAGCTTCTGATGCCGGGCCTGACCATTGACCGGATAGTGGGCAAATCCCGTGGCAATGTCCAGGCTGGAAACCGCATTACCCTGGAGTTCAGGGGTGGGCATGACAATCTGCTTTCCGATGTTTCTTTTTTTCAGCCCCTGCTGACGTTCAAGCTCATTCAGAGCCTGGCCCGCAAGCACCGCGTTCTGTTGCGGGGGGAGGCGGCCGCGACCGTTATCGATGGATTCGGTGACCTGCCCCTGTCCCTGCGCTATTATGCGGGCGGCGATACCAGCGTGCGCGGCTACGGTTATCAGAGGCTGGGCCCGAAGAATTCCTCGGGCGATGCCATAGGCGGCAAGCAGAAACTGGTGGGCAGCGTGGAATATGACTATCTCTTCAGGGAGAAATGGAGCGTGGCGGCCTTCGTGGATACGGGCAATGCATTCAATCAATGGAACGATTTCAGCCTTGAGCGGGGCGCGGGCTTCGGCGTCCGCTGGTACTCGCCCGTGGGGCCCTTGCGCGTCGATCTGGCCTGGCCGGTGAGCGTCGGCGACAGGGATCCGCGGCTGCATATCATTTTCGGTCCCGAGTTGTAACATCATGGATGGGAGCGGGGTGTGGTAAAACGCAGGATATTGACGGGCATTCTCCTTCTGGCCGTGGGCGTGGCGTCCATACTGGCCGGTTTCCTGCTTTACAGCGAGACCGCCCTGCGCTGGATCGTGAATGCCGGTTTGTCTGCCCTCCCGGCAAGTGCTTCCACCATAGAAGGCCGCCTGATCGGTCCCCTCCACGTGGAAGATATCCGTTTCCAGCAGGAAGGGTTGCGAGTCCGCATCGCCAGCCTGCGTCTCGACTGGGAACCGCGTGCCTTGCTGGAGGGAGAGATTCGCCTTTCGCTGGTGGAAGCCGCGGGCATTCACATCAGTCTGCCGCGGCCCGCGCCATCGGAGACTTCCAATGACGCCCCCTTCGAATTGGTGGATATCTCGCTTCCCGTCGCCATTGCGCTCGAAAGACTGGTGCTGAAGGAAGTCACGGTGCAGGGCGCGGATGACAAAGCACCGTTCCGGCTGTCCCGCGTGGTGGCGGCCATGAATTTTGACCGGCGCGTCGTGCTGCTGGAGGCCCTGGAACTGGAAGGCCCGCAACTGAATTTCTCCGCCTCCGGGGAGTTGAGACCACAGGGCGCCTATCCCTTGGGCATGGATGCCGCATTCGAACTGCGCCCGGGCCAATACCCTGCAATTGCGGGTACGCTGCATGTATCGGGCGACCTGAAGCGGCTCACCATCCGGCAGGATCTCAGCCGTCCCGTGCGCGCTTCCATGCGCGCAGTCGTGGAAGACGTGGCCGAGAGACCCACCTGGGACGCCCGGTTGGAAATGGCGCGCCTCGGCCTGGGAGCCCTGAATCCCTCCTGGAAGCCCCTGATCCTGGAAGGCAATGCGCGCAGCCGTGGCAGCCCGTCCTCTTTCACCGTGGAGGCGGCGTTGCGCGGCGACTATCAGGCGGTGCCCTGGCGGGCTGACCTGAATGCCCGCCACGAGAACGGCGCATGGCATGTGCCGGGGCTGAGCCTGGAATTTCCCCAGAGGGGGGGGCAACTGAGTCTGAAAGGCGGGGCCGTGCTCACCACGGACCGCCAGTCCGTGGCGTTGGAAGGCAACTGGCGCAATCTCGCCTGGCCGTTGCAAGGCGGGGAACCGTGGGTGGCGAGCCCCACGGGGCGCCTGAGCCTGCAGGGGGCGCTGGACGATTACCATTTCGAGATCGGCGGAGAGGTGCGGGGGGTGGCGATCCCGCCGGGACAATGGCTGCTGGCCGGGACGGGTTCCACCGCCGGGATCGAGCTGCGGCGCCTGGACGGAGCCGTGCTCGGCGGACACCTGACCGGGACCCTGGCCGTGAGCTGGGCGCAGCATCCACAGTTGCGCTTCTCCCTGGAGGGCAGGGGACTCGATCCCTCGGCGCAGTGGGCGGGCGTGCCGGAACGGCTCGATTTTTCCATTCATGGCGATGGCGCCCTGCGCGATGGCCGGTACACGGCCCGGGTCGGGGTGGAGGAACTGTCCGGCGCATTGAACGGGGCACCACTTTCAGGGTGGGGCCGCATCGAGCTGGCTCAGCGGCAGATTTCGTTGTCGCCATTGGTGCTGCGGGCAGGGGAGTCCCATTTGGTGGCGGCCGGGGAACTGGGAGAGCAATGGTCCCTGAGCTGGCGCATTGATGCCCCCGATCTGCGCCAGTTTTATCCGCCCCTGGCCGGAGACATAGAAAGCCAGGGGAGTGTCTCGGGCGCGCGAGGTTCGCTGACTGTCGCTGGGACGCTGCGGGGGCATGGACTGGTCTATGGCGGGCACCGGGCGGAGTATGCATCCGTGACCCTCGACTGGGATCCCGGCGATATCCACCCCTCGCATGTCGCGATAAACCTGGTGGACGTGGAAGCGGCGGGGCAACACATCCGGCAGCTTGATGTGCGGGGCAGCGGGCGGGCCTCGCAACACACCGCCTACATATGGCTGGACACGGCATGGGCTCAGTTGACAGGGCGCGTGCGGGGCGGTTACGGAGAGGATGTCTGGCAGGGCGAGGTGGACGGTGTGCGCCTGGTACTGCCCCCAACGGGTGCCTGGAAAAGTGAACAGGCCGCCCTTGTGCGGGTGGGCGGGGACGTTTTTGATCTCGCCCCGTGGTGTCTTGCCGGCACGGAGGGCGCCCGCTTGTGCCTGGATGGGCGGTGGAACAGCAGACAGGGCGGTGAGGCGAATATCACGGCCGGGCAAGTGCCGCTTCAGATCGCCGGCCGATGGCTGCCCGCGGATATTGCCATCAATGGCCGGGGCAGCTTGGGCATGCACGCCGTGTTGAGCCCCGAGGGCGGGGTGGAAGGAACAGCCAGCTTCGTCAGCGAGGAGGGGGAACTGGCATTCGAGGTGACCCGTGAAGATACGGTCAGGCTCACCTACAGGGATTTCGAGGTGGATACCCGCCTGCGGCAGGGAGTGGCTTCCCTTTCCGTCAGCGCGGACCTGGGCGAGCAGGGCGGGCTGGAGGGCAATCTGCAGTTGCCCCTTGCCGTTCTGAGTCCTGTATCGAGTCAGGTCAGCGGAACATTTGAGGCCAGTCTGCGGGAGTTCGGCATGCTCAGCCTGTTGATGCCCGAGGCAGAGGACATACAGGGAGATCTGCGGGCCAGCGCGCGGCTCTCGGGTTCGCCCGATGACGTGGAATTCAACGTGGATCTCGACTTCTCCAAGGGGAGAATCGCGTTTCCCGCCCTCGGCATTACCGTGGACGATATCGCCATGCGCATACGGTCGGACGGCGCGCGGGCCAATGTTCTGCGCTTTGAGGGTGGGGCGCGCTCCGGAGGGGGGGATATCACGGCCAGGGGATCATTTCTTCCGGGGGATGCCCATGACTGGCGCCTTGATCTCGATGTCGGCGGCGACCGCTTCCAGGTGATCGACAATGCGGAGTATCAGGTTGTCGTGTCTCCCGATCTGACGCTGACGGTGGGCCATGACGCGGCGACTGTTTCGGGGGGGGTGACGGTTCCCGAGGCCGTGCTGAAGCCCAAGTCTCTCAGTGGGGCGGTGCGCCCGAGCAGGGATGCCATCGTGGTTTCGGAAGAAGCGGGGGCCGAGGAAAGTTTTGCCGTCTTCAGCAATGTGCGCATCCGGCTTGGAGACTATGTGCGCTTCGATGGCTTTGGTCTCAAGGGGTTCATCACCGGCCAGCTCCAGGTGGTCGACAAGCCGGGCCAGTTGACGAGTGGCACGGGGGAGCTGAGTATCCGTGAGGGAAGATTCAAGGCCTATGGGCAGGATCTCATCATCGAGCGGGGCAGGCTGGTCTTCGTCGGCGGACCCATCGATACGCCTGGCCTCGACATCCGCGCCATCCGCAGGGTGGAGGAAGTCACCGTGGGCTTCAATGTGAGTGGGGATATTGTCGAGCCGCGCCTGAAGATTTTCTCCATCCCGGCCATGAGCGAGACGGAGGCGCTTTCCTACCTGGTGCTGGGCAGGCCACTCGACCGCAATGACACCGGCAAGGGTAATGAGTTGTCGGGGGCCGCGCTGGCCCTGGGCGTGGGGGGGGCGTCTCTCCTGGGCAAGAAATTCGGAGAAGGCCTGGGTATCGACGAGGTGGGCATCGAGACCAAGAGCGGGACGGGTGAGATTCAGCTCAAGATGGGTACCTATCTATCTCCGAAGCTCTACGTGGGCTACAGCCGCAGCCTGGCCGAGCAGCTCAATATCTACATGGTGCGCTACCGCTTGTCCAAGAGCCTTACGGTTTCGGGGGAGAGCAGCAACAAGGCGGTGGGCGGGGATCTTTTATACACCATCGAGAAGGATTAGCTTCTCAATCAGCGGCCGGCTCGCCAAACAGTGCGGGGTTGGCGGACTTGAGGGTGGCCTTGAGGCGCCGCGGGTAATCCTCGGGGAATTGCCAAACGGGCCAGTCACCATGGGTGACCAGTCCCCGCTCGCCCGGTTCCAGGCCATATTTCAGGGAGATCAGGATATCGCTGCTGGCCCAGGGACTCTTGCGGAAATAGGCGTGGCCATTGCCGGCGTCGGCCTGCTCGGCGTCCGAGACATCGATGACGGTGAGATTGTCCGTCCTGCGCAGATAGTCGGCCACGATCTCACCCATCTCCTCCTTGTCCCAGGTCTGGCCGAGGCGCTGGCGGGCAAACACCTTGCGGGAGACGCCCAGGGCCTTATCGCTCTTCGAGGTATAGATGGCGAGATCACCCGGAACCTTCATCAACCCATCGACGATGTAGCCACCGAACAGGGAAATGTCAAAGTCGCTGCCCACCAGGATGATATGTCCCAGGCGCAGACGCTCCTGGATGGCTTGCCTGTCAATGGCCGCGTTTATCAGGGCGAGCTGGGCCAGGGCGGTGATGGCCACCCGCGTGCCGGCACTGTAGGCGACAATATGTATGCGCTCCGCCTGGGTTTCCCGGGCGAGGTAGCGCAGGAACAGGCGCAGGTTGCGCGCCGCATAGGCCGCCGTTTCCAGGTCGGAGACATAGGCGAGGGTTTTTGGTGTGGAGGGCCAGGAATAGGCGATGAAGACACCGTCATATCCGAGGAAGTGCCACAGTTCCGCGGCAACCAGTATGGGGTTGTCGAAAACGACCTTGTAGCCATGCAGGTAGATATAGATATCCTTGTTTTCCGACTGCGCCAGTTTGGCATCGATCATGGCCGCGAATTCCCTGGCCGGCCGCTCCGGATCAGGATCCAGCACCTCCGGCTCGATGAAGGTGTTGAAGCTGTCTTTCAGAACACCGATCTCGCTGGCCTTCGTTACCCGCAGGGGATATTTGTTCGAGCGGTTTTTCAGCAGGGAGATGCGCCGCGCTTCCTCCCAGGTGAATACCTGATCCTTGACCTCGATGGATGCCACGCCGACGCGCAGCACATGGCCGCGCTCGTTGCGGTAGTATCGGGCCTTGTCCCCTTCTTTCGCTGGCTCACGGTCCGTTGCGTAGAGAATGCCATCGTAGGGAATCGATTCAATGGGGTCTTCCTCTCCCAGCAGCTCGACGGTGCCGTCGGCGAAGACGTCGGGAGCGGGCATGAGCGTGATCTGGTAGGGTTTGTTGGAGGCGCAACCTGCGAGGGCGGCCATGGTCAGGACTATGAGCGGGAGCCAAAGGGGCTTGCGCAGGAGTGTCAGTGTCATGAGTCAATTTTCCAACGTATGCAGTTTTGTGCTTCCTCGTCGCAGGCAGACGCAGGGTCAGGCCCGGTATGTTTTTGCCCGGCAGAACTTTGCCACGCTACGGGTCAATTCTACTCCCGCGGGCGTGGGAATCAAAATTGGCCGGTCTGATCGTGGCTGGCGCCCGCCAGGATATCAGGCATGCTCATGAGGTGGCGCTTGACCCCGGTGCCGGGACAATGCATGCTGCACGTGCGGGAAGGCTGCGCAAAATTTGGAAAAAAGAAATGCCGCTATTCGTCAGGCTGGAAGATGTTCGATCGATATTATGAAAGGTTCGAGCGGGCGGTTTCGCTTGTCCTGTTGTTGCTCATGGGCGTCATCGTCCTGGCGGCCACAGCGGAGCTGATATACCTGCTCTATCAGGATCTGCTGTCTCCGCCGGGACTGTTTCTGGGCGTTTCCGAGTTATTCCAGGTCTTCGGCCTCTTCATGATGGTGCTCATTGCCATCGAGCTGATGTCCTCCATTTACATGTACCTGAAGGACAAGGTGGTTCATGTGGAGATCATTTTCCTGATCGGCATTACCGCGGTTACCAGAAAAATCGTAATCCTGGATTCGAAGGACATCGACCCCTTTTACCTCATGGGGCTGGCCTCCTTGCTCGCGGCATTGACGGGCGGATATTATCTGATCAAGAAGCGCACCCAGGAGAAATAGGCTGGCGCGCCGCGATATGGCACGGAATTGACAAGGATATGAACATGGGAAGAATCTTCTTTCTGGTGGTCTGGATGAGCTTTGTGTCCGCCAATGCATTCGCCCATTTTGCCGTGGAGGGCACCCTGGAGGATATCGAGACTTTCGTGCGGGAAATCAAGCAGGCGCGTGAAAAGTCCAGGGTGGTCGATGAACTGGTCAGGAAAATCGATGCCTTTCAGCGGGAAAACAAGAATTTCACCATGGCCATCAAGGTGGGGCGCAGCATATCCCCCATGATAGCCGGAGGGGATTCCCAGATCATATGGCTCAACAAGGAAAACAGCGCCCTCAATACCAATCTGGGCTTCATCGAGATGCATCTCACGAAACTGGAATATGCCATCGACCTGGATGATGTGGAGAAATTCCCCGCCTTCCAGCGGGACCCGGCCACGGGCTCATACCGCCTGCCAGAGGGGGTTCCCCCATGGGCCATCTCCCGGGAGGCCATTCTGGCCCATGAGCTGGCGGAGCTGTTCGATGCCTATAGAAACAGTTACGATTACAGCCGGAACCATGCCGCGGCCGTGGAAGTGGAGAACGAGGTGCGCAGGGAATTCGGTCAGCCGGGATCGAGGGGGGAGAGTGAAGATGTTTCGCTCACGCTGAGCGATGGCAGCACCATCACGGGGGTGAGCATCGATATCGGCGGCCGGCACCGGGTATTCATCGAGACCCGGGGCGAGCGGAATGTGGTGAAAATTCACTATGACCCCTAGGGAACCTCTGATTAATTCTGGACCGGACGGATGGCGAGATGAAATGTTCCGGATCAAGGCGAAAAGCGCAGGTAATAGCGCGCTATTACCAAGATTTTCAACGCAGAGCCGGAACATTTCAGCCGCCAGACGCCGGTTCATGAATTGATCAGAGGTTCCCTAGCCAGGATGGCA
>Ga0256830_1000449_pt1 | contig 33413 bp, 38 predicted proteins | sample 128326metaG_FD_190537 | JGI IMG/M metagenome (GOLD analysis project Ga0256830, IMG submission 190537) | Hydrothermal vent microbial communities from Lau Basin, Pacific Ocean - 128-326 | ecosystem: Environmental > Aquatic > Marine > Hydrothermal vents | place: Pacific Ocean: Lau Basin | collected...
AACAATTCACAAGCGAGTCCTTTACCCGCGTATTAAAAGAAGCCGGAGTATTGATCAGCATGGATGGGAAAGGACGTTGGGTCGATAATGTCTTTGTAGAGCGGCTGTGGCGTAGTTTGAAATACGAGGAAGTCTATTTGAAGGCCTACAAAACTACCCGAGAAGCAAGGGAAGGCATTGGGAGCTATTTTGAGTATTACAACGAGGATCGCCGACATCAGGGGCTTGACCGACTGACCCCTGATGAGGCATATAAGGGCCACCTCAACTTGCCAAAAGCGGCATGATGAGAGGTATTCAAACCCAGCAGATCACACTTAAGACCCTGTCCAATTTCTGGGATCCACTTCTGGCGAAATAAAAGAATCCATTTTTTCGAGCAATAATTTCTCGTGAACAAAATTTACAAAATGAAAATTTTGTTTTTCACGACCGATGTGGAAGACTACCTTTCCGATTCCCTGCTCCACGGTTTTCGCCAATTTCTGGGGGAAAACCTCATTGATTTTCCAAAAAAATACTGTATGTACAAAAACCATCCATGTTCACAAAAATTATATGGAAATGGATTTACCCTGTATCGGACATTGGATGACATTTCAATTGACCGAAGTCGTGTTTTTGAAAAGGTAAAAAAACAAGATTTTGATCTAATTATATTTTCAGATATTTATAGACAATATGGTTATCTATATCAGCTCTTCCCTTATTTAAGAAAAGAAAATACGATCCTATGCGATGGAGAGGATACTCCAGCTATTTTCCCCTATCGAAGTTTTTTCTATAAAAAACACTATTATTGGAACATACAAAAGCTCCACAAGAAATTTTTGTACTACAAACGAGAGTGGACTCGAGATACCGTAAAAAGTCGTTGGTTTAATTTACCACCTTCGATCTCTTGCGGACAGCTCTTAACTCCTAAAAACATAAGACCCATTTCATTTTCAATCCCGGAAGAAAAAATTGTCACACATCTACCGTCCAAAAAAAAATTATTCCCTAACCACATTGTCGATCTTGAGATATCGAAAAAAATCAAAAGTCACTCCAAATATGTATTCGATAATGAGTCAGGCTATTATGCTGATTTACAAAGTTCAAAATTTGGAATTACAATGAAAAGGGGCGGATGGGATTGCATGCGACATTATGAAATTGCAGCAAATGGGACTGTGATTTGTTTTAAAGACCTTGAAAAAAAACCGACAACGTGCGCACCACATGGCTTAAATGAAACAAACTCTATTACATACAAACACTATGACGATTTAATGGACAAAATAGACCGTATTTCCGAAGAGCAATATCGAGTTCTTCAAAAAAACACGATGCAATGGATCACTCAAAATACAACGCTTGTAAAGGCTCAGCAATTACTACATAATTTTACAAATTTTCAAAATACCAATCAATACCCCAATTAAATACTGCCTTTTAAAAATCAACATCAAGGATAACTTCCAGTGAAAATCCTCAATTTAGGTTGCGGTCCCCATAAACGAGACGATGAAATTGGGGTCGATATTCTTCCCGGAAAAAAGGTCGATTTGGTCGCAGACTTGGATAGTAACCGGTTGCCATTTCTCAGCAATTCTATTGACTTGATTCGCTCCAACCATTGTTTTGAGCACTTAAGTAACACTGTACAAATAATGGAAGAAGTTCATCGAATCTTAAAACCAAACGCCATCGCAGAAATTACGGTTCCGCATGTCAGCAATATTGGGTTTTTCAGAGACCCGACACACAAACGTCCTTTCACTTATGATACTTTCGATTATTTTGTAAGAGATATTGATACGGTAAAATATACGAATATCGAGTTTGATTATTTAAAGAAAACACTTATATTTAGTTCCGGTCTTCGTGGGAAAATTGGGAAATTAATATTTAATATCTCCCCTCGACAATATGAAAAATATTATACTTGGAGGTACCCTTGTTACGAACTCTTTGTCAAACTCAAAGCCATAAAATGACTTAAGGAAGCTCGAATGAAGTTTGGGGTAAATTTTTCAAGAGATAAAATTTCAGATTCAAAGCACAAATTTCAGGGCAATATAAATGGCAGAAAAAACACTCTCAGTTGTATTACCAAACTACAACGGTGAATCTTTATTAGAAGACAACTTACCTTCTCTGTATGAAGCTTTAAACGCACACCAGTTTCAATATGAGATCATTGTTGTTGATGACTGCTCAAACGACAACAGCATCACTTTTTTAAAATCAAAGTACCCGGATATTATTATTTTAAATAATGAAATCAACTCCGGGTTTTCCCTGACCTGCAATAAAGGCATTCAATATGCTAAGAATAACTTGGTTTGCATCGTAAATACAGATGTGACCTTTGACAAAAATTATTTTTCTTTCGCCGTAAAACACTTCGATACTCCAAATGTGTTTGCTGTAAAAGGGGATATCGTAAACTACAAGGGAAAAAGAGATCACGTCATTAACATTGACAAAAAAGCTTACCTCTATTTTAAACGAGGCCTCTTGCGGTTTAGACCGAGCTATAAAAAAATAGCGACAGAAAAATTTGATGTCGAATACGCCTATCTAGGATGCTGCTTTATTGCGGACACACATCTCATCCAAAAATTGGGAGGATTTGACCCCATATTTTCCCCATATTATTGGGAGGATTCAGACCTTCCATTGAAGGCGATACAACAAGGGTTTAAAGTTATCTATGAGCCTAAAAGTATTGTGTACCACCATGCAAGCGCTACAATGGAACGCACACAATCTCATTTAAATCGAAAAATCATCTCAAATCGCAATAAATTTCTTTTTTGTTGGAAACACCTGAAGGGAAGAAAAAGGTGGGCTCAGCATATATTTTTCATGGGGTTCTCAATACTCCTGCGTTGGATCATATTGGATTGGAAATTTTATTATACCTTCACTTTGGCCATCATCCAAAAAAACAGATTTCAAAATAAAACCACATCATTGCGGCGGTAATAAGAAGTGGACAGAAGTGGACCCCATTGACTGGACAATAAAAAGATGTTTTTAAAGTGAAGTAGTTCAGTTCAGTTCAGTTCAGTTCAGTTCAGTTCAGAAATCTCCTTCAGGATCTTACGATCTAGGCTCAACTCAGCATACATATGTTTCAGTCGCCGGTTCTCCTCTTCCAACTCTTTGAGCCGCTTTATATCTGAAGCCTCCATTCCACCATATTTCGATTTCCAGTTGTAGTAGGTCGCATCCGAGATCCCGTATTCCCGACAGACTTCTTTGACGAGCCTCCCGCCTTCAACTTCCTTCAGAACCTTGATGATCTGTGTTTCGCTGTATCGTGACTTTTTCATCCCGTCCTCCTTCTTCGCGTAGTTTACGCTGGAGAACTCTATTTTTATATGCCCCTATTATATGGGAGGGTTACACCTTGAGGCCGGTTTGGAAGATGCCCTGGCCGTGATGGCTCTGCCTTCAAAATACCGGCGGCGATTGAAATCCACCAACATGCAGGAAGGTTTGATTCAGGAGATTCGTCGAAGGGAACGCGTGATTCGCATCTTTGCCGAACGAGGCCTCGGCACAACGGCTCATCGGCGCGCTCCTGGCTGAAATCCACGAAGACCGGCAGACCCGCCGCCGTGCAGCATCAAGAGCGGCGGGTCAAGAAACCGCAACGGGTTTTTTCATGAACGCTTTAATTCAATCGCTGATTTGGGGTATGAAAATGTGAGATTTGATCAGAGCTTCCTAAAACCGCATACGCACGCCCACATTCATTCTTTCATCATCAACAGCAATATAGGGCATATAGCTATCGTGGCCGGAATAGACACGGAAAGCATTTAAGGCCGTTTGAAAAAGCGCAACACTCACAATCACTTCAGCAGAAAGTCCCGTCTCTTGAGAAATACCAACGGGGTCATATCCCGGATCATTGCTTCCCTTAATATAGAACGACCAAACAGAGTACCAGAGGAAATCTGTTCCGGAGAAAAAAAGCAAGGCTTTATTATAGGTCGAAGGCCGTGCGCGATAACTCGACAATGCCAAATCAAAGGTATGATTTGAGGAGACAAGGCCTGCCGCTCTAAAGGGCAAAACGGATTTTTTCTCAATCTCCCCGACCGAAGAAATCCCCACAAAAAAGCTTCCACTCCGCTGCTGAAAAAAATCCATTTGAACATCCCGGCCTCCCACCATATGCGCCATCGCATTATGTCCTGTTTCATGTGCGACAACATGGGTGATATAGGCACTGCCCGCTTGAAAAAAATCCGATATTCCCATCGCCCATGACTGAGAGGTCATTAAAAGCAGAGTCAAACCCGCAAGTCCGATTCTTTTAATAGATTTTTTTGCACCCATTCCTTTTCTCCTAAAATTACCTTTTTACAAATTAAATAGATCAAACCCCATATTTAAAGCCTACTCTCTCATCTCAGACAAGGCAATCCCCTCAAACGAGGGGGGCTTTTTGAAAACCCGGTATTTGCTATACTCTAATAAGCAAAAATCATACCTTAAATAAACTTCTTATTTTTCAATATATTATAAGATGTATTTCACAAAGACGTCCTTCGCATTTTATTTTTTGAGAACACTTTTCGGAATTCGTAACACGGCATTACACCTTACAGCGCCTTCTCATACGATGCTTCACCTGTCCTGGGAGGCCTTTTATCAAAATGGAGAATTTTTGGCGCATTACCGGGTGGGAGAATATACGCTTGGATTCATCTTGCGAAACAACCTGCGAAAAAAAACAGAGGGGCGATTCAAGAGGATTGGACCTTCCCCTTTTATAATAAAATCAATGGCTATGGCGAAAGCCTGATTGATTATCGTGATTCAACAAATCGCACGGCCTCGGCATCATGTTGACCAATTGGCTTTAAGAGCCTCTGATGAAGTCTATGGTGAACTTTAACTTCGAAAAAACAATTCATAGCTTCATCAGAGCTTCCTTAAACGAAACAACACGCTTTCTGTCATTTTGGAAGAACGCTTAAAGAATGAAATGACTCGAATATCCTGGATCATTATTTTCAATAAAACCCTATTCTCAAAAATAAAAAAATAAAACAAAATACATAGATAGATCAAAAAAAAGGAGGATTAAAAAAAGAAACAACGGACATCGAAAATTATCTGAAAAATTCTTGACTTGGCGAGAAAGGCTATGCTATTTATTCCAAATGGCTTATCATTTATTTATCCCTATAGAGGATAATTTTCCTCTAAATTCTTATTTACGGGCATTCCCGCCCCCGCAAAACGATTCCAAACACAAAGCGCACTGTTTTAATGAGGAGCCTCCCTTCCCGTGATTTATTTTTTAAAGGAAGCTTCTTCTGCGCAAATGAACTGGTATCATTAGGAGATGTACCATTCATTATCAGTACTCAACCAACAACGAAAAGTGACAAAAGGGGATTTGGTTCATGTCAAACTATAGTGTTTTAAAGGGCCCGGAGGCATTTTTACCCCCCGCAGCGGCCTGCGAAGGCGTGATTCTTCCTGATCCGGGCCAAGGTCTGATCACGGGAAGTGTCGCACATGAAGATCTTGTAATGGAGGAAGCGGCGCGACAATTTCTTTCGGCCAAAGTACCCACCATTTTTCCGGGACCGCTTGTTTTATGGAATTGGAATGAAACGGCCGCAAAAAAAGCGACCGCCATCAAACGCCTTTATGATGTCCTAAAAGCCCACAATTCGAGTGCCTTGCATATTCCAATGCCTGACTATCGGCCAAAATATCCTAAAATCAATCCCGAGATCGAAATTAACCCAAACCACCCCAATCTCACCATCTGGCACAATAAAATCGACGTTTGCATGTTTGTCGGCGTGCATTGCCATATGGCTAATTTGTCCCTCAAAATTATACGGGGCGGAACCGATTGTTATACTATCGCAATGTGTGCCCAGGCAGGACACGAAGATGCGATGCTGACCTTCCGGGACGCAACGCCCGAAAAGATCAACAAATTAGCAGATACGGTTGAGCGTGTGAAGGCTTCCGGCAACTTTGCGGTAAATAACGGGTCCGCTTAAAAAGCGACAGGCTTTATCACCTTATATATAAAAGGAGGGAAGAGATGGATTCAAAATCTCTCATCGGCACATTTAATAAAAAAGGCCAGAAAATTGTCGATTCAGACTATCTTTTTTACGAAGCACCCCGCGAACGCTTTTTTATGACTGGCAGTGAAGTGGTTCGTGAAGCCATAAGACGGGCAAGCGTCGATGTTTCAATTTCCTATCCCATTACCCCGCAAAGTGAAGCCGCGGCAATGGTCGGAGATCTTTGGGTTGAAGGTTATGTCGGCGAGTACTTTCGCGGCGAAAACGAATTTGCCGTAATGTCCGAATGCGCAGGCGCTTCATTCGGTGGCGCGCGTGTTTTCACAACAACATCGGGTCCTGGAACCCTTCGCGCCTATGAAAACTTCCCGATGTGGGTCGGATCACGGCTTCCTATTATGCTCAATATGATGGTCAGAGGAGTCAACTCCCCTTTAAGTATTCAACCCGACACCTTGGAAATCGGCCTCATCATCGACACCGGCATGTTGATTTGGCATGCGGAATCCGCGCAGGATTTTTTTGATTATCTGCTCAAAGGCTTCATGGTTGCCGAAGAACCTGATGTGCATCTGCCCATTGCGATCTGCATTGACGGTTTTTTTGTGAGCCATACAAAAGATGATGTTTATATTCCTTCTGCAGATTTGTCCCTTCCACCCTACAATCCCTACCGGAACCCCATGCCTTGCATGGACATGGAAGTCCCTCCCGTTCGCATGATGCGTGACCCTTTTGTGATGAAGAGCAACTACATCAGTTACGCGACCCAGGCCAGTTGGCAACAGGAAACACGCGCCGCTTGCGAGCGATCACGTAAACACACGATTCGTCTACTTGGCGGTTTGATCGAAGAAGAAAACACCGATGCCGAAATTTTAATCATTTCTTCAGGCACTGCAGTGGCTCAGGGCCGTGAAGCCGCACGCCTATTGTCTGAAGAAGGCATTAAGATCGGTATTGTTAAAATAAAAACGATTCGTCCCTTCCCGTACGAGGAAGTCCGCCAGGCTACAAAAAATGCGAAGATTATTTTTGTTCCGGAATTTAACGTCGCAGGATGGATGGCCCGTGAAATTAAAGCTGCGATTCCGGACAATCATCGTGTCATCGCCGGCCCTCACGTGGCCGGCGGCATGACCATGCCTCCGGAAGTCATTGTCGAAGAAATCAAAAAAGTGCTTGCCCAGAAAAAGGAGACGCTCCATGTCTAAAGAAAGAATTAAAATCAACCAAGAATTTTACGACATCATGCCCGTCGAATATCAGGAATTGGTTGAAGAAGGCACCTACGGCAAGGAAGGGCGCGGATGGAAAGACGTTGGGGAATCCAAAGAACTCATTGAAGAACATTCCCTTTGCGCAGGGTGCCCCGAATCGATCGCGTTTCGATACGTGCTCGCCTGTCTTCCTGCCCCTGAAGACACCATCATGGTCGGCTCGACCGGATGTACAAGCCTTGTTTTCCCTCATGTGGCCGTGCACAATATTCACTCCCTCTTCGGTAACCAGAATGCCGTCGCTTCCGGTCTGAAAAGAGCCTTGTCCTATCGTTTTCCCGACAAAGTGAAAGACGTCGTTGTACTTGCGGGAGACGGAGCAACCGTGGACATCGGCCTCGATATGACACTGCAATCGTGGTTTCGTCAAGAAAAATTCACAACCATTTGTTTTGACAACGAACTTTATGCCAATACCGGTGGGCAATCCAGCGGACTGATGCAGAAAGGCTTCGTTGCTAAAATGGCACCTGCGGGCAAAAAATTTGACAAGGTCCCGCTCCCTGAAATTGCAAAAAGCTCAGGGTGTCATTATGTGGTTAAAATGACCGTGAGCAAACCAAACCGTGTGGAAAAGGCCATTCGCGAAGCCATCCTCGTTGCAAGAGAAGTCGGACCGACCTACATCCAGTTGTACACGCCCTGCATTTTGGAGATTGGAAAACAAATGATGGAAGGGCTTCAGGAAATGAGAGATTCGGAAGGACCGAACAAACGTTTTGAGTTTGAAGAATATGTTTCGGATGAAGCACGAGCCTATCTGGACACAGTAAATCCCAAGAAAAGAAAAAGGAAAAAAGCAATCGTCACTAAGTAACAGCTGAAGTATATTTGCTAAAATTTTAGGCTGAAGGAGTTTTAAATGAGGAAGCGCGTTAACTTGAGGATGTCAGGACTCGGGGGTCAAGGTGTGGTGACATCTGCCCATGTCTTGGCGACGGCGGCTTCAAAGGAAGGGAAATATGCGATTTCTAACCCCTTCTTTGGCGCCGAAAAAAGGATGGCCCCGGCCGAGAGCTACGTTCGTATGGCGGATGAACGCATTTATGACCGGGGTGAGTTGGTTTATCCGGATGTGATCATGGTTTTTCATCCTCAAGTTATTACGATGGGAAAATGTTATACCATGCCTTTTTATTCCGGCATCAAGCCCGGAGGGCTGCTGATCATCAATTCAGACGAACCGCTTCCTCTGGAGAAAGATGATCTCGAATTTCTCGAAAAACAAAATGTACCTATTTTTTATATTGCGGCAACAACCCTGGCGGTAGATATTGCCGGCACCGAGCTTGCCACAAACATGGGCATGCTGGGCGCCTTGATGGGCGCCACAAAAATCGTTGGCATGGACGCAATGGAAGCTGCGATTCAAGATCGTTTCGGGAAAAAATATGTCGCATCGGGCGGGACGGCGACACTTGACGAGGCGATCAAGAAAAAATTTGCAAAAAAAGAGCAGCTCTTAAAGAAAAATATGGAAACCATTCGCCGCGTTTACGACTTAGGTGCGGAGTGGGCAGAGACACTTAAGACACCGATGTTGGTTTAGGAAGCTCTGATTAAGTTCTGAACATTCTATCTCTGGAAGAATTCAACCCAGACTTAATCAAAGCTTCCTTATAAATGAGATATGGCTTTAAATTAGGGGAGAAGATCTGAATGTACGCTGTTGCCGAAGTAATTGATGACTTATGTGTTGCAAATAAAGGATGCCGTCTCTGTATTATGTATTGTCCGGAAGCGAACACAATTATTTTTAACAAGGAAAAACAAGTCGCGGAGGTCGTGGAAGAACGCTGCAAAGGCTGTGAACTCTGTGTTGTTGTCTGCAGCGCTGCGAAACACAATGCCATTACACTCGTCCATCGCTAAACGAATGTTTGTTTTGCAGTTTAAATCCCATCGCTTTTGAGTGATGGGATTTTTTTATCCCGGCGCTTCAACATCAGAACAGAAAGGTTTGCCATGGAAGGAAAAATCAAAACATCTTTAGAAAGCGTACTCCAATCCATGGAGCAACTCAACCTTGTCTTTGAAGCTCGTCTTTTAGCCCTAAAACAAGACGGTGCCGATGAGCAAGATCTTCGAAGTTTAGAACAAGGCGTGCTGGCCATGAAAGATGCAGGACGGCTCTACCTCACCTGGGCGGATCATTTTGTCGAACGCATGAATGAAGCCGAAGCCTACGATGACTTAATGGAATAAACCCTCAAAAGACCAAGCCTGTTTGATATTTAAGGAACTTCCTTAAATATCAAACAGGCGACAAAAAATCTCCCTTACATAAAAAATCTTTTATTATCAATAACTTACTGCTTAATCACCCCTCTATCTGCCTCCGACCCTTCATTAAGCCGCTCGCCTTCTGCTAAAGGCCGCGCCGCTACTTTCCTCAATATTTAATGACCGTTCACACCCATTTGCGCAACTAGGATTCTGGTGGTATAAATAAAATGTCAGGAGTCACGCGTTACTTGAGGACAAAAAAGAGATGTTAAATCCCGGACTTGTGTTATTTGAAGAGGATTCCAGACTCATTGATAAAGAGTTACAAAAACTCAATCAACTTGCCAGAGCAAAAGTTTCTTTTCTCGTCGACAAAGATGGACAACTCATTGCGAGTATCGGCGAAACCGGGGATATCGACACAACTTCACTGGCATCGCTCACGGCCGGAAACATTGCAGCCACCGGCGGGATGGCCAAACTTCTGGGTGAAAAAGAGTTTTCAATCTTATTTCACGAAGGAGAAAAGGATAACATCCACATCTCCCTCGTCGGCCAACGCGCGATTCTTGTCGTTGTTTTTGATGATCGCTCTTCGCTCGGCCTCATTCGTTTGCGCGTCAAGCGGAGCGTCACCGCTTTGACAGAGGTCTTTGATAAACTGGCGGAAAAAATGGCCAAAACAGATTCTCAGCAAGGCGGATCATCACCCTTCACAGAAATTACCGAAGAAGATATTGAAAGTCTATTTGGTTAGAACATTGGCTCAATACTTCCAAGTCCGTTTTCTTGCTTTCATCCGAAAAATCAACATGAATGAACCGGCTTTCCCGAGAGTGTAAACCATGTCTTTTATTAATTATTCCGCGCGCGAAATTTCTTGCAAGATTGTCTATTACGGTCCCGGCCTCTGCGGGAAAACCACAAACCTCCAGTACATCTATAAAAAAATCAGCCCGGACAGCAAGGGCAAGATGATTTCTTTGGCCACGGAAACGGAGCGCACGCTTTTTTTCGATTTTCTGCCCTTGGCTCTAGGCGATATCAAAGGCTTCAAAGTCCGTTTTCACCTTTACACCGTACCGGGACAAATTTTTTATGATGCAAGTCGAAAACTGATTTTACGCGGGGTAGACGGCGTAATTTTTGTTGCCGACTCTCAAGTCGAGCGCATGGAAGCCAACCTGGAAAGCATGGACAATCTCATCCTTAATTTAAAAGAACACGGCTTTAATCTGGAAGAACTGCCCTACGTCATCCAATACAACAAACGTGATCTGCCAAATGCCGTGCCCGTCAAAGAAATGGACGAGGCACTGAACCCCCGAAAAGTCCCCGCATATGACGCCATCGCGCCAAAAGGCGATGGCGTCTTTGAGACCTTAAAAGATGTGGCCAAGCTGGTCATTATGGAACTCAAGAAAAAATCCTAATTCCGTTCTTTCTCCCAGCCTTCAATCAATGTATAGGGGTCTTTTTTTCGAAGCACAACCTGTGAAATCAAATCCTCCGTAAATGGAAAGCCTTTACCCTGCGCTTCCAGTCTTTCATAAAGCAGCCACTGAAGCTCTTCTCGCGCAAAACGCGCCTTCCTGGAGCGGACAAGATCCTTTTTTTTAAAAAAGCCTTCCAGAGTCGAAAGCAACTCGGAGATCCCGCTCCCCGCTTCAGCCGACACCTCAAGCACAGGACGATTGGGATCACTCTCCTGTAATTCTTGTCGCAGCGGATCACTCTGCAACACATCAGCCTTATTCACTGCCATCACATCGCCAATCTCAAGCAAACCCGCCTTCATGGTTTGAACCGCATCGCCCATGCCCGGGCTGAGCACCACTAAAACAGTCTCCGCCAATTGTGCGATTCGGACTTCATCCTGCCCCACCCCAATTGTTTCAATGATAATGATCTCCTTGCCCATCGCATCCAGAACATGAATCGCACCAAAGAGGGACGGACTAATGCCTCCCCAGGATCCCCGTGTCGCCAAACTTCGAATAAAAACGCCTTTATCCAGAAAATGTTCGTGCATTCTAAGGCGATCCCCTAAAATTGCGCCTCCGGAGAGCGGACTACGGGGATCAACGGCTAAGACACCGACAGATTTCCTTTTTTTTCGGAATACCGTAATCAAACGATTAATCAGGGTACTTTTTCCCACGCCCGCCGGTCCGGTCACCCCCAGAAGTAAGGCTTTGCCTGTATGAGGGTAAAGGGCCTTAAGCATGGGAAGTGCCTGAACATCACGCCTTTCGAGTAAAGTGAGCAATTGAGAAGCAGAACGCATGTCCCCGCTCAAAACCGCTTGAACGGTCTTCTCCGGACTATCGCAAAAGGTTTTTCGCAATCACCATCCTCTGGATTTCCGAGGTGCCCTCACCGATTTCGCAGAGTTTCATATCTCGGAAATAGCGTTCAACTTCAGCCTCTTGCATCAATCCCAGCCCGCCGTGAATTTGAATCGCTTGATTTGTCACACGGTTCGCAAGCTCAGAAGCAAAAAGTTTAGCCTCAGACGCCGCCATCTGAAAGGGTTTTCCCGCATCTTTCAAAAAAGCCGCCTGATAAATTAAAAGCCGGGCCGCATCGATTTCCGTCGCCATGTCAGATAACTTTGCCTGAATCGCCTGAAACGCACCCAAGGTTTTCCCAAACTGAGACCGCCTCCCGGCGTAAGCAATGGAACGCGTCATTACGCCCCGGGCCAATCCCAAGGCCATTGCGGCAATTCCAATGCGCCCGCCATCTAAAATCGAAAGCACATTTTCATAAGCATGGTCCAACTCCCCCACGAGGTTTTCTTTTGGGAGACGTAAATTTTCAAAATAAAGCGCCGCCGTATCCGAGGCGCGGACCCCCAGTTTCTTCTCAATTTTTCCGATACTTAGCCCCGGCGTATCACGCGCCACAACAAACGCAGAGATCCCCTTATTCCCCTTTTCAGGATTTGTCCGGGCCATGATGACATAAATACCCGCCGTGGAACCCTGAGTGATAAACAATTTTCCACCATTGATAACCCATTCGTCCCCCGAAAGCACGGCGCGGGTCTCCATCGCAGCCGCGTCGGAACCCGAACCGGCTTCCGTCAAAGCCCAAGCCCCCAGCGTTTTCCCCTGCGCCAAAGGCATGACGTAGCGTTTACGCTGGTCTTCATTTCCAAAAACATAGAGATGGCTTGTACAAAGAGAATTATGTGAAGCCAAAATGAGAGCTGCCGCACCATCAACCGCAGCGACTTCCTCCAGAACAATCGCTAAAGCCAAGGCGTTTAAACCTGCCCCTCCGTAAGCCTCCGGAATCGTAATGCCCAATAATTTAAGCGCCGCCATTTTTGGAATGAGCGCATGTGGAAAGCTCGCGCTTTCATCCCGTGCAACGGCATCCGGCGCAATCTCTTTTAAGGCAAAATCCCGAACAGTTTGCCGAAGTAAGCTTTCTTCCGCCGTAAGTGAAAATTGAATAAAACTGCTCCTTAATATAGATCAGGAATGTCATTGCTCCGTTTAAACAGGAACAAAATAAACATCTGTCGCTAAGAACCGGCTATTTTTTAAAAACTGCGCTTGGACCGGCATGCCGATTTCAATCATCTCATCGGCCGCAGCGATAAGACGCGAAAGAAAAAGCGTATCCACACCCTCAAATTCGACCAGGATCAATGTAAAAGGCGTCTCTTTTAAGAAAGTCTCTCCACCAAAATAACAGGTCGTAAAGGTATGAATTTTCCCAGATGCAGGCAATGCCATCCACCTTGTCTTCTTTCCGCAAGACATGCAATGTGCGCGGGGTGTCGCAAAAACAGTTTCACAATGGGAACATGCGCTGCCCAAGAGTTCTCCTTTTGTCAGACCGACAAAAAAGGGCGAATCTTGGGCATAGGAATGTTTATAATCAATCTCATAATGCCACTTCATAATCAGGGGATCCGTACGATAAAGTAGGGCAGCCGTTTTTGTTTCGGAAAAATGTGTTTTTTTCTCTGACATCACGATCCCCCTAAACCGCTCTGTTTTTCAGGATATCACAATGTCTTTTTAATGTCCTCAACCCAAAAAAACGATGAACGCCGCAAACAACAGGTGAGCAAAACAAAGCGGCGTTTCCTTATCTCCCAAGGGATGGAGGATGAAACCCGGGCCGGGCAATAAAAATAGCCAACAGTTCCGCTTCATAAAAAAATCCTCAAGTTTCGCCCATCCGCTTCCGATAGAGAAGTACAACTTTTTATCAATACAGGGTAGCGGATGCAAATACAGGCACATCAAATTCAAAATGTTTTGAGAACCTACGCGCATTTGGAACAACTAAAACGCAGCGAAACAGAAGAGACAAAAAAAGTCAGAGAAAGTGAGATGCGTCCGGATACACTTACACCCTCTGAAGAATCTTTTATGCGCTTCAATGCCCGGACGCGCCCGGACGTGGAAAATGATCACCGAACGGAGTCCTAAAAAATGTCCGCACACCAAGAACCCCAATCCCCCATTCATATTCTCGTTGTTGATGACGAGCGTGGGCCAAGAGAACTCCTTCAAAATGCCCTGCTTGAAGCAGGCTACCGCGTCACCGCTGCCAAAAGTGGAGAAGAAGCCTGTCAACTCTTTGACGAAAAAGGGTTTGAACTGGTCATCACCGACCTCAAAATGTCCGGTCTGAACGGGATCGGCCTCTTAAAAAAAATCAAGGCAGATTCACCCGAAACCCTTGTGATTCTCATTACAGGCTATGCTTCGCTGCACTCCGCCATTAACGCCATTCGTGAAGGAGCCTATGACTATCTGACCAAACCCTTTCAATTGGATGAACTTTACATCGTCGTTAAAAATGCAGTCGAGCGGGTCAAATTAATTAGAGAAAACAACCGATTATTAACACACCTCAAAAAAATACTGGAGACCCCGCCCGCACACTTGGAAAATATCGCGACCCCAAACCAAGCTGCCGACAATCATTCAGAACTGCTTCACTCCCTTAGATCCCAACTCCTCAAAGTTTACAATCGTTCGGGACAAGCCTATCCCCACATCCCTTAAATTCTCTAAAGACCCCGGTTTAAAAACCGTTTTTTTAGACCCTTCTTTCCGTGGCATAGCTGTTGCGTTCGTGGCATAGCTATTGCATTAAGAAGGGTTTGCAATAGTTCAGGCGCCGAAGCCTTGTCATTAAAATAGAACAGAAATGCCCGCAGCAATTTTTTAAAAACCCGGTGGGCATCGTTTCAGAAAAACCGTACACGAAAGTTTAGCGGGGGATCAACATGTCACAAAACAAGATGCGTCAACTAAAAGGAGTTGACATCGCCTTTCTCAGCCGGAATCCCGGTGCACATCAAAAACTCATCGATCATTTCAAACAACGCGGCGACCGTATTCAGATTAGTTCATCACTTGAAGACAGCGGTAAAAGCGACGTAATTTTAATTGAGGCGAATTTCCCCTATTTAAGCATTTTTAAATTTCTAAAACGGCTTCAAATCAAACAATCAACCGCTTGCGTGCTGCTCACGGGCGGCCCAAGACTCGATATCGGCCGAATCAGCGCCCTGCTCAGAGGCGGCGTATTTGACTATCTGAAAAGTCCGTATCCCTTGAAAGGCCTGGAAAAATCGATTCGAAAAGGACTCAAAAACCGCGCGAACCTTCTGAACATCCTGAATCTTTCCAAACGCCTGGAAGTTGCAAATCAATCACTTTCCAAAGAACGGGATCAGCTCAGGAAATGGAATGCGGACCTCAGTGAGCTTTATGCGCTCAACCAGAAACTCAGCGAATCCCTGCATATTGACGAAATCGTTAAAACATCGGTTTCAAACATAAAAAAAGTCATCAAGCACGACATTTCCTGCCTCTATCTCAAAAAATGGGATGAAGTCCGTGTAACGGCCAAACATGCGCAATCGGACGACTTCATTGAAAAAATAAAAGAAGAAACCCTTCAGGACAGCCTGGAATTTTTAAAAGAGGACCGGCCTTTTTCTCAGGCCCTTGTCCGTCACGGCGGTTCCGAAATTATGGTCCACCTCGCTGTCGGTGTGCAAAAAATCGGCCTGCTTCGTTTGATTCGCCTGCCCGACCCGCTGTCCCTGAAAGGACTTGAAGGACTGTCTTTGGACGATAGCCAACCCAAAGGTCCTTTTAGCGAATACCAGGCCAAAATTCTTTCGATGACCGCTGCGCCCTTAGCCATTGCCATTCGAAATGCGGAAATGTATAAACAAGTTGAAGACCTTGCGGTAAAAGACGCATTGACCCAGGTACTCAATCGGCGCGCCTTCTCAGGCATCCTGGAAAGAGAATTCAGGCGCGCCAATCGTTACAACATCCCGCTGGCGCTCATGGTCATCGACCTGGATCACTTCAAAAAAGTGAACGACACTTACGGACATCTTGTGGGAGACCAAGTGCTTCGCGAAATGGCTGAGGGATTCAAATCGAGCTTGAGAAATGTCGATGTTTTGATTCGCTACGGTGGGGAAGAATTTGTAGTAATCCTGCCCGGCACCAACCTCCGAGAAGGCCTGATCGTTGCGAATCGCATCAAAAATCGAGTAGAGCACACCATTTTTAACGCAGAGAAAGTACCCATCCGGATGACCGTCAGTATCGGCGTTTCACACTACCCGTCCCTAAAAATCAGCTCACCCGAAGCACTTTTCAATCAGGCGGACCAAGCGCTTTATACAGCAAAAAAAAACGGCCGCAACCGCATCATGATTTTAAAATCGGCCAAAACAGAGTGGCCTGCATTAGCACTCGAAGGACAACGCACCGCCTAAGCATTACAAAAGCATCGGCGGTTTATTAAGAAAACGAGCGTGAAGTGACTGAAGAACGGAGACAATATGTGCGCGTGAGCGCGGATTGCATGATCACCTTCCGAAAGATTGTCGATCTTGAGCATAATAACGAACCCTCACGGGAACGCTTTGACCCCATCTCCGCCACGGAGGTTTCAGACATCGCGTCCAAAGTACACGCCGCAGGCGACCAGCGCGATGAGATGATTCTGGAACTCTTGCTTTGGATCGATTGGAAAGTCAACTACCTCATCAAAAATCTCTTAAAAGACAAAGACGCCTTGACCTTTCCACACGAAGCGGACATGGTAGATTTAAGCGCCGCCGGGATGAAATTTTCTTCAAATGAACAAGCCGCAGTGGGACAACATCTTGAATTTCGTTTTTTCCTGCCCGTATTGCCCTTTAATGAAATGATTTTAAAAGGCATCGTGAGCCGTTCAAGACAAAAAACCTACAAAGATCACCTGCCTCCCTATTTTGAAATGAGTGTTGAATTTAAAGACCTCAAACCCTCAGATCAAGAAATACTTTTTCGTTATGTAGTCAAGCGGGAACGCCAAATCCTGCAAGCGCAACGCGAAAAAGAAGAAGAAAATACTGTTTTATGAATCACTCCCTCGACCCATCCAAAAGCTTCAACACCCCCATCTCATCTAATACCGTAATGCCAAGTTTTTTTGCCTTCTCAAGTTTGCGGCCCGGATCAACACCCGCCACAACATAATCTGTTTTTTTAGACACACTGCCACTCACCTTGCCTCCCGCGGCACTGATTTTTTCTTTAGCCTGCTCCCGTGTCATGCGACTTAAGGTTCCCGTCAGTACAAAGGTCAGGCCCGTCAGCGGCAATGTTTGCGCTTTTTCGGGTTCACCTTCAGGCCAAGTTACGCCTGCCGCACGCAAACGCCGAATCATTTCACGATTATGCGTCTCCGAAAAAAAAACCGCCAGACTTTTCGCCACAATCGGCCCCACCTCGGGCACCATCTGCAAACCGTCCTGATCGGAAGCCATCAATGCCTCTAAATTGCCAAAATGCTGTGCCAAATCCTTCGCGGTCGCCTCCCCCACATTACGAATCCCCAAGGCATAAATAAAACGAGAAAGCGTGGTCTTCTTACTTTTTTCAATCGCATTAACAAGGTTTTGCGCCGACTTTTCCGCCATACGTTCCAAACCGCTCAAAACTTCAACGGTAAGACGATAAAGATCCGCAACGCTCTCAATAACCTGCCGATCAATCAATTGTGAAATCAGTTTTTCGCCCAGGCCCTCAATATCCATCGCCCGGCGGCTCGCAAAATGAAAAACCGCACCTTTGACCTGCGCGGGACAATACAGCCCGCCCGTACATCGCGCCGCCGATTCGTTTTCGAGGCGGACGACCTGTGAACGACAAACGGGACAAGTTTGCGGCATTTCAAAAACCTGTGTTTCAGCAGGCCGTTTTTCAATGACAACCCCCGCAACTTCGGGAATCACATCCCCCGCACGCCGAACGCGCACCGTATCGCCTGCCCGCACATCTTTTCGATGCACTTCATCTTCATTATGCAGCGTCGTATTGGTCACCGTCACTCCGCCGACAAATACGGGTTTCAAACGGGCAACCGGCGTAAGTGTCCCCGTCCGCCCCACCTGCACGGTAATCTCTTCCACCTCGGTCAAAGCTTCCTCAGCAGGAAATTTATGCGCCAGCGCAAAACGGGGCGCACGGGCGACAAAGCCTAAAACAGCCTGCTGCCGCAAGTCGTTGACCTTGTAAACCACACCGTCCATATCATAGGGCAAGGCTTCACGCGCCGCACTCATGCGCCGGTAATACGACAACAAACCCTTCACGCCTTCAACCACATCCCGCTCCGGGCAAACGGGGATTTTAAGGCGATCCAAAAGACGCATTGTTTCCGAATGGCTTTCCGGTAGCGGACAGCCTTTAATCTCCGCAGCACCGTAGGCAAAAAAACTGAGCGGCCGCTGCGCCGTCATTTTGGAATCCAGTTGTCTCAAACTGCCCGCAGCGGCATTTCGCGCATTCATAAAAAGCTTTTCTCCGCGTTCGCGCTGTTTCCGGTTAAGACGGATAAAATCAGCTTTCAGCATATGAATTTCGCCACGCACTTCCAGAAAATCCGGCACGCTTTCACCATACAGTTTTAAAGGGATACTGCGAACGGTTCGAATGTTTTCCGTCACATCCTCCCCCCTCGTGCCGTCTCCGCGCGTTGCCCCCTGAATCAATACACCGTCTTTATAAATCAGGCTGATCGCAGCACCGTCCAGTTTCGGCTCAACGGCATAGGTCACCGTACCGATTTCAAGGCCTTCCCGCACACGACGGTCAAACTCCATCACGGCATGCTCATCAAATGCGTTACTCAGTGAAAGCATCGGAATACGGTGTTGCACGGCTTCAAAGGCACTAAGCGCGGGCGCCCCAACGCGCTGCGTTGGAGAGTCGGGCGTCAGTAATTCAGGATATTCTCTTTCCAATGCAAGCAAATCACGGAACATCGCATCAAATTCCGCATCAGAAATTACAGGGGTATCGAGCACATAATAATTATAATTATGGCTTTCGATGGCCTGACGCAAATACTGTATTTTTTTGAAAACTTCAGGCGGGACCGGCTTTTTCATGGCCGTCAGCATAACGAATCAAACTTAAAAAGGTCAATGAAATGCGACAAACCGAATTCCGCGATCGCGGAATTCGGCGACAATGAACTAAAAGATCTGAAAAAGGGATTTTCAAATTGGAGGGCCTTTCTAAGGCTGCCTTAATTCAGGCGGCGCACAGGTACAGCGATACAGCCCCCCGATCATGGCCCCCATTAAATCATAGAGATATTCTCGTTCGGAATCGTTGACTTGACGCAGATAACCGCCTTCCCATTCGTTTAAATAGACGGTTCTCAAAAAATAATACACCGGCATTTCATCATCAAATCCTTCTTCACGCATCGCACCTTCCAACCACTTCATAACAGCCGCGCGCACCGGAAACTCATGTGCTTGAAGGGCCTCATCCGCATCCGTTATGATGCGGATCAATTTAGGAAAAGCTTCGGGATGTTCATTCAGATACTGCGTCGTCACCATCTCAAAGCCCTTTAAATTCAGCTTTCGGGCAGAGATCGGTTTTTCATTATAATGCGATTTTGAATTATTGATCAAAAGAAGCGGAAAGAGGAAAAGGAAAATCACCAATACCGGAAAAATCCAGACCCAAAAAAAACTGAATCGAGATATGCTTTTGAGAGAGTGTTTAGATTTATCTTTTCTTGAATCATCAAGGTTCATGTGTATATTTTACCAGATTTTTAAAAACCTGAAGCATCAATAGACGGCCTTAAAAATATCCCTTTGAAAACTCAATTTACGTTACAATATGCAAAAATCTCATGAAAAGTAGAGGAAGAAATTTACCTGCAGACAAAATAGAAAGAAACGCTTTCTTATAAAGAAACCCGAATGACGATCTTTCTAAAAACAAACAAGGAGATGACATGGACATTCAATACAGTGAAATTTACGAAACCAAAGACGCCTGCGAAGTTGAGATCCTCATCGCGGATGAACCCGATCTTGAAAGTGCGTCTTCATACATTGAAATGAAAATCGGCCTGCCCAAAAAGCAAAACCCTCGCATCGCGCAGGTACAAAAAGAAGCCCTGCTCTTCGCGCGCAACCTGATCGACGAAAAAATCAAAGAAACCGAATCTCGGGAAAGTCAGGCGGGATAGTCTTTAAAGCTATTAAAAATCACTTGTCACTTAGACGCGGTTTGCAATCGGGACGTGCAGCCGCCCTACTCCGTGCGCAGGGCGACCAAAGGTTTTTCGCCCAGCGTCCGGTAGGTCACCAAAAATCCCGTCAGCACGGTCAACACCATCGTCACAAGTCCCCCCACGAGTAAAACCCGCCACGCAAATTGCCAGGGGATGTCCAGGAAAAAATGTACGACGACCCAGGCGCAGGCCACCGAAAGTCCCCCGCCCACAACCGCCGCAAGCAAACCGAAAACGGCGTATTCAACAGCCATCATCGCCATGAGATTTGGGCGCGTCGCGCCCAAAATTTTAAAAAGGACCATCTCATGCACCCGGCGGCCGCGAGTCGCCGCAATCGCCCCCGAGACAACAACCAGCCCCACGGTCAAGCCCAGCATGGCCATGAACTCCACCGTGCGCGCGACCTCCTGCAAAATGCGCGAAATCGTCTCCAGGATTTCACGTATGGGAATAATGGTGATATTCGGAAAAGCATCGATCACGGCATTTTGAATCGCGTGGTCATCGGCCGCGTCCGCCGTCACCGTCGCCACAAAAGTTTCCGGCGCACCCGCCAGGGCCTCGGGCGGGAAAATAAAATAAAAATTGGTCGTCATGCTGCCCCAGTCCACATCGCGCACACTGCTGATCTTCCCCGAAACCGGTACGCCCTGAATATCAAAACGAACCTCCGAACCGAGATCGATACCGAGATGCTGTGCGGCTTCCGCTTCCACAGACAGCATCTCCTCCCGGCCCGCAGGGGTCCCGTCCCACCAAAGTCCGCGCTTTACAACATTGTGTTGCGGCAACTCTTCTTGATAGGTCAAGACATATTCCCGGGTGAAATACCAACTGTCCCGCCGTCCCTCCAGGTTCATCTCCGAAATTTTTTGGCCGTTGATCGCATCCAGCCGCGAGCGGATAAGCGGTGTGAGCGCCGTGGGCCGCTTGAGCACCCATTGATCCAAAATTGTCATCAAACCTTCTTTTTGGTCCGATTGAATATCGATAAAAAAAAGACCGGGCGCAGCTTCGGGAATATTCTGCTCAAGCTGCGCCATCAAGTTCTTTTCGACCTGTTTCAAAGTCAGGAGCACCATGACCGCGATCCCCAGGGAAAGCAGGATCGCCGCCACCTGCCGTCCGGGCCGGTACAAATTCGTGATGCCATAGCGCAGTGACAAACAGCGGGGCTTACCCATGTGTTTCATCAAAAAGAGTGTCGCGCGGCCCGAAAGAAGCAATAACACCATCGCCACCGCCAGGCCCGCCGCAACGGAGCCGCCCAGTTTCCAAGAATCCGCCTGCCACACCGCCAAAGCGATCCAGGCCAAGACCAGCGACGCCATCAAGAAAAAACGTCCGGCCAAACGGCCTTTTTCCGTGCGATTCGGAATCGCCTCGACCTCATGCCGGAAAACACGTGAAGGCGAAACCTCTCCCACAACACGCAAAGGCCAGATGGAAAACAGCAAGGCCGTCAGCAAACCCATGCTCACGCCCTGCGCAATCGGCGTAAAAGAAAGCTGAAAATGAAAACCCGGCGGCAGAAAACCCGAAAGCAGGTTGCCCAGGATGTGGTAAACGCCGATGCCCAGGCCGATGCCGATCAATCCGCCGATGCTGCCGAGCAGGAGCGTCAAACCGAGGTAGATCTTTAAAATTGTTGACGAGGCCGTGCCCAGCGATTTTAAAATAGCGATGGTTTTGATGCGTTCCGTCAAAAAGGCATGCACATTTCCGCCCACGCCGATGCCGCCGATCAACAAGGTAATCAAGCCGACCACGCCCAGATACGTCGTAAAATTATCCAAAAACCGGCGCAGACGGGGACGCACTTCGCGGTAGGTATTGATGCGGACGGATTCGTCCGCCCACTGTTCAAGAAGATGGTTTTTCAGTTTTTCGAGCGGCCAGTCTTCAGCCGTTTTTAAAAGCAGGCGGTTTCTGACGCGGCTGCCGACTTTGACCAAGCCGGTCCGTTGCAGCACTTCCTGTGAAATGAGCACACGCGGCCCGATACTGAACGGCCCGGCGACCTTGTCGGGTTCGCGTCTGACCACGCCGCCGACGGTGAAATCCGCATCACCCAAGCCGATTTTTTCACCGACCGCAAGCTTCAAGCGCAGCAAGAGCCCCTCTTCAACAAATACCACACCTTCGTCTTCAAAAGGCTGCGCGACAGGAGGATCAAGTTGAAGTCGGCCGTAAAAAGGGTAAGCCGTCTCGACCGCTTTCAATTCGACCAGTTGCGTTTGCGTGGATTCGGGATTTGAGGCCATCGCCACCATTTCCGACACACGCACACTTTGCACGCCCGCTTGTCTCAATTCGGACAAAACCGCCTCCCCCTCCGGCGATAAAGGCCGGTTGAGGCGCGCTTCAAGATCAGCGGCCAAAAGGTTTTTGGCCTCGTGTTCGGTCATGGCCTCGAAGTTGACCGCGATATTGCCGACCCCTACGATCGCCCCCACGCCAATGGCAATTGAGGAGAGAAAAAAGACAAAATGACGCAGCGCACCGCGGACTTCGCGCCAAAGCATTTTAAAAATAAAGCGGTTGTTTTTAAGGCCGGCGTGTTTCTTCGACAACTTTCCCATCCCGCAAGGTGATGATCCGGTCGGCGCGGGAAGCAAGATCCATATCGTGCGTCACCAGAATCAGGGTATTGCCTTGGTCTTGATGCAGTTTCAAGAGCAATTCAATAATGCGTTCGCCGTTTTTGGAATCCAGGTTCCCTGTCGGCTCGTCCGCCAATAACAGTGCGGGCGAACCAGCATAGGCCCGCGCGACGGCGACTCGCTGTTGCTCCCCGCCGGAGAGTTGCACCGGATAATGATGGCAACGTTCGGCAAGGCCGACCGCAGCCATCAAAGTCCTGGCTGCTTCTGCGGCATCATCCCGCCCTTGAAGCTCCAGGGGAATCTGCACATTTTCAAGCGCGCTCATCGTCGGGATCAAATGGAAGGATTGAAAGACCATGCCGATTTTTTCACGGCGCAGCGTGGCCAGTTGATCTTCGTTTAAATCGGAAAGCGAGGTGCCGTCAATGACAATTGATCCCTCCGTCGGACGATCCAGCCCGGCCGTCAAACCCAGCAATGTAGACTTGCCGCTGCCCGAAGGCCCGACAATCGCCAAAAATTCTTTCGCGGGCACATGCAGATTGATCTCATCTAAAATCGTCACTGGCCGCCCCGCGCTGGAAAGCGACATCTTCAGATTTTTGATTTCAATCATACTGCGTCTTGATCGCGTTTAAGGCAAGATAAGCACCCGAATAAGGCACTTAAAAACGTTTAAATTGTTTGCTCAGGGAAAGTCCCTGGCTTTGATAGGAGGAGCCGATGGCCACGCCGTAGGTTTTTTCCGGACGTCCCAATAACTTTTCATAAATCAAACGCCCCACAAATTGACCGTCTTCAAGCAGAAAAGGCACCTCATGAGAACGCACTTCAAGCACCGCATGGGTACCCTTGATATCGTTATCCCCGTATCCGAAACCCGGATCGAAAAAACCGGCGTAATGAATGCGAAACTCCCCGACCGAAGGATCGTAGGCCACCATTTCGGCAGCATGGTCGGGAGGAATGCGGACTTTTTCTTTTGAAAGCAGGATGTAGAAATCATCCGGATTCAACAGCAATCCTTCCGATTTTGGCGCGGGAATCGCCTCCCAGAAGTCATTAGGATCATAATAATTCACTTGCCCGAGGTCGATGAGCGGTGCGTGCTGCTTGGCACGATACCCGATCATCTTCTGCCCTGAAATCCCCTGGAGATCAATGGAAATACGCAAACCCTCCGAAATGGTGGCGTCAACGGGTTCATCATTCGGCAGGTAAACCAGGGTTTCCCTTCGATCCAGTTTGTCCAATTTCTGATCGGAATGCGGCGGATCAAAACCGCGGATAAAACGCAATTGATTCAGTTTCGTACCTTCCCGCACCAAAACACTGAAAGTCCGCGGCACCACTTCGACATATAGCGAGCCTTTGTAACCTGCCTGAACACGCTCAAACTCCGTGCCGTAATCGCTGATGAGCCGCGTAAAAATATCCAGCCGGCCCGTCGTGCTTTTCGGGTTGGCCCGCGCTGAAATTTCCGGCGGCAGACGCAGGGACTCCATCAGCGGGATGATGTACACACAGCCTTTTTCCAGGACGGCCGAAGAGGAAAGATCGATTTCATGCATTTTCAATGTTTCAATCTTCCGCATCACCGTCGCATGCCGACCCGGCAAAAAACTCGAACGGACGCGATAGGCCACCGGCCCCAGCCGCAAATCGATGCTTGCCGGTTGGATCTGATCCTCCAAGAGACGCTGCGGCGCCGTCAAATAGCCGCTATTGATCAGCTCCTTGATTTTTTCGGCGGGCAGCACGCCTTTGTTTTGAAAGGCAACCAGATCACGTTTCAATTCAGGAAAAAGGCTCGCCATATCGCCGGACATTCTTTCATCTCCATGTGTCGGGATTTGCAAGGGATTTTAGCGGAAAGCAGACTTCTTTGGCAAGCGGCGAATCGGCGGTTTCAAATTCCGCGAATCGCGGAATTTGGGTGGTTTGAAGTCGGGCATCCGATTGGGTACACTATAAAAAACCGATGATCCCGCGAAAAGAAAACATTCAAAAAAAATACGGCTTTTTCACGACGCTTGTCTTCTCCCTGCTATTTATGTTTTCCTGCACGGATTCCGTGCACGGCAAGAAGGAACAGGTCATCGTCGCCTTCGGCGACAGCCTCACGGCGGGACTGGGCGTCCCCTCGGAAAAGGCCTATCCGGCGCAACTGGCCAAAAAACTCAATACCAACGGCTATCGTTATAAAGTAGTGAACGCCGGCGTGAGCGGTGAAACCACTGCGGGCGGGCTGCGCCGTGTGGAATGGATTCTCAAAAGCCGGCCGGACATCGTCATTCTGGCTTTGGGGGCGAATGACGGGCTCCGGGGCCTAAGCCTGATTGAAATGGAAAAAAATCTTTCCAAAATCATCCAAAAGCTTCAGCAAAAAGACGTCAAAGTCGTGCTGGCCGGCATGAAGATTCCACCCAACTACGGCATACGCTACACCCGCGGGTTTGAAGCTGTTTATCCCAAGCTCGCCAAACGCTTTAATCTCACCCTGATTCCCTTTTTCCTGGAAGGCGTCGCCACCGTTCCCGCATTAAATCAAGCCGACGGCATCCACCCCAACGCCCAAGGCTACAAAATTATCGTGGACCGGATTTGGCCGGTGATTCAAAACGTGGTCGAATCGGGCTAAGCTTCCTTTTATCATTTCGCACCGGCCGCCTTTAACAAACGGACAACTGCCGTACGACCGGAGGTTGAGGCAATCCAAAGCGGCGTTATGCCGTCTTTGCCGGATAGGTTGACATCGGCATTTCCTTCAATCAATATTTTTACAATTTCCGTGCGTCCTTCGGCCGAAGCAATCCAGAGCGGGCTTATGCCGCTTGATGTCACCGCATTGACCTTGGCTTTTCCGGCAATCAAGTGTAAGACAATCTCGGTGTGGCCTGCCGCCGATGCAATCCACAAGGGCGTTATCCCGTCGCTTGTGGCGGCATTGACATCGGCTTTGGCTTTGATTAATTGCCTTACAATTTCCGTGCGTCCTTCGGCTGAGGCAATCCAGAGCGCTACCCGGCCATCTTCCCCTCTTTCATTGACATCGGCGCCCACCTGAATAAGGCGGGCCAGTTCCGGGACATCCCCCCTTTTTACGGCTTGTATGAGTTCGGTTGCACGGGATGAAGCGGGTGCAAACAGTACGACAATTAAAACAAATTTCGCCGTAACAAAGAGGGCTTTAGGCAATAGGGTGTCATTTTTACGGGAAGAATAAGCAGAGTTCATGCTTGTAAAAAACTTCATCGCCATTGAACTTAATTCAAAATTATCGTTCCTAAAATACCACCACAGGACCTGAAATTTGAATTGAATCGAAGCTTCCTTAATTTTTTACCGTAACCGATGGAAGAAACGGGGCGGCTAAAAGGCATCCATGAGTTTTTTTGTCCAGGCGGCCGCTTCTTGTTCTGCGGAAAATAGTTTACTCAAATTCAGGCCGCATAAGGGAACAAGGCGCTCAATGGATTTATAATCACATTGCTCCAGTTTTTCAACGAGGGTCAATACTTGCCCCAGATCCCCTTCACGTGAGAGTAAGGCCTCACAAACGATTTCGGACAAGCTCAGTTCACTGATAATTTCGTTCATCGGACGAAGCATCAAGGCATCAATCAGGGATAAGATACCACACATAAAAGCAAAATCCGCGTTGCGTTTTGTACCGCCCATCGCCCCGAAGCCGATCAATAACTCCATCAAGCGTCCCCGCATGGCCGCGGTTTGCAGCAAGGGATTCTGTCCGCCGGGTGTCTCCCCGTGTGTAAATAATAGGATTTGCGCCCAGCGATTAATTTGCTCTCGCCCCAAGAGCACAATGGCGTGACGAATTGATTCGATTTTTGCCCGCATACCCAAGGCGACGGAATTGACCAGACGCAGCAGGTTGTAGCTGAGGGAAGGACTCTCCCGAAACGTTTCTTCAATCTCACCCAATTCGGCATCGCGTAAAACCTGGTCCATTAACTTCATAACCGAAACACTGGAAGGATCGATGCTTTTACCGCTGATAATGGCGGGACGCGCAAAATAATAACCCTGAAAAAGCTCAAAACCCAATGCCTGCGTCCGGTCAAATTGGTAGGCATCTTCGACTTTTTCCGCTAAAAGCGTCAAGGGAAAACGTTTAAGCGGTGTAATCATCTCTTCAATCGATTCGGGGCTCATTTCCAACAAATCAACCTTGATGATGTCTATCGATTCAAAAAGCGGCTCAAAAGTCGGTTTGTAAACAAAATCATCCAGGGCCAGACGAAACCCCATTTTTTTAAGTTCCTTGCAACGGTTTATCACCGTATTATCGACCTTAATCGTTTCGAGCAATTCGAGGACAACTTGATCTTTTGGAAGCAATTCAATCATGTCGCTCATTAAAATTTCGGCATTGACATTAAAGAACGCCTGATGATGATTGCCTACAATCTCCTTCAATCCAAACTCGCTCAGGGTTTTCATGATAACGCCGATGGAGGCCTGAGCCACGTCCAGAATATTCGCTTCGGAAACATCGCCCGAGCGAAACAAAAGTTCAAATCCCAGAATATTATTATTCCGGTCCAAAATAGGCTGCCGGCCGATGAAGATCTCTTCGGAATTCACAGTCACACTCATACTCATTTAACATGAATCGACATATTTAATAAAACAGAACGGTCTTTCGCCGATCACCTTTCCGGTGTACACAAAACGGCCTTTATTTCAAAAATACGATATCCACTCTCCGGTTTTTAGATCGATTTTCAGGTGTGTCATTTTTTGCCAATGGCTTGCTGTCACCGAAACCGACGACGGAAAAGCGCTTCGGCTCCAGTTTTCCGTCCTTTAGCATATAACGCACCACACTGCCCGCGCGCGCGACTGAAAGTTCCCAGTTAGAAGCGTACAAAGAGGATCGAATGGGCAAATTATCCGTGTGTCCCTCTACTTGAATCTCATAAGTCGCCCCCTGCGTCATGAGTACAATTTCATCAAGAACCGCTTCGGCTTCGGGACGTAAGATGCTCTGTCCGGAAGGGAATAAAAGGCCGCTTGAAACAGAAATCACGGTGCCTTTGGCTTCGGTCCGAACACTGACTTGTCCATGAATCCGCTTATTGTTGAACATTTTCTGGACTTCGGAGGGAGAAAATTGCTTGATGACCCTCGGATCAAATACCTTTGAATCCGGAGGCATCACCGGCATGTCGATGCCCGACCGCAAGACGCCGATGCCACCCTGCCTGAAATAACCCAAGGCTTCTTCAAGTTTGCCCTGGTCCACGGACTTCATGGCAAAAAGCAATACAAAGAAGGTCAGCATCAGGCTGAGCAAATCCGAAAAGGTCGCCATCCAGCCATCGGTGTCCAGGGTTTCTTCTTCGACTTCCCGTTTTGCCATTTAAGTCGCAGCCTCAAGTAAAACAATACGGACCCTGCGGTTTTTAGCTCTGTTTTTTGGGCGATCATTGGGTACGAGGGGTCTGTATTCACTAAACCCAACCGCCGTCAAGCGTTCAAGGGGCATGTTCTGTTTTTCAACAAGATAACGCAATACCGCCGTTGCACGTCCCGCTGAAAGTTCCCAGTTGGATGGAAATTCCGGCGTAGACACGGGAATATTGTCCGTATATCCCTCAATTCTGACTTGATAGGGAAATTTAATCAGCAGACGGGTCACTTCGTCCAAAAGCCCTTTCGACTCCTGACGGAGCGTTGCACTGCCTGATTTAAAAAGCACACGCTCCGCCACATGGATAATCAGATCGCTGCCCTCTTTTGAAATGGCGGCTTCCTGATCAAACTTTTTTGTGGTGACCATTCGGGTAAATTCTTCGCCTACGGAAAGCGACGAAAAACCGGAAGAGACCATGGGCGAACCGGGAATAAGGATTTTCTTCCCTTCGCTTAAATGCAGGCCGCTCGGCAACATGCCGAAGGTTCCGGCAAGTGAACCGAGGGCTTTTTTGACCTTCCTGTCATCGTCAATCCCGATTGAATTCAGATAAACAAAAAAAATCAACAAGATCAGATTCAAAGAGACCATCATCACCATCAGGCCCGATTTTGCCTTTTCTTCTTTTTTTTGTTTTCTTGCCATCATTCAACCTGTTTTTAGCAAGCGGCTTTTAGATCATTTTTCCCGGTATCGATCACTCTTCTTTGTTGACGGTTCGATTATTCGGCGATAAAAAGACCTGGAGTTTTTGTTCCATCACTCTGGGGTTTTCTCCCGCAGCAATGGACAAGATGCCTTCCAAAATCAGCTCCTTGACCAGCATTTCTTCTTTATTGCGCTTTTTTAATTTTCCCGCCATCGGTAAAAAAACAAGGTTTGCGGAAAGTGCGCCGTAAAATGTTGTAATCAAAGCGACGGCCATGGCCGGACCAATTTTGCTGGGATCATCCAATTTCTGAAGCATCTGTACCAGTCCGATCAAGGTTCCGATCATGCCCAGCGCCGGCGCAAAGGTTGCGAGCGTCGTAAAGACTTCGGCCCCCAGTTTGTGACGATCTTCAACATAGTCGATTTCTTTTTCGAGCACGCCTTTAATGGCATTAACGTCAATCCCGTCCACGAGCATCTGCATGCCTTTTGCCAGAAAACCGTCGCTCAGATCTTTGATCATCGGTTCAATCGACAGAATGCCGCCCGTCCGTGTTTTATTCGCCATATCGACCAAGGTTTCAATCAATTCTTTGGCCGATTGCAACTTAAACAGAAAGACATGTTTGACGACTTTCAACACCCCCAAAACATCCGCCAGGGGATAGTTGATCAATGTCACACCAAATGTGCCGCCAAGCACAATCGCTGCGGATGCCGCGTCCCAAAAAACGAGCAGACTGCCGCCGCTTAAAATCCCGAAAAAAACCAGGCCGAAGGCGGAAAGCATTCCGATGATTGTTGCGAGATCCATATCTCCCTCTCATTCCTTCTTACCATCTTCAAAACGTGATGCCGCTTAGGTCGCAAACATCAAGAACGATCACGAATCCGATCCAGATGCGACTTAATCTCGCCTTCCACGATTTCGGCGTCGTGGTCGGCATTGTAAAGCACCAGGTTACGCAAATGATTGTAGCTGTTCATATCCAAATGACTCATCATTTCAACAGCCATGCCGTCTTCATCCACATAGGCCACTTTACCCTTGGCATGAACCAAGACATCACTCTCCGGACCGCCGACTAAAATCTTGACGATACATTCCGTCCCCAGTGAAAAAGGGGCATCACATTCGATAAAAAGGCCGTTCATGCTCAGGCATTCCGTATGGCCCGGGCGGCGCACCCGGTCACGGACCCGTTCGATTTCGACGGCCACTTTCATGGTAATCCGGGTATATTTCCTCAGTTCTTTTCCTGAGTTCATAAGGCACCTCCCACTGTGTTTGAAGTGGCTTTCAAATCAATGGATTCACTTGCGGTCGGGCTTACAAAAAGAACGATTAGGGTCATTACCCAGATCAATGCAATCACAACCGTCATGATCGGACCCAAGCCGTGCAGCGCACTGATCGCCATCATGAGTGTTACTGTGAGGGCAATACGGCGTTTTTGTTTTAAGGTCAGGCCCCGCCGTTCACGAAATGCCGTGATATATTCCCCAAAAACCCGATGATTTAAAAGCCAGTGATGCCATTTTTCACTGCCCCGCGCAAAACAGTAGGCTCCAAGTAACATAAAGGGTGTGGTCGGCAAAACCGGAAGCACAATCCCCAATAACCCCATTGCAATCGAAATAAACCCTGCAACAATAAAGCAGCGTCGCCTGAAGCGGCTGCCTGAAGGCATCACTTCGTTTTTTCTTGAAATCACCTCAGGATTCAATCGATCTCCCCTCACTTGTCCATTATCCGTAAAGCGCGCCCCTGGAAAACCTTCGATTAAAATCCGTATTCTTTTAAGACACTGTCCACAAGATCTTGTTCGAGCGCCTCGCCGTCCGAACTGTACTCAAGCTCACTGAGCAATTCTTCCTGACGGTCTTCGGAAACGGCCACGCTCCCTACCGTATGACCGAAATTCACGACAATTTTGAGGATACGGGATTGCAAACTTTTGAGCATATTGGTTACTTTTCTAAGCTGCTGCCCGGCCGGATCTTGAAAGGAAAGGGTGCTGACAAGGTTAAACATCGTTTTTTTATTCTCTTCCAGAAGTTCGCACAAGGCCTTCACATCTTCTTTCACCTTGTCCTGGGCATCCATCGATTCATCAAACAGTGTGGCTTTCAGGGATTGAAGCCGGTCCGACATCAAATCGTTGTTATCAATCACCTTGTCCGCATCATCTAAAATCTTCTGCGTGGCTTCTTCCGTTTTGCGACCGACTTCAGTCAATTCATCCGTTCCGAAAGGCAGTTCATTGGAAACACTTTCCATCATCGATCCGGCCATATTAAATTTTCCAACGATGCCGTTCAGATCTTTTGCCAATTCACCGACTTCACCGTAAAGCGCAGCGTTGTTTTCATGGCGCTCGGATGTCTCATTTTCTAAAGGAGCTGCATCTGATTCCGTTTGCGGCCTCTGATCTTCCTTTATTTTCCCATTGTCCGAATGCGTGTTTTCCAAGGCTTCCATTGACCGCTCCTCCTTAAGATCTCAGTCCCGTTCCTTTATTTGCCCGCAAATATCTTGTCAATTTTTCCTTTTAAGGTATCGGCCGTAAAGGGTTTGACAATGTAATTCGTTGCACCGGCCCGGATGGCTTCCAGGACACAGGATTGTGAAGCTTGCGCCGTCACCATCAACACCGGGGTCTCTTTACAAGCCGGATCTTCGCGAATGGCTTTCAACATGCCCAAACCATCCAGGTTGGGCATGTTCCAATCCGAAATCACCAAATCAAATCCCCCTTGTTTGACCTTGTTCAGACCCATCTGACCATCTTCGGCTTCTTCCAGATTTGAAAAACCAAGCTGCCTCAAGGCATTTTTCATAATCCGTCGCATCGTGGACATATCGTCTACAATCAAGATCTTCATTTTTACGTCTGGCATACCCCTCTCCTTTTAGATTCTGATAATGTCCTGTCCCCATTGCCGTTGCGCATGCTCGGTGCGCTTTTCCGGTAATAACTCCCTTTTTTGGCTTCAACACGCACCAGGGGAGACTTAATGCCCATGAGTGCCTCCGAGCCACCCAAAAACAGAACACCATTCGGTGTAATCAGATCGGCAATCCGGCTAATTACATTTTGCTTCGTTTTCAAATCAAAATAGATCAATATGTTTCGACAAAAAACGACATCGACATCTCCGACAGAAGATAAGTTTGAAAGTAAATTCAAACGCCGAAAACTCACCATGTTCCGGATTTCAGGTTTAAGCTGCCATGTGAGTCCCTTTTGTGTAAAATATCTGAGCAGATAAGGGGTTGAAAGGCCGCGCTGCACTTCATGCTGAGAATAAATCCCCTTCCTGGCCTGTTCCAGCACATGCTCTGAGATGTCCGTGGCCTGAATCTGAATATTCCAGCCATCCAATTTCGGCCCCATTTCTTTGATCAACATCGCCAAAGAATAAGATTCCTGTCCCGTTGAAGAGGCCGCGCACCAAATACGAATGCGTTTTGATTTTTCCTTAGTCCTCAAGAATTCCGGGAATATTTCCTCTTGCATAATGGTGAACGGCGTTTGATCCCGAAAAAAATAGGTCTCATTTGTCGTCATGGCATCAACAACTTTTTGACGAAGAATCGGACTGCGTTTTTGCATGAGCCCCCGGCCCAATGCATCAATGGAAGCAAAACCCTCTTGCGCCGCAATCGGTTCAAGCCGCGTTTCAATGAGATATTTCTTAGATTCATCCAGAATCAAGCCACTATCCTGGTAAAGAATGCTAAAAAAATACTGAAGTATTTCTTTTGAAACCATTAGGCCCTGCTCCTATCCCGCCTGCGCCGATAAAGTACGCTTTTGCTTCACACTCAATTCGATGGCACCCGCCAGTTGTGTTAGTGGCAGCACTTTGTCCGCAAGCCCTTCTTGCACGACACCGGAAGGCATGCCCCAAACGACACTCGAAGCCTCATCCTGCGCAATCACGGCTGCGCCTTTGGCATGCATGTCGCGCAGTCCCTTTAAGCCGTCATGGCCCATACCCGTCATAATGACACCAAGCGCCCGTTTACCGTAAACCGCCGCAACCGAACGAAAAAGCACATCCGCCGCCGGACGGCAGGAATTTTCCGGCGGGCTTTGATTGAGCGAAAGACAAACTTTTGCACCGCTGTCCCGAACCACCATGTGGTAATCGCCCGGGGCAAGATAGGCCGTGCCCGCCTGTAACCTCATTCCGTCCTCCGCCTCAACAACCTCAATTTTTGAATTGGCGTTTAAACGTTCCGCGAGTAATTTCGTAAATAGCGGGGGCATGTGCTGGACAATGACGACAGGCACGGGAAGACCTCCCGATAAACTCGGTAAAAGTTTGGCCAAGGCCTCCGGTCCTCCGGTTGAAATCCCAATGGCCACAATTTGAGGCATAACCGAAAAAGCAGCGCGTGCCCTGATCGGGGTGACAGGGGCTTTTTTTATCGGGGAAGCGGCGGCACTTTTTTGTACGGATACCCTATTTAGGGATGACTTTTTACGAAATTGTTTAATCTTCGGGGTCAACTCTAAGGCCACCTGCTTCACCCCTTCACTGT
>Ga0256830_1000450_pt1 | contig 33395 bp, 38 predicted proteins | sample 128326metaG_FD_190537 | JGI IMG/M metagenome (GOLD analysis project Ga0256830, IMG submission 190537) | Hydrothermal vent microbial communities from Lau Basin, Pacific Ocean - 128-326 | ecosystem: Environmental > Aquatic > Marine > Hydrothermal vents | place: Pacific Ocean: Lau Basin | collected...
CGCTGGATTGATTTTTGCCCCCTGCTCGCAATAAAATAGGTGATTCTTTACACTACGGGAGAGTCGGCAGATGAAGGTCACATTCACAGATGGCCGGGAGATCACCGTCGCCGAGGGTGAATCTCTATACGAGGCCTTCAAGCGGCACGAGGTCTACATAACCGCATCCTGCGGGGGCAAAGGCACATGCGGCAAGTGCAGGATAAGGATCGTCGACGGCGACTGCAGCATCCGCTCATACGGGAAGCTCTCGCAGGAGGAGAGGGACAGCGGCATGGTGCTCGCCTGCCAGAGCTTTGCAGAGGGAGACCTGGTCGTCGACATCCCGGTCGAATCGAGGCTGACCGTCGGAGACAAGATCGCCGTGTCGAGGTCCAAGGACCTCCTTGATCTCCTCAGGTCATACAGTGCTGCGATATCGCCCCTGGTGACGAGGACCACCATCGAGCTGCCTCCACCGACGATCGACGACAACATAAGCGACCTTGAGAGACTGAAGCGCGGGCTCGATGCAGCGGGAGTGGAACTCCGGTACCCGCGCGACTTCGTCTCGAGGATGGTCGGTGACCTGAGACGATTCAACTGGAACGTCACACTCGGCTACCAGGAGGACTCTGCCGAGGCCCTCTTTATCGAGGCGGCCGAGACAGAAGGCGGCCGCTACGGGATCGCCGTCGACATCGGCACGACCACGGTCGTCCTCTATCTCGTTGACCTCTCGGACGGACACGTGGTGGACGTCGCATCGACCTACAACTCACAGATGCGCTACGGCGACGACGTCATCACAAGGATAGTGCACGCCACCGAAGGAGGGGGGCTCGCCGACCTCAGGAAGGCCGTGGTCACGGACATAAACGACCTCATCGCCCCGCTCCTGAAGAGGCACGGGCTGGAGACCGCGCATATCGAGTCCGTCGTGATCTCGGGCAACACAACAATGGCCCACCTCTTCTGGGGCTTCAACCCCGCCTACATAAGGGAGGAGCCCTACATACCCGCCGCAAACTCATTCCCGGTCTGGAAGGCCTCGGAGACCGGCATCAGGCTGGGTAAGAACACGCCGGTCTATACAGTGCCGTGCGTGGCGAGCTATGTCGGCGGAGACATCGTCTCCGGTGTGATCGCAACGAAGATGCACAGAAACCCGGAAATATCGCTCTTCATGGACATCGGCACGAACGGAGAGATAGTGATAGGCAACAACGAGTGGATGATGACGGTCGCCTGCTCGGCCGGACCATGCTTCGAGGGAAGCGGGATAAAGCACGGCATGAGGGCGACCGAGGGGGCGATCGAGTCGATAAGGATCGACCCCGACACGCTCGAGACCGAGATAGAGGTGATCGGCGAGTCGAAACCCCTGGGCATATGCGGCTCCGGCATGATCGACGCACTCTCCGAGATGTTCCTCAGGGGGATACTCGACCAGCGCGGCAAGTTCGTGAGGGAGACCCGGTCCCCGAGGGTCAGGGAAGGCGAGGACGGCATGGAGTTCGTCGTCCACCATGACGAGAAAGGGGATATCGTGCTTACGCAGGTCGACATCGAAAACATAATGAGGGCGAAGGCGGCCGTCTACGCAGGCGTCTCGCTCCTGCTCAAGGAGGTCGGCTTCACCCTCGACATGATCGACAGGGTGTACATAGCAGGAGGTTTCGGAAACTACCTCAACGTCGAGAGGGCGATCCTGATAGGCATGCTACCCGACCTCCCGAAGGACCGGTTCCACTTCATGGGGAACACATCGATCGCAGGGGCGTACCTATGCCTCCTGTCGAAGGAGATGCGCAAGGAGGCCGAGGATGCCGCATCGAGAATGACCTATATCGAGCTCTCCGTCAAGGGCGGCTTCATGGACGAATTCATGTCAGCCCTCTTCATACCGCATACCGACATCGAACAGTTCCCCACCGTCAAGGCAATGCTTTCGGGCGAGTGAACCCGGGGCTCAGTCCCAGCTCACGACCTTGAAGAAGTGCTCATAGAGGCGCGGCTGCTTTGCAGGACTCAGTTCCTCGTCGAAGGCGATGCCGATGAAGTACAGCCTCCCCATGCCCGACAGCCATACGACCCTGCCCTCCGTGGTATCCTTCTCCTTGACGCCCTTCACGGATATGAACGTTATCTCGATCCTCACCCTGGTACCCGTCTTCAACGGCGAATATGAGTACACCCCGAGGCCCGACTGTGAAATGCTCGCCACCATGGTCTCGATGGGCTGCGCGTCTCCACCCTCACGCGGACTCACGTGCGCGGTGGCCAGGATCGGATACCTGTGATGTCTTCGGAGATTTCTCTTCTTCATAAAGTCAAGCGCCTCCGGACATGCCCGTACACTCTACCGGTGTACACTGAGTAAAGGCTGCTCTCGATCACGGCTGTTCAGCGGCGATCGCCCCCCCTTTACCGGCCCTCAAGCTATTTTAGCATACTCTGGCGGAAATGGCATGATTCCATCCTTAACCTACGTTGCAAGGCACAGGAACTTAATCCTTCAAGTTCCCACCGGAATGTGATATAATCCAAGATATCATCCAGCGCCGTAGGGAACGAAAAGGCCGGCCGAGGGAGGAGAAATGGAGAAAAGGAATTTCTGGTCACCGTACATTGCAGGAGCCGGCATAGGCCTGGCCCTCCTTGCGGCATTCTACGTCATGGGCTGGGGACTGGCGGCCTCGCGCGCCTATGCACTGGTCGCAGCCGTGGGACTCAAGGGAGTGAGCCCGGGGTACGCGGGGAGCCTCGACTACTTCTCCGGATACCTCAAGGCGGCCTCCCCTCTGAAGGACTGGATACTCTTTGAGGTCTTCGGCGTTCTGGCAGGCGCACTCGCCGGGGCCGTGTCGAGCGGGGGCTTCAAGCCCAGGTTCGACAGGCCCGCGGGAATGAGCACCGGAAGGAGGCTCACGACCGCTGCCGCTGGCGGCATACTGATCGGCTTTGCAAGCAGGCTGTCGAGGGGCTGTACGAGCGGCGTGGCCCTCTCCGGCGGGGCACAGCTTGCGGTGTCGGGCTGGATATTCGTCATCGCGATGTTCGCCGGAGGGTTCGTCGTTGCAGCGGTCTTCAGGAGGCTGTGGTCATGACCGCCCCACTCTACGGATACGGCATGTTCGGCCCGGACACCGGCCTTGTACTGGCCGTGGTCATAGGCTTCTTCTTCGGCCTCTTTCTCGAACGTGGAGGCCTCGGGGATCCCCACAAGCTGACCGGTGTCTTCTACCTCAGAGACTTCACGGTCCCGAAGGTCATGTTCACAGCGATACTCGTCGCAGCGACCGGCCTCTACCTGCTGTCCGACCTGAACCTGTTGGACATGAAGAGGGTTTGGGTCGTCCCGACATACTTCTGGCCCCAGATAGTAGGAGGCGCAGTCTTCGGGGCGGGATTCGTACTCAGCGGTTACTGTCCGGGGACAGCCGTCGCAGGGCTTGCAACTGGAAGGCTCGACGCCCTCGTCGTGATGGCGGGCATAGCCGCAGGCTCCCTCCTGTTCGCGGTCCTCTATCCATACGTGGAGGGGTTCTACTCCTCTTCAGCAATGGGGCTGGCGACGTGGCAGGGACTGCTCGGGGTGAACCACTGGATCGTGATAGCCGCACTCTCCGCGGCTGCAGCAGCGATGTTCTATTTCATGGAGCGGTTCGAAAGCAGGGACCGGTGAGGTCATCCATCCTTTGAGTTCATGAGGTCCCGCAGTTCCTTGCCGGTCCTGAAGTATACGACCCGCTTTCCGGGAACCTCGACGGCCTGTCCTGTCTTGGGGTTTCTCGCCTTCCGCGGATTGCGGGTCTTGATCCTGAAGTTGCCGAAGCCCCTCAGCTCCACCTTCTCTCCGCGGCTCAGGGCCTCACTGAGTGTCTCGAAAAAGGTCTCGACTATTATCTCAGCCTGCTTGAGGGTAAAACCCTCCAGCCTCTCGGAGACCTTCTCTATGAGTTCAGACCTTGTCATAACCCCTCCTTGACCAGACTCGAGATATCAAACCCGGGCCCATCCTCGCGAGGCCCGGCCGGCTTCAATAGTACATGAGATACTTAAGGCTGACGGTACCGAAGGCCTCCTTGAGCTCGTCCGGTATGCGGCTGTCGAGCAGGTCCAATATCGAAGACTTCTCTTTCTTCGATATCACGTTCGGCTCACCCTCGATCCCTCCAAGTCTTGCAGCCTCCATGATGGCGTCCTGTATGTTGCCGAGGGCGTCGACCAGGCCCACATCCTTCGCCTGCCTTCCGGTGAAGATGCGCCCGTCCGCGATCTCCTTGACGCGCTTGTAGGGTATCCCCCTGCCTTCTGAGACGGCCCTTATGAACTGGTCGTGAACATCGTCGAGCACTCCCTGGAGTATGGCCCTCTCCTCCCTGCCCACTCCCCTGAAGACAGAGGCGAGGTCCTTGTGCTTGCCGCTCTTTATCACTTCGGTCTTTATACCGACCTTGTCCATGAGCCCCTTGAAGTTCGGTATCTCCATGATGACGCCTATGGAGCCTGTGACCGTGCCCGGGTTTGCATAGATCTTCGTCGCAGGCGCTGCAATGTAGTACCCGCCCGAGGCAGCCACCGAGCCCATCGAGACGACCACGGGCTTGGTCTCCTTCAGTTTTCCGACCTCTTCATATATCTCCTGAGACGGCGCGACCGCACCTCCGGGGCTGTCCACCCTCAACACAACCGCCTTCACGCTCGCGTCGTCCCTGTATTTCCGGAGTTCCTCGATCGTGCTCCGTGAAGAGACGATGGGGCCTTCGACCCTCACGAGGGCGACCTTCTCACCGATGGGCACGTTTCTGCCCACGAGGGTCACGATGAGGCTCAGCACCACGGTGGCCAGCAGCAGAATCGCCAGAACCAAACAGAGTCTCTTCATCTCCCACCCGCAAAGAGGACAGGGCCGCCGTGAACGGTATCGAATGAGTGCCTAAACACCGGCCTCGTGCTTCAGCGTCTTCAGGCTGAGCCCTATCTTCCTGCCCTCGACATCCACCTTTATGATCCTGACCATTATCTCGTCACCCTCCTGGTAGAGTTCCTCGGGCTTCTTGCCCCCGGTCTCTATCTCGGACGAGTAAACCAGCCCTTCCACCTCTCCCTCGAGCTCCACGAAGATGCCGAACTCCGTATGCCGCAGGACCTTGCACTTGACCTCATCGCCGAGGTGAAACTTCGCCGGTATGGTCTCCAGCCACGGATCGGGTTCGAGCTGTTTCAGGCCTAACGCCATCCGCTCCTTCTCGGGCTCGAGGCTCAGGACGACAGCCTCGACCACCTGCCCCTTGCGCAGCACTTCAGAAGGATGCCGGATGTGTTTCGTCCAGGACATGTCGGAAATATGCAGCAGGGCGTCGACACCCTCGGGCAGGCCGATGAAGGCGCCGAAGTCCGTCAGGCTCCTCACCCTGCCGCTTATGCGCTGCCCGACCTCGTATCTCTGGGCAACGAGTTCCCAGGGTTTCGGCTTGAGTTGCTTTATGCCGAGCGAGACCCTCCTCTCCTTCAGGTCGACCCTCAGAATCTGCGCATCTACAACATCACCCACTTCCAAGTAGTTAGACGGGTGCTTGGGCCGAGGAGACCAGTCGATCTCCGAGACGTGAACCAGGCCCTCCACACCGTCCTCTATCTCCACGAACGCCCCGTAGTCGGTCAGGCTTACGACCTTGCCGCTGACCACTTTGCCCACGGGATACTTCTCCTCGATGTCGAGCCACGGGTCCGGCCTCTTCTGCTTGTATCCCAGCGTGACCTTCTCCGTGTCGGGAGCGAAATTGAGCACCACCACCTCGATCTCCTGGCCTATGCTGAAGACATCGGAAGGGTGCCTTATCCGGCCCCATGAAATGTCGGATATGTGGAGGAGGCCGTCTATGCCGCCGAGGTCCACAAAGACGCCGTAGTCGGTGATGTTCTTTACGACTCCCGGCATTATGCTGTCGGGCTTGAGGTTGGCGAGGGTCTTCTCCCTGAGCCGCGCCCTCTCCTCCTCGAGCAGTACCCGCCTGGAGACGATGACGTTCGTCAGCTTGCTGTTGAACTTGAGCACGCGGACTTCGACCGTCTGGCCTATGATGCTGTCAGGGTCCTTCAAGGGTTTGAGGTCTGCCTGGGAGCCTGGCATGAAGGCCCTCACCCCCTCGATGTCGACGTTGTAGCCGCCCTTTATGCGCTCCACCACCACACCCTCAACAGGGGTGCCGTCCTTCTGGGCCTCCTCGAGACGCTGCAACGTCCTGATCCTCCTCGCCTTCTCAGGCGATAGGATCACGAGGCCGTCGGAGTCGATCTTCGAAACATACACCTCTATCTCGGACCCCTCGCAGAGCCCTTCCCTCTCCCTTTCCGCAAACTCCTCTATGGATATGAAACCCTCGGACTTGTAACCGATATCGACCACCACACTGTCGGGCTTTATCGAGATGACCTTCCCCTTAAGGATGGTCCCCTCGACAATATCAGGAATTGTTCCGGAGTAAAGTTCGTCAAGTTCCTTGTTATGAGTCTCCATCAGCAAAATAACCTCCTCATATTATATCCTAAGATTCCCGACCCTTGGATGAAAACGCCACATCTCCAACGGCCTTTATTTTCTTCACTATGTCGCTTATTATCCAGTCCGGCGTTGAGGCGCCGGCGGTTATCCCGACCTTTTTCACCCCGTCGAACCACTCTGCGACGAGGTCGTCGGCTGTCTCGACATGGTATGTCCTCACCCCGCAGTCATTGCACAGCGTGACGAGCTGTTTGGTGTTCGCACTGTTTCTTCCGCCTACAACGAGCATGATGTCGACCCTCTTCGTCATCGCCTCGGTCTCTTTCAGCCTGAGGGCCGTTGAGTTGCATATGGTATTATATACTTTTACTTCCTTTACTGTCTGTATGACCCTGTCGAGCAGCCTCTTCAGGGCCTCGACAGGCTGTGTGGTCTGAACGACAATGCCTACACGCGAGTTGAGACTCGGGACATCCTCGGCATCCCTGACGACGACCGCGTTCTCCCCGGCGTAGCTCAGTATCCCCCTCACCTCGGGATGGTCCTTGTCGCCGAGGATCAGCACCTGATAGCCTTCGTCCCTGAGAAGTTTAGCATATCGCTGAGCCTTTTTTACAAACGGGCACGTGGCGTCTATGAGCTCCAACTTCGCCTCCCTCAGGCTCTCGTAAAGCTCGGCCGTTATGCCGTGGGTCCGCACTATGAGAATGTCCACGTCCTCCGATACCCCCTCCAGCGGCTTTACTCCGGCCTGACAGAGCTTCTCGACGACCTGGGGGTTGTGGATTATCGGACCGAGTGTCGCAACCCGCTTCACGGACCTTTCGGCCGTCCTGAACGCCATGTCAACGGCCCTCTTGACGCCGAAACAGAAACCCGCTCCCTTTGCAATGTATATTTCCATGAGATTAAAGACTCCCTGCTAAGACCCCTCTTCGAGCCTCAGCGCCCTGATCCTCTCCATGATCTCTTCGGTTACGCGCTGCTGAAACCCCTTGCTCGTCTCCCTGCCCTCATACTCCATGGGGCGTCCGAACGTCACCCGTATCTTTGCGGGCCTCGGGAATCCCGCGCCTGCAGGCAAGGCCCTCTCTGTACCCTCGATCAACGCGGGCACGATCTTGGCCCGGCTCATGGCCGCAACCATCGCGATCCCCCTCTTGCCTCCTCCGACGTCTCCCTCGATGCTCCTCCTGCCCTCGGGAAACATCACGATCAGGTCACCCCTCTTGAGCCTCCTCACCGCCTCTTTTATCGTGGAGGGTCTGGCCGCGTCCCTGTCAACGGGAATCGAGAAGCGCCTCACGAACCATCCGATTACGGGCACGTGGAAGAGGCTGCTCTTCGCCATGAAGACCGCCCTCCTCTTAATGCATACCCCTATGAGCGGAGGGTCGAGATGGCTCATGTGGTTTGCAGCGATTACAACTCCCCCCTCTGCAGGAATGTTCTCAGCCCCCCTCACCTCGAAACAGAACAGCAGCTTGTAGACTATCTTGAGTACGGCTCTCAATATCCAGTACATGATCCCGCGGCCTGCTTCTCTATGAACTCTAACATCTTCTTGATGGTATCTTCAATCCCCATGGATGTGGTGTCCATGTAGACGGCGTCGGTTGGACACCTCAGGGGTGCGATGTCGCGCTGAGAATCCCTCTCGTCCCTCTGCTGGACGTCCCTCACGGCCTCCTCCATGGTGACGTCGATCCCCTTCCTCTGCAGCTGGAGATAGCGTCGCTTCGCCCTCTCCTGCAGAGAGGCGTCGAGGAAGAACTTCATCCACGCATCCGGAAAGACGACGGTCCCCATGTCCCTGCCCTCGACGACCGTGTCGCACCTCTCCGCATGGGCCCGCTGGATCGAGAGAAGGAATTCCCTCACGGGCCTCCTTGCAGAGAAGACCGACGAGTAGTGTCCGATCTCCGGTGTCCTTACGGCCTCTGAGACATCCTCTCCGTCAACATACACCCTGCCTCCGGAGAAGCCGATATTCAGTTCCCTGAGGAGTTCCTCTATGGTCTCGTCGCCGACATCCTCTCCGACCCCACGGCGCCTGAGGTAGAGGGCGACCGCCCTGTATAGGGCGCCGGTGTCGAGGTACTCGAAACCGAGCCTCTCTGCGAGCAGCCTGGCGACGGTGCTCTTGCCGGCCCCTGACGGGCCGTCGATGGTTATGATCCGGTTCCTGCTCATCTGAAATTACTACGGACGGTCCTTTCCACCACATCGAACATCCGCGGAGCCTCCAGGGCCCGCGCGCATGGTCCGTTTCGTGAGCTCCAGCATCCGCTCATAGAAGCCCGGAAACGATATATCGACTGCCGAGACACCACGAACCGTGGTCTCTCCCTCTGCCGCGAGTGCAGCCACCGAGAGGGCCATCGCCACGCGGTGGTCGTCGTGAGCATCGAGGAGCGCACCCGAGAGGTCCACCGGACCGCTGATCTCCAGTCCGTCGGGATGCTCGGTCACCTCGGCCCCCATCCTTCTCAGTTCCGCGGCCATGGCCGCGATCCTGTCGGATTCCTTCACCCTGAGTTCCGCCGCCCCCCTGACGGTCGTCGTCCCCTCGGCCCTGCAGGCGAGCACGCACAGGACCGGGAACTCGTCGATCATGGCGGGGACCTCCTCGGGAGATATCTCTGCAGCGGCAAGCCTGCCGGTGTACCTGCAGAGGATGTCGCCGACCGGTTCTCCGGAGACATCCCTCTCGTTCAAGACCTCGACATCAGCCCCCATCCTCCTCATCACCCCGAGCAGGCCGGTACGCGTCGGATTTATGCCCACGTTCCTTATCATTATCTCGGACCCCTCCACGACCGCGGCCGCAGCCATGAAGAAGGCCGCCGAGGAGAAGTCGCCCGGTATGGTGACCTCAAGGGGCCTGAGTTCGCCTCCTCCCTCGACCCGCACGTTCAGGCCCTCGACCCTGACGGAGGCACCCATGGCAGGCAGCATCCTCTCGGTATGATCCCTCGACTTGCCCGGCTCTCTAAGGACCGTCTCTCCCGAGGCATACAGGGCGGCGAGTATGACGGCCGACTTCACCTGCGCAGAGGCGACGGGACTCCTGTAGTCGATGCCCTCAAGCCCCCCGCCTTTCACGGCCAGCGGGGCGAGCGTACCTTCGGCACGCGCATACAGCGTCGCCCCCATCATGCCGAGAGGCTCTATGACGCGGTTCATCGGCCTCCGCCTCAGGGAGTCGTCACCTGTAAGCACCGAGAAGAAGGGCTGCCCGGACAGAAGGCCGGCGAGCATCCTCATGGTCGTACCGGAATTGCCGCAGTCGATGACATCCTCCGGCTCCTTCAGACCGTGAAGCCCCTCTCCGTAGACCTCCACCGCATCTCCCGAATCCCTCACCTCTATGCCGAGCGCCCTGACCGCACCAAGGGTCCTGAGCGGATCGTCGGCCCTCAGGAGGTTGCGTATGATGCTCCTCCCGCTCGCAATGGATGCGAAGATGAGAGCCCTGTGCGAGATGGACTTGTCCGGAGGCGGTGTCACCTCTCCCCTGAGAGGCCCTGACCTTGAAAGTTTGATGCTGTCGATCATCTACTTGTTCTCGTCGCTGATTTGACGGCGCCTTGCGTCGTTGTGATTTCTATAGTTGAGAGCCTACAGGAGCCGGCTCCTGAGACTCCTGGCCTTCTCGAAGAGCATCTCCAGTTCATCGGTCTCTCCCTCCTTCAGGGCATCAACCATCTCGGCGAGACTCTGCTGGAACCTCTGAACGAGGTCGAGCAGGTTCTCCTTGTTCTTGAAGCAGATGTCCCTCCAGAGCTCCGGCGAACTGAGCGCCACCCTCGTGGTGTCCTTGAACCCCTTTCCCGCGTAGTGGACATATTCGGGGTTTACGTCACCCACTGTATTGACGAGGGCATAGGCTATGAGATGCGGAAGGTGGCTGACGAGGGCGAATACCAGGTCGTGCTCCTCGGGCGAGAGGAGACAGACCTCGGCCCCGAGCGCGCTCCAGAGTGCCGAAACCTTTCTGACCGCATCCTCCGGTGTGCGCTCCGTTGGGGTCACTATGCACTTCGCCCCTGCAAAGAGGTCCGCGGAGGCGGCGTCGATACCGGAGCGGTCGGACCCGGCGATCGGATGTCCGCCGACGAAGACGACGCCGTCAGGCATCAGGGCCTCGATCTCCCGTGCAAGCCCGCCCTTGACGCTTCCGACGTCCGTCACTATCGCCCCCCTCTTGAAAGATGGCCTCGCCTCCTCGATTACATCCTTGAAACAGCCGACAGGGGTGGCGAGCACCACGAGGTCCGCCCCTTTCACCACCTCGGAACGGTCGAGGCTGTACGAGTCGATCACGCCGTACCGCAGCGCCTTCTTGAGGCTCTCCTCGTTCCTGCCGGTGCCGCTGACCTCTTCTGCAATGCCGTATTTCTTGAGTGCAAGCGCGAGAGACGCCCCGATTAGGCCGACCCCGATCACGGCAACCCTGTCGAACCTGATCATCCCGGGATCCTCAGACTTCCCTGCCCATCGCCTTGGCAACGAGTCGTATCTCTTCCATCAGCTGCTTGAAGACGTCCGGCCTCAGTGACTGCTCGCCGTCGGACAGGGCCTCTTCGGGATTGGTGTGCACCTCTATCACGAGGCCGTCGGCCCCGGCGGCCACAGCGGCCCTCGCCATAGGGATGACGAGACCCCACTTGCCCACGCCGTGGCTGGGGTCCACGATGACCGGCAGGTGCGTGAGGTGTTTCAACACAGGCACGGCCGAAAGGTCGAGCGTGTTCCTCGTGGCCGTCTCAAACGTCCTGATGCCGCGCTCACAGAGGATGACGTCGAGGTTCCCGCGCGACATTATATACTCCGCCGCCATCAGCCACTCCTTGATCGTAGCCGAGAGACCCCGCTTCAGGAGCACCGGCTTCTTTATCTCACCCACCTCGAGGAGGAGCCTGAAGTTCTGCATGTTCCTCGCGCCGATCTGTATTATGTCCGAGTACTCGGCCACGACCTCTATGTCCCGGGGGTCCATCAGCTCGGTCACAACGGGCAGGCCCGTGACCTCCCTCGCCTCGGCGAGAATCTGCAGGCCCTCCTCGCCGAGGCCCTGGAACGTATACGGCGAGGTCCTCGGCTTGTAGGCCCCGCCGCGTATAAAGGTCGCCCCGCCGTCTTTCACGTGCTTGGCTATGTTGACGAAGATCGTCCTGTTCTCTACGGCGCAGGGGCCGGCCATGACATGAATCCTGTTGCCGCCTATTATATTGCCCCCGACGTCGATAAGCGTGTCTTCCTTCCTGAAGTCCCTGCTTGCAAGCTTGTAGGGCTTCAGTATCCTCATCACGGTCTCGACACACTCGATCGCCCTTATCGCGTTCTCCTCATCCTCGGAGACCCTCGACGTATCGCCGATCACGCCTATGATCGTCCTCTCCGTGCCGCTGGATATGTTGGCCCTGAGCCCCTTTCCTGCAAGCTTCTTCGTGATGTGCCTTATATCTTCCTCAGTGGCAGAAGGTTTCAACACGATGATGTCCATAAAGTCCTCCTTTCCCTCTTCTATCATCAATCTTTTTCTCGTCCCGGCAAAGACAACATGACCGCTGGACGGACCGTTACAGGTCCAGGCCGCCCTGCATCACCCTCTGCAGCGCCTCCACGAGGAGCCGGTTCTCCTCCGGAAGGCCTATGGTGATCCTCACGGCATCGGTCCCCACCGGCCGTATGATAACCCCTTCCTCGAGCAGCCGCCCGTACAGCTCCGATGCAACGGGGCGGCCGAGCATCACATATACGAAGTTGGCCTCAGTGGCGAGGAACCCGATGCCCAGCCTCTGCAGCTCCGCGTAGAGATACTCCTTGCCCTCCTCGTTCAGGGAGACCGACCTCTCGACATGAGCGTCGTCGCCGAGGGCGGCGATGGCCGCGGCCTGAGCGACACTGCTGACATTGAAGGGCTCCCGCACCTTCTCCATCTCCCGGACGATCTCCCTGTTCGAGATACCGTACCCTATTCTCAGGCCTGCGAGGCCGTAGACCTTCGAGAATGTCCTGAGTATCAGGATGTCCCTTCCAGCCCTCAGGTACTCCATTGTGTCGGGGTATCCGCCGTCCTGTACGTATTCCCTGTAGGCCTCGTCAACGACCACGAGGACACCGTCGGGGACCCTCTGCATGAAGTCGTCGAACTCGCCGGCGCTATTGATGGTGCCGGTCGGGTTGTTGGGGTTCGCAACGAAGACGACCCTCGTCCGCTCCGTGATCTCATCGGCCATGGCCCGGAGGTCGTGCCTCCACTCCTTGAGCGGCACCTGTATGCCCCTTGCACCAACCGACTGAACGGCCAGTGGATAGACCACAAAGGACGGCGTCCCCATGACCGCCTCATCCCCGGCGCACATGAAGGTCCTGACCGCTATGTCTATGATCTCGTTGGAGCCGTTGCCCGTGATGAGGCACTCCTGATCGACATTGAGCTTCTCCGACAACGCGTTCTTCAGGTAGAAGCCGCTGCCGTCGGGGTAGCGGTTGACACCGCCTGCCGCACTGCGTACGGCCTCGACAGCCATCGGCGACGGCCCGAGGGGGTTCTCGTTGGATGCAAGCTTGACCGCATCCCCTATGCCGAGTTCCCGCCGGAGTTCCTCCACCGGCTTGCCGGGTACATACGGCGCAATCGAGCGTATGTACTCAGGAGGCCTGATCATGCCCGGATGTTTATCTCGTTCCTCTCGGTACGCGGATAGGAGCCGAGGACCTTGAGGAAGAGGCAGTCCTCCTCTATCTCCTTCAGCGCCTTCCTCACCTTCTTGTCGTCCACGTGTCCGTCCATATCGATGAAGAATATGTACTCCCACGCCTTTCTCCTCGACGGGCGGGACTCGATCTTCGTCAGGTTTATCTTCGCCTTCTTGAAAGGCGCGAGCACCTCGTAGAGCGCCCCGGGCCTGTCCTTGATCGAGAGCATCACCGAGGTCTTGTCCTTCCCTGTAGGCGGTGGAAACTCCCTCGATACCACGAGGAACCTCGTGTAGTTGTTCTTGTTGTCCTCGATGTGCCTCTCTACGAACGAGAGGTCGTATATCTTTGCAGCCAGCTCGCTCGCAATGGCGGCACCTTCTTCGTCCTTCGAGGCGAGCTCGGCGGCCTTTGCAGTGCTCGTCGCGTCGATGATTGTGACGTTAGGCAGGTTCTTCTCGATCCACCGCCTGCACTGCGCTATGGCCTGCGGATGGGAGTATATCTTCCTGATCCTCCCTATGTCTCCGGAGATCGATAGCAGGTTGTGGTTTATCTCGAGCATTATCTCCGCGGCAATCTTGAGGTCGAAATCCATGAACATGTCCAGCGTGTAGCTGATGACCCCCTCATTGGAGTTCTCGATGGGAACGACTCCGTAGTCGGCCTTGCCCTCCTGCACGACCTCGAACACGTCCTTTATGCTCTCAACAGGGATGAACCGGGCCGACGACCCGAAGTGCCTCAGCGCGGCAAGGTGCGTGAAGGTGGCCAGCGGGCCCAGACACGCCACCTTCAGGGGTTCCTCGAGCGAGAGTGAGGCCGAGAGTATCTCCCTGAATATCACCCTGAGGGCGTCATTTGGAAAAGGGCCGGGATTCTTGCTCTGGAGGCGGTCGAGTATCTTCCTCTCCCTCTCGGGCGAGTAGAAACCCTGCTTGGTGTCCCTCTTCACAGCGGCCACATCGAGGACCACCTTCGCCCTCTTGTTCAAGAGTGTCAAAATCTCATCATCTATGGTGTCGATGGTCTTTCTCAGTCTTTCAAGCCTGTCCATCCGATGCTCCCTGTCTCGACCCGTGATAACTGCTGATTAGGCGGGATAGATTCTGACTCTAACAGATTTTCCCGTATTTTTTCAAGCAATCGGCCCGCTTTGGGGCGTATTCGGTGCGGGCACCGGCCGGAAGGCGCCCCCTCCGTCCAAACTCTTGACGATCAGTATTGCGGTCCCGAGGGAATTAAAGTTGGGAACCTCCTGTCCGATAAGACTGGTAAGGTTCAAAACGACATCTTTCAAGGAGGCAACCCGTGCTGAGTCCGGAGTTGATACTTAAGGAGTGCACTTTGCCGGCAATGCCCCACGTCGCGGCAAAGATATTGAGGCTTGCAAACGACCCTGGGACGAGGATGGACGATCTCCAGAACGCCATATTCGCCGACCCCGCCCTGACCTCGCGCATACTGATGATTGCGAACTCTGCATACTACGGCCTCCGTCGCAAAGTTGACACCCTGTCGGACGCGCTCTTCATACTCGGCATGGAGGCTGTCAAGAACCTCTCCATTGCAGTTGCAACCAAGGAGATATACAACGTCCACGGCATAATCGAGCAGAAGCTGTGGGAACACGCCATCGGCGTCTCCATAGCGGCCGGGCTCGTCGGGGGCAAACAGCGTGCCTTCAAGGTGCCTGCAGAGGAATGCATTGTGGCAGGACTCTTGCATGACATAGGCAAGGCAGTGATGAACCAGAGTCAGCCACAGAGGTATGCAATGGTTGTAGAGAAGGTATATGACGAGCGCACGCCCTTCTATGCCGCGGAGTTCGACATGTTCGGCTTTACGCACTCCGAGGTCGGCGCACTGCTCTTCAAGGAGTGGGGCCTGCCGCAGGAACTGATAGAGATGGTGCAGCACCACAACAGATGTCACGAAATTGACGCACCAGGCGAGGCGGAAGCCCTCTGCAAGGTCGTGAGCTTCGCCGACTGTCTCTGCCTGAGGCTCGGTGTCGGCTACAGGGGACCGATGCCCGAGCTCTGCCCGGACGACTCCGCGAAGAAGGACGCCCTCGGGTTGACTCCCGAAGACGTCGAAGAGATAACTGAGAGCTTCAAGAAGAGATACATAGAGGAAAAACTCTCTTTCATGGCTTGAGCGATGCCGGTTGAAGGGATAAATAAGGTGAACGAACCGCTCGTGGTGAAGGAGCGTCCGGATATCGCCTCAGGCAAGGACGAAGAGAGGAACAGGAAGGCCAGGAAGAAGAAGCACAAGGCTGGGGACAAGGACAGGAAGAGGAAAGGCCTCGTGGACATAATGGCTTAGCAACCGGTCACCGGCAGACCCAGGAGGTAAGAAATGATCAAAGGAATTCTCAAGCAACGGAAAAACGGTGGAAGGCCGAAGGAAGCGGACAGGCTGCTTCAGCTCGAACTGTCTGAGATCGAGGAGTTGTCGGCCCTGTTAATGAGCCGCGTGGACAAGAGGGTACGTGCGCTGAGCGAGATCGAGCAGCGGCTGGACGAGAAGATCGCGACCATGGAGAGCCTGCTCGTCCAGGCCGAAAGCATCCTGCATGAACCGGCGAGCACAATCGACCACCGCTACAAGGAGGTCATTCTCCTCTCCCGCAAGGGACTGAAGATCGACGAGATCGCGAGCCTGCTCGACATTCCCGGCGGTGAGGTCGAGTTCATAATCAACATGAACGCCTGAGGAGGAACTTTTTTCCTCCTCAGGACAAAAAATTGCCGCAGCCGCTCCCCCGCCGCCGACCGTCCCCACCCCGTGCCTCACCAGGCAGCAACCGCCAGAGACAGCATCCCGGCAGCCCCTCCGGCGGCCGCAACCCGTTGAAAACACTCCATATCCTCCTCAGGCAGAACGCGCATGAGAGTGAGGAGGCGTGCACGGTCACCCCGCCGAAGCCACCGGTAGGTCCACACTGGCACAACCCTTGCTTGAACATGCAATGTCATGTACAAGGGCATATACATAGCAGCGTCAGGGGCCGTCCTAAAGGAAGCCGAACTCGCGCTCACCGCCCGCAACATAGCGAACGCATCGACACCCGGATACAAGAAGGAGAGGACGTCCTTCAGCTCCTACCTGCTGCCGGCCGTCCGGAGTGTCTCAGGTCCGGAGCGGATCATGGTCGACAGGGCCGAGACCATAACCGACTTTTCGCCGGGCCGATTCATCGAGACCGGCAACCCTCTCGACATCGCCATCGAGGGTGACGGCTTCTTCGCGCTCGAGGGCGGCAGATACACGAGGAGGGGCGAGTTCAGGCTCGACGGTGACGGCTACCTCGTCAACACCGAGGGGCTGAAGGTCGTCGGAGCCGACGGCGCCGCAATCCAGCTCCCGCCGGGAAAGGTCGACATCGGGCCCGGGGGTGAGATCAGCGTAAACGGCGTCCCGGCCGGAAGGCTCAAGCTCGTCGACTTTGCAAGGCCCTACCGGCTGTCGAAGGCGGGCGACGCCACATATACCGCGCCGGCTGACGCGAGGCCCGCGGCTGCATCCGCCAGGGTCCTGCCCGGCGTGATCGAGGACTCCAACGTGAACGTGATCAAGGAGATGGTCGGGATGATCAGGACGACCAGGGAGTTCGAGACTTACCAGAAGATGATACAGGCCTTTGACTCGGCGTCGTCAAAGGCACTGAACGAGATAGGGAGGATATAGTCATGACAAGATCGTGTAGTCATACCGGCGGAACCCGGAATGGTGTGCGAGACATCACGGGGAGGATACAGCCATGATAAGATCGCTCTTCATAGCAGCAACGGGCATGGAGGCGCAGAAACTCAACATCGATGTCATAGCAAACAACCTTGCAAACGTCAACACCACGGGTTACAAGCGGAGCAGGGCAGACTTTCAGGAGCTCATGTACGAGGAGATCAAGACCCCTGGAGCAGCATCAGCCGAGGGCGTACAACTGCCCTCCGGCATACAGCTCGGGCTCGGCGTGAGGCCGGTGGCGGTCCAGAAGGTCTTCGAGCAGGGCGACTTCACTCCCACGGGCAATCCCCTCGACATGGTGATCGAGGGAGACGGGTTCTTCCAGGTCATAAAGCCCGACGGTGAGATCGCCTATACGAGGGCCGGTGCCTTCAAGCTCGACAGCGAGGGCAGGATAGTGACCTCCGACGGATATCCCATCGAGCCGGAGATAACCATCCCCTCCGACACGCTCGAGATCACGATCGGCTCCGACGGAAGGATCAGCGTGACGCAGCCCGGCAGCACCACACCCACCGAGATAGGCCAGATCGAGATCGCGAGGTTCTCAAATCCCGGCGGCCTGAGCTCTATCGGGAAGAACCTCTTCGAAGAGACCGCGTCTTCAGGCGTGCCGACCACTGGCACTCCCGGCACCGAGGGGCTTGGGACCATACAGCAGGGCTTCATCGAGCTGAGCAACGTCAACATAGTCGACGAGATGGTCCAGATGATCGTGAGCCAGAGGGCATACGAGATCAACTCAAAGGCGGTTCAGGCCGCCGACGACATGCTGCAGATAGCGAACAACCTGAGGAGGTAAGGCGACAATCATGACGGCAATCGTGTTGGCACTGGCGCTCGTCTCGGCATGGACCCCTGAGGCCGCCATCCGTGACTACCTCGTCCAGAGCTATCCATGGCCCGAGATCGAGGTGAAGCAGGTCGTGGCAGAGGCCGGACTGCCGAAGAGCAGGCCGGTCGAGGTCTTGACCGAGAGGGGCCCCCTCGGCAGGGCGTCCTTCATCCTCAGGTTTGCAGGCGAGAGGGAAGTGCGCGTCAGGGCCTACGTAACGGCGAGGGACCGGGTCGTGAGGACCAAGCGCCCCCTCTACAGGGGGACGGTCATACGGAGCACCGATGTCTACACGGCGATGATGGACGTAAGGCGGATACCGAAGGGTGCGATCTCCGACCCGAAGAGCGTCACCGGGATGGTCCTGAAGAGGTCACTCCCTGCCGACACCACCTTGACGGAGGCGATGGCTCGAGAGAAGCCCCTCATAAGGAAGGGACAGCGCATAACCATCATGTACGAGACACCCTCCCTCAGGGTGACCGCCCCGGGCGTGGCGAGGGAGGACGGCTATCCCGAGCGTGAGATATCGGTAATGAACCTGACTTCGAGGAAGACGATAACCGGAATAGTGGATGAAAGGGGGATTGTAAGTGTTCGGCCCTGATGCGAAGACAAGATCGGTGGCACGGGCATTGATCGGAGCGGCGCTGCTGCTGTCGCTCGGGTGTGCATCCACCAGGACGCTGCCGCCGCCGTCGCCGAGCTACATACCCGAGCCGTCTGCCTCGCGGAGCGACGGAGGATACGCCGGCCCGGGCTCGATCTACCAGGAGAGGGCGAGCCTGTTCGAGGACAGGAGGGCGCGGAGGCTCAACGACCTCGTGACCGTGCTGATCGTCGAGAGCGTGTCGGGCAGCAAGAAGGCCGAGACAAAGACGACCAAGGACTCCACCGTGGACGCGGGCATAGACGCGCTCTTCGGCGCACCGCTGAACATGAACCTGAACAACCTCTACGGAAGGGGAAACACCTTCTCTCCGTCTATCGGGAGCACCTTCACCAACGATTTCGAGGGCACCGGCGAGACCACGCGGGAGGGGTCCCTGAAGGGGACGATCACTGCGAGGGTCGTAGAGGTGCTTCCCAACGGGAATCTCGTCATAGAGTCGCGGAAGGAAGTGACGCTGAACTATGAAAAACAGGTACTTGTGCTGAAAGGCATAATCAGGCCCGACGACATATCTACGAACAACACCATATACAGCACGAAGGTTGCCGATGCGAGGATATTCCTCGTGGGAGACGGGGTCATAGACAGCAAGCAGGTCTCCGGATGGCTCGGCAGCATAGTGGACAGGATATGGCCGTTCTGAACATCATGATCGAGACGGGGTGCATGAGATGAAGGAGAAATGGTCTGCAGCCGCCGTAGTCTTTCTCGTCCTCCTGCTCGTACTGCCGGTACAGGCGGTCGATGCCGAAAGGATAAAGGACATCGCGTCCATTGAAGGGGTGAGGGAGAACCAGCTCGTCGGCTATGGACTCGTGGTCGGACTGAACGGCACGGGGGACAAAGGCCGTGCCACCATGCAGAGCATCGCGAACATGCTGGCACGGATGGGCCTCACCGTGATCAACCCGCGTGACATAAAGGCGAAGAACACGGCAACCGTGATGGTCACGGCGACCCTGCCGCCGTTTCCGAGGTCCGGCAACAGGGTGGATGCACTCGTCTCCGCCATTGCCGACGCCAAGGACATACAGGGTGGAACCCTCCTGATGACACCGCTGAAGGGACCGGACGGCAAGGTCTACGCCCTTGCGCAGGGGCCCGTATCGATAGGTGGGTTTGCAGCGGGCAGCGGCGGCTCGGGCGTGCAGAAGAATCACCCCACGGTGGGTAGGGTCCCGAACGGCGTCATCATCGAGCGGGAGATTCCCCTGTCACTGAACTCGCTCTCGGAGGTGAGGATACTGCTCCACAACCCGGACTTCACAGTGGCGTCGAACGTCACGAGGGAGATAAACAGGGCCCTAAAGAACGGTTATGCCGAGGCCATCGATCCCTCGACGGTAACCCTGAAGGTCCCGGAGACCTACAGGGGAAGAGTAGTCGAGCTAATGAGGTTCGTCGAGAACATAGACGTCGCCGTCGACACCCCGGCGAAGATAGTGATCAACGAGAGGACCGGCACCGTGGTGATCGGCGAGAACGTCAGGATATCTCCCGTCGCGATCGCCCACGGTGGGCTCACGATCGAGATCACCACCGAGTACCAGGTCTCACAGCCGCCCTCCTTCTCGCCGGGAGGGACCGTAGTCGTCCCGTCGACCGACGTAAGGACCCGCGAAGAGAAGGCCCACCTGATACAGGTCGCAGGGGCCTCGCTCGGAGAGGTCGTCAGGGCGCTCAACGCCATGGGTGTCACGCCGCGCGACCTGATAGCCATTCTCCAGGCACTCAAGGCCTCGGGCGCCCTAAGGGCGGAACTGGAGATCATATGACGATCGATGCATCCATCCTCTCGGTATACGGTCCAGGACTCCGGACTCCCGGCAAGTCCGGCGGAGACAGGACCCCGGAGGCCGAACTCGAACGTGCGGCAAAGGACTTCGAGTCCCTCTTCATATACGAACTCCTGAAGGGCATGCGGAGCATCAGCGGCAAGGGGCTCTTTCAGGGAGGACTCTCGGGCGACGTCTTCCAGACGATCTTCGACATGGAGCTCTCGAAGCGCCTTGCCGAAAGAGGCACGGGGATATCCGAAATGCTCGTGAAAACATTAAAGGAGCGTGAAGATTAAAGTTTTTTCCGCCTCCGGACGATACGGTATAATACAGCAGCAGTATGATCCACAGCACATCCGTACAAGGAGGTCTTGATGAAAATCTACGGTGGAAAGCCTGCCGAGGGACAGGATGTTTATCTCGGGGTTCAGAAGGCGCAAGGCAAGGATGCCACCGGAAGAGGCCAGCAGTCGCAGGGCAGCAGGACGGTAGCCGACCGTGTCGAGGTTTCCGGCAAGGCGAAGGAGATCAACGAGATTAAGGCCGAGATCCAGAAACTCCCGGAGGTGAGGACCGACAAGATAGAGGCTGTCAGGCAGGCCATCGAGACCGGCACCTACACGGTGGACCCTGCAAGGGTCCTGACCAAGATGTTAGAGGAGATATGAGGAACTCGGAACAGATACTGAAGATACTCGATGAGCAGGTCAGGAGCTACTCCCGGCTCTACGAGCTGCTGAAGGGGGAGAAGGAGGCGATCGTCTCTTTCGACCCACCGTCGGTCGAGGCCCTTGCCAAGGAGAAGGACAGTCTCGTGCTGCAGCTCAGACTCCTCGAGGAGGAGAGGAAGAGGCTCGTCGACGCCTTCTTCGGTGACGAGAAGGGCGGGCGGAGCATCTCCGACCTCCATGCCGTCACAGGAGACAAGCGGTTCCTCGAACTGAGGTCACGGCTCCTCAGCCTCCTGCAGGGGATCGGGGAGCTCAACGAGTTGAACCGCCTGCTCATAGAGCGGGCATCTCTTCACCTCAGGGCCTCGTCGGCCTTCTTCCAGTCCATCGGCATGGACACCGCCTCTCCTTCACACGCCGTGTCAAGGGAGGCATGATGGCCGAATCCCCGAGGACCTCTGAGGAGGCGACCGTCTGATGGCGATATTCGGAATATTCGACATAGGGAGGTCCGCGATACTCGCAAGCAGGACAGCCCTCGACGTGACGGCAAACAACATCGCCAACGTCAACACACCGGGCTTCTCCCGCAAGGAGGCCGTCTTCGACATACCGACGCCGGAGAGGACACGCGGCGGATTCATCGGGCGCGGGGTCACGGTCAGCACCGTAAGGCGCCACTACGACAAGCTCCTCCAGGAGCAGGTCCTCGTCCAGGAGCAGAATCTCGCCAGGGCCAACATCCTCGGCGACGTGTTCAGGCAGGTCGAGGAGGTCTTCAACGAACAGCAGTACCCGAAGTTCTCTGATTCATTCAATGCCTACATAAACGCCTGGCAGGACGTTGCGGACAATCCCGAGTCCCTGCCGCAGCGCTCCGTCCTCCTGCAGAGGGCGAAGGGCTTGATTTCAACGGCAAAGGAGATGGAACGCTCCCTGAAAGAGACGGTGAAGTTTGCGGACATACAGATAGAGGACTCGATCGACAAGATAAACACCATCACCCGCGAGATCGCGACCCTCAACGGGATGATAACCAAGGTGGAGGCAGGCTCCTCCTACGAGGCGAGCGACCTGAGGGACAAGCGGGACAACCTGATGCGGCAGCTCAGCGGACTGATCGGGTTCAACTCCTTCGAGGATGACGTAGGACGGGTCACCATAATCGTCGGGAACAAGACCCTCGTTGAGACCGAGAACTCTTTCGACCTCTCCGCGGTCAAAAACTTCGACGGCACCATCGACATAACGGCCGGCAACGAGCGGTTCAACGACTACATAACGAGGGGCGCACTCTCGGGCCTCCTTGCATCGAGACAGGAGGTCCAGGAAAAACCCCTCAAGGACCTGAGGAGGCTCATCGCCTCGATCGTCAAGGAGACGAACCTGCAGCATCGCCAGGGATACGACCTCGAGGGGACGACCGGCAACGACTTCTTCTCTCCCCTCCAACTCTTCACCTTGGACTACTCCGGCGGCGCATCCGTTACATCGAAAAGCATCACCGACCCGGCCCAGCTCACGCTCGACGAATACGAGATAAGGTTCAGCGATCCGTCGACCTACAGCGTGGTCGACGTCACGACGAACACGACCGTGATCGCCTCTGCCGCATACACATCCGGCAGCCCCATATCGTTCGACGGCATCGAGGTGGTGGTGGCTGACGACGGCGGAGGCCCCCAGGCAGGCGACAGGTTCTTCATAAGCCCGATCGAGCGTTCCATCGACAACTTCGGCCTCAACGTCTCGGCAGCCGAAGAGGTGGCTGCTTCGGCCTCTGATTCCACCCTGCCCGGCGACAACAGGAATGCACTCGCACTGCTCGACGTCTATCAGGGAAACGTCACCGACCTGGGAAACAGCTTCAACGGTTACTACAGCACTATAATAGCCCTTACGGGCACCATGAGCAGCACTGCGCAGGACAGCGCAGACTTCGAACAGAGCCTGCTGAACGAGCTGAACCAGAGGAGGGAAGCCGTCTCCGGCGTGAACCTCGATGAGGAGGCGGCGAACCTCATAAGGTTCCAGAAGGCTTTCGAGGCAGGGGCGAAACTGATAAAGATCACGGACGAGATGCTGGAGGTGATACTCAACCTATGAGGATATCGAGTTTCACGATATACGACAGGCTGACGAGGGCGCTGCAGGAGAACCTCCGGAGGCAGTACGAGGCACATGAGTCGCTCGCCACGGGCAAGAAGATAAACCGTCCCTCGCAGGACGTTGCAGGCGCATCGAGGGTGCTCGACTACAGGGTCAGCATAAACGAGAACCGGCAGAACATCAGAAGCATAGACGATGCCACGTCTTATCTCGAGATCACCGAAGGAATACTCGGAGACGCCGGCGAAACCCTCACAAGGCTGAAGGAACTCTCCCTCACCGCCCTGAACGGCAGCACGAACAAAGAAGGCAGAGCCGCGATAGCAAAGGAGGTGAAGGAGCTGAAGGGCCAGCTCTTGAGCCTCGGAAACTCCTCGTTCCAGGGCAAGTATATCTTCAGCGGTCTCCTGACGGACCGCCAGGCCTTCGATCCCGTCACCTATGACTACCAGGGCGACGAGAACCACATGGAGGTGAAGGTCGGCCCTGACACGAGGGTCGAGAAGAACCTCACGGGAAACGAGACGTTCGCCTACGTACAGCCGTCCCACGAGGTGGTCGCCATCGATGACGGTGCAAGGTACATACACTATATCCCGGGACAGGCCATAGACGCGACATACCCGAGCAGCAGGGTGGTGGTGGCGATAGCCTCCACCGACGACCCCTCGGCCGTTGAGGCCGATCTTCAGGCCGGACCGCCCTATACCACGGTGGAGGACACGTTCTACTTCGACAACATGATCCAGATGACCGACGAACTCCAGCAGGCCCTCGAGAACGACGATACCACGAGGGTGAGGGCGCTTCTGGTGCCGATCGACGACTCCGGCGCACAGCTCACAGATGCGAGGGCGGAACTGGGCGCACGGGTGAACTTCATCGAGACCGAGCGCGGGAGGCTCGACAATGCCGTCCTCAGCCTGAAGACCCTGCTGTCGGAGACCGAGGATGCAGACCTCGCAGAGGTGATCTCCGAGGTCTCGAAGAACGAAGTGGCGCTGCAGTCGCTAAGGAGTACGGGGGCGAAGATTCTGAATCAATCCCTGCTGGATTTCCTCCGATGACGGAGCAGGACCAAACAAAGTCCCTTTGAGGCAACAGGAGGCAGGATGCTGGTATTGACAAGGAAGTCAGGCGAGTCGATCCGTATCGGAGACGACATAATCATACGTGTCGTTGAGATAAAGGGCAACCAGGTGCGGCTCGGCATCGAGGCGTCGAAGCAGCTCAGGATCTACAGGGAGGAGCTGTACGAGAAAATCTCGAAGGAGAACAGGCTCTCTGCAATGGCAGGACTGGACACCTTCGGCAGACTCAAGGAGGTCTTCAGAAAACCGTGATCACTTTTCCGACTACAAGGTTCGGCAGTCTGCAGGTACGGGAAGAGCAGATCATACACTTTCCGAACGGGCTCTTCGGCTTTCCCGACCTCAAGAGGTATATCCTCCTGGATCACAAAGACACGGAGATCAAGTGGTTGCAGGCCGTCGACGACGCCGACGTCGCATTCATCGTCATCAACCCGTTCCTGATAAACCCTTCCTACCAGTTCGACATTCCCGACGCGGGGAAAGAACTGATCGGCCTCGAGGACATAAACGACCTTGCGGTGCTCGTGATAGTCAGGGTCGAGAACAACACCCTCCTGGCGAATTTCCACGGTCCGATCATCCTGAACTCCGCCACCAGGCTGGGAGCACAGCTCGTTGTTGAAAGTCCCAGCGTTTATGCTTATAATATTGAGACATCCTCGTTGCAGAAGTGACAGGCCATGGATGGGAGGCCCGGGGAGGATGGGGCGCCTGCATGAAGACGCCCTCTGAGCTGAATAAGACAGCTCCAGGACGAAGGGCTGCAGCGGGCCGGGAGAGAAAACGCAACCGCTAAGACGCACTTCGGGGGGATTCAAGGCAAGACGGATGACACCCGTGCGGCTGAAAGGAGCACGTGAGAGATGTCCGATATCGTAGGCATCATAGTGGGCGGGGGACCTGCCCCCGGAATCAACGGTGTAATCAGTGCAGCCACCATCGAGGCCATAAATTCGGGGCTTCAGGTGGTCGGCATCAGGAACGGCTTCAGGAGCCTCTTCACCGAGGACCTCAACGCCGCCATACCACTCGACATCGAATCCGTCTCGAGAATCCACATCGAGGGCGGCTCCATACTGCGCACTTCGAGGGACTACCCGGGACGATTGAAGGACGGTCTGAAGGCGATGATGAAGACGCTCTTCGCCCTGAACCTCCGCTACCTGATAACCATCGGCGGAGACGGCACCTCCTACATGGCGCGCCTGATAGAGAGGGAGGCGATGGGGCGGATATCCATCGTCCATGTCCCGAAGACCATAGACAACGACCTGCCGATACCGGGCGGCATGCCCACGTTCGGATATGAAACGGCCCGGGATCTCGGCGTCAGGCTCGTTAAGAACATCATGGAGGACGCAAAGACGGTCGGCAGGTGGTACTTTGTGACGACCATGGGCCGCTATACCGGACACCTCGCCCTCGGCATCGGCAAGGCCACGGGCGCCACCGTGACACTGATACCCGAGGAGTTTCCCGACAGGAGGCTCTCGTTCAGGAAAGTGGTGGATGTCCTCGAGGGCTCCATCATAAAGAGGCTCTACCTCGGCAAGGACCACGGGGTTGCCGTGCTCGCCGAAGGGATCGCCCACAAGCTGAACCTCAAGGAACTCCAGAAATACGAAGAGGTGACGCGCGACGAGACCGGCAGGGTGAGGCTCTCCGAGATACAGCTTGGAAGGGTGATGAAGAACTTCGTAAAAGAGAGTCTGAGCAAGAGGGGGTTAAAGATCACAATTGTGGACAAGAACATCGGCTACGAGCTGCGGGCCGCGGACCCGATACCGTTCGATACCGAGTACACGAGGAATCTCGGCTACGGTGCCATACGATACCTGCTCAACGGCGGCTCCGGCGCGATGATAGTCCTCTACGACGGACACCTCAGGCCGGTCCCCCTGAAGGACCTGACCGATCCCTTGACCGACAAGACGAGGATAAGGTACGTGAGCATCGTCTCGGAGGGATACGAGGTGGCGAGAAAGTACATGATACGGCTCGAGAGGGAGGACTTCAGGCCGGACAGGCTGAAAGCGCTTGCCGAAGTGGCGAGGATGACCCCCGAGGAGTTCAAGAAGAGGTTCCACTACCTCGTCAGGAGCACGCGGTCTGCACGCAACTACTCGGCCTCGGCCATCTCCCTGTAGAACTGTTCGTTCTCCGCATAGAGCAACCCGTCCTCGAAGGTTATGAGGCCGGCCTTGTAGAGATCGGCGAGAGCGCTGTCGATGGATGAAAACTCCTCGGTGCCCGTCTGCATCTGGGACCTTATCTGGTGCGTCTTCTCTTCCCTTATGAGGTTCTTTATCCTGTAACTGTTTATAAGCTTCTCGTATGCAAGCACCCTGCCGTCACCCTCCTTGAGCGGGACCAGCCGCTGTGAGAGGACGAGGAGCAGGGTGTCTGCGAGTTTCGACCTTATCAGGTTCTGCTGGTGATGAGGGAACATGTTGATCACCCGTTCAATCGCAGTGGTGGAGTTGTTCGAGTGAACCGTGCAGAGGACGAGGTGTCCCGTATCCGCTGCCTGCAGGGCTATCTCGAAGCTCTCCGTATCCCTGAGCTCACCTATCACTATGACGTCGGGGTATTGCCTGAATATGCGCTTGAGCCCTTCGTGAAAGGATTCCGTGTCCAGCCCCACCTCCCTCTGGTTGACGTTGCTGTTTTTGTGCTTGTGGAGATATTCGATCGGGTCCTCGAGGGTCACTATGTTGCACCGCCTGTAGGTGTTGATGATGTCGATCATTGCAGCGACCGTCGTGGTCTTGCCGTGTCCGGCGGGGCCGGCAACCAGGATCAACCCCTGAGGTTTAAGGGCGAAGTCTTTCAGCCACCCGGGCAGCATGAGTTCCTCCAGAGTCGGCACAATCTCTGCTATGTGCCTTATGGCCACAGAGACAGAGTTGCGTTGCTTGTAAACACTAACCCTGAAACGTCCCATTTCAGGGTATGTAACCGCAAAGTCCTTGTCCCCCTTCCGTACGAACGCCTCCCAGTCGCTCGGGGACATCATCTCCCTTGCATACCTCTCACAGTCTCTGGGTGTCAATGACGCCATTGACGTCCTGACTATATCGTTGTGTATCTTCAGCGAAGGGGGAACACCCGCAGTGAGCAGCATGTCCGTTGCAGGTGAATCCACCAGGTATCTCAGCAACGAGAACAGGTCCGGGGCCTTCCGCACCTCGGCCTTCTCTGCCTCTTTCTCGAGCACGGCCCCTTTGAGTCCCTGTTCAGGGGACGACGTCAGGCTCTTTATCGCCGCCTCCATCTGCACTGCCGGGACGACCACGGGCTGCACCTTCTTTCCGAGTGAGAATTCGATCTCACTGAGCGAGACCATGTCGCTGGGATTCACCATTGCGAGGGTAACGGAGTTGTCGTCCAAGGCGAGAGGCACCACCTTCATGCTCTTGATCTTCTCCACGGGAAGGAGCCGGAGCACCTCGGGAGGCACGTCCAGCTTGAACAGGTTTGCCGAGGGCACGCCGAGCTGCCTGCTCAGGAAGTCCAGAAGTTCGTCGACTGTTATGAAGCCCATCTCGACCAGGATGGAACCTATCTGCCCCCCCACCTGGACCTGTCTCTTCAGCGCCTCTTTCAACTGGTTTGTATTGATCAGGCCGTGCTCAACGAGCAACTCGCCGAGGCGCTGCTTCTGCTCTCCCTTTCCTGGCTTCATACTTAAGTTGTATCACATACTCGGCCGATTGTCAAACACCGTGCAGGAAGAGACTCCGAAGGCCGCGGCAGGCAGGGCCAACCCTGTGAGCATTCTCGCCTTCAGGAGGGCGCGGCGCAACGGGCAGGGGCGGATTCATACCATCCGTTCCACCATCCGGCGCTCAAAGAGACTCCCCCCTCAGAGAGAGGCTCCTTGCAAGGAAAGAGATACGGGTACGGATACCGGGGCTCACAGGTCCTGTTTGTCCAGCAAGTCCCCCTCTTCTTCGACCGTAAGGCTTATCTTGATCCCGTACTTCTTGATCTTGTAGCCTATCATCCTCTCCGTAATACCCAGGACCCTCGCAGCCTTTGCCTTCACCCAGCCGGTCTCTTTAAGGGCCCTGATAATCTCCTCCCTCTCCATCTCTTCGACCTTGTCTTTCAATGAAACCATCTAAACCCCATTAGGATGAACCATCGTTAAACACCAACCGGCACTCATAGAGCCCAACACTTCCATCTTCACAGCCTTGATTAGCCAGAAACGTGCCAGGGGCTAACCGCCTGATTTTAAACGCAAACACCGAAAGTACCGGGCACAAAAATGTACAGGATCGACAATTTTGTAGATGCGGACTGTCCCACCCCTCCCGGGAGACGGATTCGCCGAGTGGCTTGACGCGCCCCGGCGTCACATCAACTCTTCGATATCGCGGCAGGGGAGTCCGAGGGATTCCGCCAGCGCACCGTGGACGACTGCGCCGGCATAGGTGTTGAGGGCGCTCTTAAGCGAGGGGTCCTCCCTTATTGCGTTCTCGACCCCACTGCCGGCAAGTATCCTGACGTAGGGGAGGGTTGCATTTGTAAGTGCAATGGTCGAGGTCCTCGGATACGCCCCCGGCATATTGGCGACCGTGTAGTGAAGGACACCGTCGACGACATAGACAGGGTCGTCGTGCGTGGTCGGCCTCGAGGTCTCCACGCATCCACCCTGATCGACCGAGACATCGACTATCACCGCCCCCTTCTTCATGAGCCCGAGCATCTCCCTCGTTATCAGTACCGGAGCCCGGCCGCCCGGCACCAGCACGGCACCGATCACGATGTCGGCATACCTGAGGTGCTCTTCGACGTTGCCGCGGGTAAGCGGCAGTGTCTTCACCCTGCCGGAGAATATCTCGTCGATCCTCCTCAGCCTTGCCGGTCCCCTGTTCGCAACGACCGTATCGATGCCGAGGCCTGCAGAGACACGGGCTGCGTTGGTGCCGACCACCCCGGCACCGAGGATCAGCGCCCTTGCAGGCATCACGCCGGGAGCGCCCGATGGCAGGATGCCCGCGCCGCTGTGCATCCTCTGAAGATAGAAGGAGCCCATCAGCGGAGCCATCCTGCCCGCGATCTCGCTCATGGGTGCAAGCAGGGGCAGTCCGCCGTCCTTCTCGAGGGTCTCGTAAGCAAAGGCACTGACCCTCTTGTCCAAAAGCACCTCGGTAAGCTCTCTGTTAGGCGCCAGGTGCAGAAACGTGAATATCGCCTGTCCGTCCCTGATCAGGTCATACTCCTGGGGAAGGGGTTCCTTTACCTTCACGACGAGGTCCGCCTTCCTGAAGAGGCTCTCCCTGTCCACGACGTCGGCATCGGCATCCAGATACTCCTCGTCGGTGAAGCCACTGCCGTCTCCTGCGCCGGCCTCGACGAGCACGGTATGCCCGTCCCTCTTGAGCTCCCCGACACCGGAAGGCGTCACGGCCACCCTGTACTCCTCTCTCTTTATCTCTCTCGGAACACCTATTACCATGACACACCTCCTGACGATTGATGCGTAGCGCACAGCCGCACTGCCTTATAGCTAAATACTATCACCAATCGCCCCGCATTTCAACGGCCCGACACCTCGGAATATATCCCCGCAGAGGACATCCGTGACCGGGGTGCTGTATCCCCCCGCTGGAGTACCCCCAATATTGACAAGAGGGGCCTTCCTGGTAGATAATAAATGTCAGCCGAAGTGGTGGAACCGGTAGACACGTGCGCTTGAGGGGCGTATGGGGAGACCCGTGGGGGTTCGAATCCCCCCTTCGGCACCACCCACACAAGACCCTACAATGACCATTCGCGGGCAGACAGAGGCAATAGAGGAGAAGACCCTACACCCCAAGGCGGCCCTCAGTACAGCGAGCAAAGGGCGATCGAGGCCTGAAAGAGAGGGAGACGTCCGCACCTGCTTTCAGCGCGACCGTGACAGGATAATCCACTCGAAGGCATTCAGGCGGCTCAAGCACAAGACCCAGGTCTTTCTCGCGCCGAAGGGCGACCACTACAGGACGAGGCTCACGCATGTGCTCGAGGTCTCGCAGATCGCCCGCACCATCGCCAGGGCCCTTCGGCTTAACGAGGACCTCACCGAGGCCGTCGCCCTGGGGCATGACCTCGGGCACACGCCGTTCGGACATGCCGGAGAGGCGGTCCTAAGGGAGATATACCCCGGCGGATTCGACCATCACAAGCAGAGCCTGCGGGTGGTGGACTTCCTCGAGAACAGCGGCAGAGGGCTCAACCTCACGTACGAGGTCAGAAACGGCATCATAACCCACTCCAAGGGCAAGGGACAGGTGATGCCCGAGGACGGCTCGAGCCTGCCCGAGACCCTTGAAGGTCAGGTCGTCAGGGTCTCCGACATAATCGCCTATCTCAACCACGACCTCGACGACGCCATAAGAGCAGGCGTGATAAAGAGGACCGACATACCCGCCGACGTCGTGAAGGTCATAGGCAACAAGTATTCGAAGCGTATAGATACAATGGTCAAGGATGTGATATATTCTACCATAGCGTCCGATTACGACCGCATATACATGGGCGAGGAGGTCTCGGCCGCGATATACGTTCTGAGGGATTTCCTTTTCGACAGGGTATACGAGAGCCGCCAGATAAAGAGGGAGTTCAAGAAGGCGAGGAAGATACTCTCCGACCTCTACGAGTACTTTCTCGATCACACCGGGGAGATAGAGGAAGGTTTCCGGAGTATGCACACCGGGAAGGAGACGGACAGTCACAGGATGGTCTGCGACTTTATTGCAGGGATGACGGACAGGTTTGCACTGATGACCTACGAGAGGCTCTTTCTGCCCCAGGAGTGGCAGACGGGTTAACCCCTGAGGAGGTGAGCACATGAAAAAGAAGAGTCTGGTTGTTGCACTGTTTCTGGTTTCGATCGGCATAATAGTCGGCCTAACCATATCGGCGAATCTCAATGTTCAGAAGCTGACGTTTGCAGACAGCAGCAGGGTGTCGGACGAGGCTTCGGAGTTTCTCGGCCGGTTGAGCTCGTCTCTCTCAGAGGTTGCCGAGGCGGTGAAACCGTCTGTGGTCAACATATCCACGACCAAGACCGTGACGATGAAGAGCACCCCCTTCGGCGACCTGTTCAACGATCCCTTCTTCAGGAGGTTCTTCGGCGACGATTTCAGGCCCTTCGGCCCGAAGAGGAAGTACAAGTCCTCCGCACTCGGCTCCGGGGTGATAGTATCCGCGGACGGCTATATACTGACAAACAACCACGTGATAAAGGATGCAGACGAGATAAAGGTGGTCCTGTACGACAGGCGGGAGTTCAAGGGCAAGGTAATAGGCACCGACCCCAAGACGGACCTCGCGGTGATCAAGATCGATGCCGAAAACCTGCCGGCGATCAAGATAGGCGAATCCGACGACTTGAAGGTCGGTGAGGTGGTCATCGCCATCGGAAACCCCTTCGGCCTCAACCAGACCATAACCATGGGCATAGTGAGCGCGGTCGGCAGGTCTAACGTCGGGATAGCAGACTACGAAGACTTCATCCAGACCGATGCTGCCATCAATCCGGGCAACTCGGGCGGCGCCCTCGTGAACACGCGCGGAGAGCTTGTAGGGGTGAATACCGCCATATTCTCAACGAGCGGCGGATACATGGGCATCGGGTTCGCCATACCTTCCGACATGGCGAAGGCCGTGATGAAGAGCATCGTGAAGTACGGCAAGGTCATCCGCGGCTGGCTCGGGGTGACGATCCAGGGGCTCACACCCGAACTCGCCAAATCGTTCGATATAAAAGAGGACAAGGGCGCTCTCGTGACGGACGTGGTGAAGGACAGCCCCGCCCAGAAGGCTGGATTCAAGCGCGGAGACCTCATAGTCGAGTTCGACGGCAAGACGGTAAGGGATGAGACCTCACTGAGAAACATGGTCGCCAACACGCCTCCGGGCAAGACCGTGCAGGTAAGGATCATAAGGGACGGCAAGGAGAAGATCCTTACCGTCACCCTCGGGGAGTATCCGGAGACAACGGTCGGAAGCGCGGGGTACAACAACGTGCTGCGCGGCGTCTATGTACAGGAGATCACGCCCGACCTCAGGGCGAGCCTCGACATACCCGAAAAGGTGAAGGGGGTCCTCGTATCCAACGTCGACGAAGACAGCCCTGCCGCAGCAGTCATCAAGAGGCACGACGTCATACAGGAGATCAACCGGCAGGTGATCAAGGACATAAAGGATTACAGGAAGGCTGTATCAAAGTTGGGTCCCGAGGACAACGTGCTCCTGCTCGTATACAGGTCCGGAGGATACATCTATGTGACCATAAGGCCGTAGTGACGATCTTCTGCAGCCCAAGGGCAAGCCATAGTCCTCACTCGGACGGCGGCCACAGGCCGCCGTCCATTCCCCTGTTCGATTATTCACGCGCGGGTGCTTCACGAAAGAGGAGCTACATCTCGGCAATAAGCGTCCTGACGACTTCTTCCGCCCTCTTAAGGAATCTCTCAGCCCTCCTCAGCGAATCTTCAGCCTTTTGTTTGTCTACTTCTTCGAAATCACCGTAATCCAGATCTGTTCTCATTGCAAGGAGTATTTTGAAGTCCTCCACCATATCTTTTGACAGCAGGCCGGGTTTCACGAAGTGCAGCGACAGCATGGTCTTGCAGCCGCTGTGTGTGACGGGATCCACTCCCCTGAGGACGAGCAGGGCCCTTGCCGCCGCGAGTACGGCATAATAGCTCCTGTTCACGGCAGTGGCGTATCTGCCGCTTTTGAGATTGAAGAGCGCATCCTCATAAATGCTCTTTGCCTTTTGAATCCTGTACTCAGCAAGCGCTGTCTTTTCATCCCTGGTGAGCGTCATAGAATTTCAGTCCCTCCCTCGTAAGGTTCCTGTAAAAACCTGTTTTAAAGATTTTTTCCTTTTCATAGCTCTTCAAGGATTTTATCACAGGGCTGTACGGTATTCCCGTAGCCTCCTCTTCAGCGGAAATTATCTTTACCACCGCCAGTTCATCCTCAAGGGTCAGGTCCCTTATCACCACAAGCAGGTCAAAGTCTGACTCACCACTGAAGTCGCCCCGCACCCTGGAGCCAAAGGCAACGACCATGACAAGCCGGCCGGCAAAGAGCCTCCTCAGGGCCTCAGTGATTCTTCTCAATGATTCCCTTTCCGTGCTGAACATACTGTTATTAACCCATATCCCAAGGTGAGCAGTCAAGATTTTGTACCGCTGAACATATCAGGCGCAATCACAGAGTGTATCATAATGAACAAAAAGAAGGGTTCCAGACGGGCATAAGCCGCTGTCCGGGCA
>Ga0256830_1000451_pt1 | contig 33376 bp, 20 predicted proteins | sample 128326metaG_FD_190537 | JGI IMG/M metagenome (GOLD analysis project Ga0256830, IMG submission 190537) | Hydrothermal vent microbial communities from Lau Basin, Pacific Ocean - 128-326 | ecosystem: Environmental > Aquatic > Marine > Hydrothermal vents | place: Pacific Ocean: Lau Basin | collected...
GTCCCAAGAAGCGCTCGGAAGTGGCGTGATGGGGCGGATGCGAGGCCTTGGGGGCCTCGGCCGTCGACTCGGAGCGCTCCGGCACGCGGCGGGAGAGATTTCGGCCTAGGCCCGGGCCGCGGGCGGGCGCAGGGGAGCGGAATTCCCGCGGGCGGGATTAACAATCTTCGCGTCACGTTGGATCACTATAATGGGAGGTGATCAGGGCGCCCGAGGAAAAAGCCCTGTCCGTATGCGATTCCTAGATCCCTTACCGTGCTCAGTTCCGCCCCGGTTTCGATGCCTTCGGCGATGATCTTGGCGCCGATGCGCCGAGCGACGGTCTCGAGCCCCCGCAGAAGCTCTCGGCGAGCCGGATGGGAATCGACTGAGCGGACGAGCGAACGATCGACCTTGATGTAGTCGGGGGCTAGCTCTAGGACGGCCTCGAGACTCGCATATCCGGCGCCGACGTCGTCGATGGCAATTCCAAAACCGAGCCGACGGAAGTGTTCGCAAGATTCGCGGAAGACCGGGAAGTTTTCTATCGATTCCTTTTCGGAGATTTCCAAGACGATCTGGTCGGGGCACATTTCGTGCCTTCCGAGCGTTTCTTCCACACTATCGGAGGCAAAGGCCGGGTCAAGAGAGACGGAGGGCAGGCAATTGAGAAAAAGCTTGCTACCAATCGGAAGTCTCCCGGTGGCGTCGCGAAGACCGATACGGCGACAAAGGCAATCGAAGTCGAATGAAAAGCCGGTACTGTCGGCCATGGCGAAGAGTTCCGCGGGCGAGGAGTTGTTGTTCTTGCTCGTTGATCGGACGAGGGATTCGAAAGCATGGATGCAAGCCGTAGAGAGATTTACGATCGGCTGGTAAACGCAGCGTACTCGCTCTTCGATCATCAACTCCAGAAAAAGGGCGCGATCCGCATGTTGGCGCGCAGCGGCGCTGAAGTGAGCCATGTTTTCCGCCTGTGTCAAGGCATCGCGAACTTGACGGCTCGGACGAATGGCTCGGTTGGAGAAGATGAAAGCGTAACCCACCGAAAATTTCGTGGACTCGACGACGTAAGGATAGAGCAGCCGAGAAGAACGGGAGTTCAACTCGGACTCGAGGTGCCGGGCGATATTCGGAAGCTCGCGAACGAAGAAGCTCTTGGATGTCCGCGGGCGAAACAAGAAGAGGGCTAGAGAGTTCAGGCCGGCCGCGCCGAGCGTAACAATATCGTCCTTGCGGGTAATACCTTGAAGAATCGGCTCGAGTGCTTTCGCCATGGCGCTCGAGACTTTGTCTTGTGCTTTCGGACCGTATCTTCGTTCAACGGCATCTATGGGTACGCAATCGATGAGAATGACGGCTAGAGCGCCGGTTTGTTCGAAGTGATCCGTAATACCCTGAATGCTTTCGCTCAGCCGGGCTTCGGAAGGTCGCTTCCCTTCGGCACGACTCCTTGATTCTGTGGCGGTTTTCAGCATGAGGAGGCCTCCCGTTCGTTCATATGATCGCCGCTTGGCTACAATGTTATTCGTAGGGCGTCTACCCTAGGAAGGCAAGGAAGCATCTCCCGACCTCGTCATCGGGGCGGGCCGAAGGGCGGCGACGGCGCCGAAGAGAATGATCGCCGTCACGGCCGCAAGCGGCAGGAGCATTGCCGACCGGTACCAGGCAGACAGATCAGTGGTCAAGACGATGTGGTTGAGCGAATGTTCGCAAACCATCGCGGCGATCACGGCCAGTACCCCGAGACGTAGGTAGAGAAAGGTCCACAACGCAGCGACGGCAAACGAAATCAGTACGGCCCACCAGGATGAAAAATTCGACTGCTCCCAAAAGATCATGAGGGTGGCAATGAAGACGACGATGGAAAGGCGAGGATCATGGATGACCTTGCGAATTCCGATCAGAGCGAGCAAGTAGATGAACGCCAGGATGATCGAGAAGGTGACGCTTGGGAGAAACTCCAGTAGGACGACGTTCCATCGGGCTGCATTCGAGAAGTTGAGCCAAATCGGAACATGGTCGGCGGGCGCAAGAATATGGGGCATCAAATCCTGGACTCGATCGAGAACCATGACGAGCACACCGGATACCGACCCGATCAACACGCTTCTGCCGACAAGAGGGTCACGTATCCTTCCGGAGAGCAAGCGCACCCAGGAGATCAATACAGTGGGGTACTGCCGGCGAACGAGCGGTTCAGCTCCCAAGTATCCCGACCAAGCACCCATTCCGACAAAAACCGAAAAACCGAGATTCCGCAGATAGTCGAATCGTCCGACCAAATCGATTCGGTCGGTTCCAATCGTCGTGAAGAGCAAGGTGATGCTTCCACAGAAGAGCCCAACACGAACCGCGCCTCTTACGTCGCCGCGCTTGCTCCGCAGGGTTCTGCCCGTAAGTACGCTTGCGACGGCGACGACGCCCATAGTGACAATGAAGAGCACGGTATTGAGCGAGCGTCGCCAGTTCTCGACGGTCTGCAGCAACGTCGGAGGCGTGACCGTTTCTGCGGAGTTGGTGGAGATCTTCGCTTCGCTGTTCTTTTCAACTACGAGCGGATCATCCCAGAGCGATGGGTCATCCCAGGGCGAGTAGAAACGAAACAAAGAAAGATGTCCGTCTGCTTCTGCAGCTTCGATTCTCAAAGGGGTATTCGGCGATTCGGGATAGAAGCCGGTCCACGCAAACCGGCGATCTGCACGAAACGTCCAGCGCATCCGGGGCTCAGCCGGAGAAAACTCATCGAAATCCAGCCCGGCAAGACGAAAGAGTTCGTGGTAATCCACCGCAGCCTCGCTTTGCGCCGCGGGAGCGGGAGGGTCGAGCTGACTTCGAGGCACACGATAGAAGCGCCGCAGTCGACCGGACATATCCAAGGAGAGATAGATCTCTCCTTCGATGGACCATGGAGGATCGGTCGCCGATACGAAGCCCGTGCCGACTTTCTTGCTCGTGCGGCGGTAGATCCCGGGGCTTTGGCGGTACCAGAAGAGAACCGAAACCGGCCGAGCTTGGGAAAGCGGCCTCCACCGGTCATCCGCATCTCCGTTTTCGAGGAGCCACCGAAGATAGCTCGCATAGTATCCGTAACCCCACGCCCAGTCGCGAGGCGACGCGTCGGTGTCGAGGTGTTTGGCCATTTCCCGTGCGCGATCGAGCAGAGCGGCCGGTGGTTTGTCCAGGGGCGCGTAGTGCCAAATGCCATGACGTTCTGTGAGGGTGACCGCTACGAAGATCAGCACAGCCGCAAGCGCAACGAGTCCGGCGACGATCCCGGGATGCGTTGCGGAGGCTTGGCCGGAGGAAGCAACCACCTCGGGCGATGGCGTCTCACCGGCGGCAAGCGCAGCCGCCAAGGGGTCGCCACCCGGCAGGGCCGCGGCGACCGTCAGTGCGGATTGGGGCCTGAGGGCGGCATCATGCTCGATGCAACGCTCGATGACGTGTTTGACTGCCGGGTCGAAATCAGCGGGCGCATCGGTCCAGGAGACGCCGGAGCCGGATCGCTGAATCGCCATCAATTCCTTGACGGACGATGCGTTGTGGATCTTGCGGCCGGTGTAGAGTTCGTAGATCAGCAAGCCGAGTGAGTAGATGTCGCTCGCACGCGATGCCTGCTCGCCCCGGAGTTGTTCAGGCGCCATGTACTCAGGCGTTCCGGCCCGTGCCGAATCGCCGTCGACCGTCGTTGCCAGCGCGGCGAGCCCGAAATCCGTGATCCTGATCTTCCCTTGGCTGTCGAGCATGATATTCGCGGGTTTGAGATCGCGATGAAGCACGCCCTTTTCGTGCGCGGCGGCTAGGCCTGCACAAATCTGCCGTGCCAGTTCGCCGGCTTTGTCGGGCGGCAAGCGGCCTATACGGCGTAGCAGTGACGAGAGATCTTCGCCGTCTACATACTCCATCGAGAGAAGGCGATGGCCACCCGTTTCGACGATGTCGTAGATTCTGCAGACATTGGGGTGAGCTAGTTCACGCCCGATTCGGACCTCGTTGCGGAATCGAGCCAATCGATCCGCCGACTCTGCATATTCCCGAGGAAGAAACTTCAGGGCGACCGTCTGGCCGAGAATCAGATCATCGGCGCGATAGACCTCCCCCATTCCTCCCTTTCCAAGGAAGGAGACGATGCGATATCGGTCACCGAGGATCGCGCCGGCTGCAAAACGCCCTTGGCCCCGCGGCGCCGAGGCTGAATGGAAAGAGCCGTGGGCTCGGGTCTTATCACCGTCATCCTTCTTCATTGCTCAGGATTATCGAGGCACAACGCGTCATTGACAACGTTTCGTATGCCTGCGGCATGGAAATCGCTTTTCTCGGGCCAGGGAAGAGGGAGGCGCGATTTCCTTGAACGAAGTCTAGGAGTGAGATCAGATGGTCGTCGTCTTCGGGCAGTACGACGAAAGAGAATGAAATCCTCTAGGTCCATCAGCGCATCGAAAAAATGGAGAGCACGTCCATGAAGACCGTCCAGCGCGTAAGAATCAAACAGGTTCGTGATGGGAGAGTACGTTTCGCCGTCGAAGAGATCAAAGGGCCGAACGAGGTCTATCAGGCGGTTCTTCCCTATTACCGATCCGAGGATCGCGAAGTCCTATCGGCGATATACCTCGACGCGCGTGCGAGCCCGGTATGTTTTCATATCGTCTCGGTCGGTACGTTGAATACTACGAGAACACAGCCCTTGGATGTGCTCAAACCAGCGATCTTGTCCAATGCTTCCGCGCTGATACTGATTCACAATCATCCGTCCGGAGATACCGAGCCCTCGGGTGAGGACATCGCCTTTACGAGAAACATGCATCGCGCGTGCGAGCTGCTAGGTGTCGAACTTCACGATCATCTGGTCATCAGCGACCAGGGATTTGTTTCCATCCGCTCCCGGGGCCTCATCTAGGTCGAAAACGGCCTCGGAAAAATCGCCGGGCGATAGGTGCGAACTCCCGCATGCCCTGCGACTTCATTTCAAGTAAGAAGGCTGATCCGGCTTTTTGGGAATCGTCGTCGAGCGCCGGGCGTGGCGGGTGCGATGAATCCCTGCTAGAGTCCGTTCTTGATTCCAGTGGTCGGAAAACGGCCCACGGCGCACAACAGGATCTCCTGAAGGATCGCGTCTCCGAAGTCTCTCCCCCTCGTCCATCGCTGTTGTATGGCTAGGAAAACAACGGCCGTGTTGCGTCCCGAAGGGGGAGCCCTGCGGTTCTTGGAGTTTGTGCAATACATGTCTGAAAACGAAGCATCACCCCGAAAGGGCCGCCGCGGAAAACCGCGTGGTGGATCGGGGCGGAAGGGCAACGCCTTTCCCGCTCATCGAAGAAAGAAAGGTCGAGGAGAAACCTTCACTCTCCAGCCTATCGACCCGAAGGTCTCCGGCGCAGCACCGCCGGAAGTGAAGCACCAGGAGTGTGGGGAATTCGGAGCGTTCAAGCTAAGCCGAGAGCTTCAGCGGGGAATCGTCGCCGCCGGTTTCGATCGTCCGCGACCCATCCAGGAGCAAACGATCCCCGCCGCGCTCGAAGGACGGGACATCTTGGGATTGGCGCAGACTGGAACCGGAAAAACCGCGGCCTTCGCCCTGCCGATTCTCGAACATCTGCGCGGTGGTGGGCGGGGTGATCCGCGGGTTTTGATTCTCGCGCCGACTCGAGAACTAGCCCATCAAATCAGCGAAGAAATCAGCATGCTGGGGAAGTTCACTCGCACGCAAGTCGCCGTACTCATCGGCGGTGTTTCCATGCATCGGCAAAAGATCGCGCTGAGGAAAAAGCCCGAGATCCTTGTGGCCTGTCCCGGGCGTTTGCTCGATCTCGTGCGTCAAGGTGAGGTGCGGCTCGGCAGAGTCGAAGTTCTGGTGCTGGACGAAGCGGACCACATGTTCGACATGGGCTTTCTACCGGACATTCGGCGCATCTTGGCTGAACTTCCGGAAAAGCGTCAGAACTTGATGTTTTCGGCCACGATGCCGAAGGAGATTCGCGGATTGGCCAATCGCGTCTTGGTGAAACCGCATCTTGCGGAGATAGATGATTCTCGGCCGGCATCGACCATCGAACATGCCATGTACCCTGTCGAGGAAAAGCAGAAGATGCGGTTGCTCGAGCGGGTGCTCGAGCAAGACGATTTCGTCTCGGCCATCGTCTTTACGCGAACCAAGCGTCGTGCAAAGCAACTCGCCGTCAGGCTGGAGAAAATCGGTTGCCGTGCAGTTGCCCTGCAGGGGAATATGTCCCAGCGGGCACGCGATTTGGCGATGAACGGATTTCGCAACAAAGATTTCGATGTCTTGGTGGCCACCGACATCGCTGCGCGCGGAATCGACGTCAAGCAGGTATCGCACGTGGTCAATTTCGACATGCCGAATACGCCGGATGCCTATACGCACCGCATAGGCCGCACGGGGCGTGCAGAGCGAGAGGGTCGCGCATTGACTTTCATGACCGAAGCGGATCATTCCATGGTTCGTGCGGTCGAACGCAATATCGGAGCGCCGATTCCCCGCCGGAAAATCGATGGTTTCACGAGCGCTCCAAGCCGGAGTGAAGCGTGCGGAGGAGCCGAGCGCTTCGAAGGTCGATCGCCGTCTTCGCGGAGGCGTTCGTCAACGAAAAAGCCGCCAAGGCCCGCATCGGCCAAGTCGAGGCGCTATCGGTCCCGCCGAGCTTCGTCTCGATAGGCCGGCTTGCCTGGATCGTTGATGGAAGCTCTCCGGCGGAGGGATTCGCGAATCTAGGCTAGGGCGATAGCCGCCGAGGGAAACGCCGTGTTTCCCCATTGGCGGTGTCCTCGTGATCCGACAAGTGTGCGGGCTGGCGTCGCAATTGGTAGAGCTTGTACTGAATTTCTTTGCGCGTGTCCCGCGCGATCTTCTCGTGGTGTGAGCCGGGATGCTCCAAGAGGTGCTTGAGCGACATGATGCAATGTTCATAGACCTCGGCAAGAGATGCCATCTCGGGATCGTCTAGCCGTGTGGCCCATCTCGTGACGTCATCAAGCTCCGATTCCATGAACTCCAGGGTCTTGCGGATGGTGTCGGCATCTCCGCTCTTTTCGGCGAGGAGCATGACGTCCATCGTGGCTAGAGTCTTGATGTATCGGGCGACGCGGGGGTTTTCTCCGGTGCCGGCATCCGAACTCGAGACGAAAGTCAATTGCAGAGGAACCGTCTGTCGAACTCGCCGGGGCACGCCGGTCACGTCGTCGTATTGGATCTCTAGAGTTCCTATGCGATGAGATCCGTTTCCGCGCCTAGGGGGCCGTATCGTAAAGCCCGAAAGGTTGCGAACTCCTGCAGCGATGGAGGAGAGGGGGAAGCGTACGAGAGAGCCGTCTTGCTCGTGGGGCCATCCGTATGAATCAAGAAAATCGGCCCCGGGTTCGAGTTCGAGGGTGAGAGTCAGATTCTGGGCAACCATTGCCGACAGTTCGTGCAGTTCTTTGAGGAAGACGTCGGGCAGCTTGTCTTGATCGTCGACATAGTAGGAATTGCCACGTCCGGAAAAGGCGATCGCAAGAAGCATGTCTTCGTCGAAGTCCTGCCCGAGCCCAATGGTGGATATGGAAATCCCCTTCTGGCTCGTGATCTCAGCATACTTGGATAGTGCTTCACGGTTCGTCACACCTTGGTTTGCCAAGCCATCCGTCAGCAAGATCGCACGGTTGATTCCTCCCTCGAGGAAATGGTCCGAAAGAATGTTGACGGCTTCGAAGAGTCCTGCGCTGAGGTTGGTGACACCCATCGCATCGATCATGGAAAGGTGATGGTCGATCAGGAGTCGGTCGCGATGAGATCCGGCCTCGAGCAAGACCTTGGACTCGTCGGAATAGACGACGACGGTGACTTGATCCTCCGGGCCGAGGTTCCTCATCACGAGGCGCACGGCGCGTTTGACGTACTCCAGCTTTCCGGCATCCGCCATCGATCCGGATCGATCGAGTACGAGCGCGAGGTTGAGAGGACGTCGCGCCGGTAGCCATGCGGAACTCGGCTGAATATCGACGAGGTAGCCGACGGAATCCGTCCCGCTCGAGTTCGCGAAAGAAAAAGTCGTCGTCGTTGGTGCGATCCGAATTCGCAGGGAGCCCTCTACGAAAGGCGCGTCCCCGCGAGGCACCATGTCATCTCGACTAGCTCTCGCATCGGGAGTCGTCGTTTGCATCGAAAAATCATACTCCGGTCCAATCGGAGTGACGGGTGCATCGGAGATCGCAAGGGGGCGATCGTCATCCGGTCGAGAATATGTGTCTTTCGGAAGAGGGATCCATACGGAGAGCACCTCGAGCGGTCGCAGTGTCGCAACCATGCGTCCGGGAAGATCCTTTGTGGTCGGGTCGAGTGCGAGCAAGCGTTCGACGTCGACCGTTAGAGCCGCTTTGGCGGCTGTTCCGCGGCTGCCTCCGTGGACTCGAGGGAGTGTGACCTGGGCAATTCCTTCCTCGTTCGTGGTGATCCGATCGAACACCCGCGATGCGTTTCCGCCTAGGCTGAGGTTCAGCGGCAGCCAAGGTAGCGGAATACTCCGGTCGCCCATCCGCAGCACGGCTCGGACCTTTCGTTCTTCGTCCGCGCGCGAAGCGTCGCTTTCGTCGCCGCTCTCGCTGCCGTCGTTCTTTTCGTCATCTTCGACGATCAGCGCGACCGACGATACGAGATCTGAGACGGCGGCTTCGATTTCATGAACTCCGATCCGTGCGCTCTGTTCTCCTTCGAGTAAGCGGCCGGCTTCGATCCAGCGCCGCAGTGCCCCGCTGATGTCTCCGGTGTGTGCACGTGCTCGTCCTTCATCGAGCAGTCGCGCTGCGAGTTCCGTTCGTGCTTGTCGCTCGGCAGTCAGGCGCTGCTCTTCTTCGCGAATGATCGGCCAGGGTATTCGCAGGAGGATGTAAACGTCGAAGCGATCACTCGGGCCGTCATGAGAATAGGACTGCATGCGCTCGAAGTACATCTCTACGGGTCGCCCTCTCGCGACGCGCCCTAGACCCTCGGCGGTGATCCGGTTGACCAGTCGAGTCGTCAGTTCCGTTCGCGTTTCGTCGTAGTAGACCTCGGCTTGGATGCCGAGGTAGTTGACGACTTCCTCGATCGCTGCACGCATGGCGCGCGCTTTCCCCTCGTCCAGTGTCGCGGATCCGGTGGCGAAGCCCGTGGCGTAGAAGGAACTTTGATCACTAGGAAGCTGAGTTATCCATTCCGGACGTTTCTTGGCCGAGCGCTCGACGACCGTCTCGTCGCCATGATTGAGCGAATGCATGGCGGGAGCACATGCGGCAGCCGTCATGAGCAGCGCCCCGAGGGCGGTGAGAGCGAGTCGGCGTTTCATCACGTTTCCGTCGAGCACCTATGTGCTCAGTGCATCAGCTTTTCTTTTGCTTCCATCGCGAGAGCCCGAGCTTCCTCATCCTGACCGCCGTCTTCCAGGCGGGCGAGGGCCGACTCGCGTGCACGAAGGTAGTTCTCGACGGGGATGGAAAGGCGCGTGAAGCAGTTGTACGCGTACTTCACGCCGTCGTAGGTGCGGATCTGGACCTTCTCGCGATATTGATCACTCGGAGTGGTCCCCGTGATCTCGACATTCTCACTCGTCCAGGCGACGAGGCTATCGAGGTAACGGCCGAGCGACTGTTCGGAAAGATTGACCCCCCGAACGGCTTCGGAGAATTCCGAGCGAGCTTTGATCTTGACGGCTTCGACGAGATTCTGTACCGCTGCGGCCTTAGCCTGTCTCTGACAGAGAGAGGCATCGTATGCACCGGATGCTTCTCCCTTGAAGAACATGCGGTCTTTCTTTTCTTCGAAGGGGATCTCGATCCATTTGGGCGCGCGGTCGGGCGTGCGTTCTACGATCTGCTCCTCCCCGGTCGCCATCTTCTCCACGCTGCGGCTCGAGGCGCAGCCGGTGAGGGCGAAGGGTAGAGCGACCACCGCGATGGACAGAAAAACGACAGGTGCCTTCAGAATACGCATGACCTTGACCTCCAGGGCGAACCAGGAGAAGAAACAGACACCGTCCCGCCCGTATTCAACCACAGAAATTACAGTTTTGCAATACGGGAGACTGTATTTCTTAGGGTGCCGAGTCGGTCGGCAGGCCCGACTTAGGGGCCGACGGCTCCGCCGATTCGGTTCGGCAGGCGAAGATCTCGAGATTGCTCGGTACGCGTGTTTCCGGAAGAAGGCGGCCGAGAATGCTCAAGACGTTGCGCCGGACGTCATCGACCCGTTCAGTGGTCAAACGCTCGTGAATCACCTTTCCCACATAGAGATCTTCACCCACCCAGCAAACTTGAAGAAAGGTGGAGTCTTCGATCGAAACGTACTTCGCATCCGGCCCGCTCAACGACTCGAGCTGGCGCTTGAGATCGTGGGCTGCCTTGAAGCCGACAAAGATCGGTTGGTCGAACGAGAGTTCCAACAAGTTGACCCCATGAAGAATCTAGACGTTCTTCGCTTGGCGGTTCCGCCTAGCTGATGAGTGAGTCCATCGTATCAGTTCCTCTCAGCACCCGCCCCTTCTCGTGGTCTCTCATTGCTCAGGGCGAAACCCGCTTATGCGAATGGATGCGACCAGCCCGCAGAGGGCTTTGATCTCGGCATCGAGGGCGGTAGGGTCGAGCTCTGCCGACATCAGATCCGAGGCGACGATCCCGCGGAGTTGCTCTTCATCGTAGATGAGGCGTTCGCTCACGCGGATCTTCGCTAGCCCCGCGCGCTCGAGTCCCGCGACGTACTCCGCTTCCGAGATGGCTCCGGCAACGCAGGCGGCGTAGGCCGCTTCATGGTGACGCAAGGATTCGGGGAGATCTTCGACCACGATATCCGAAATGCTGAAACGTCCGCCGGGGGATAGAACGCGGGCGATCTCGGCGAAGACGGCGTTCTTGTCCGCTGAAAGATTGACGACACAATTCGAGATGACCCAGTCGACCGAGTCGTCCTCGACGGGCAAATCCTCGATCAGCCCTTTGCGGATTTCGATATTGGAAAACCCCGCCTTGGCCGCATTCTTCCGCGCTGTCTCGATCATGGCATCCGTCATGTCGATGCCGATGACATGGCCTTCCGGGCCGGTTTTCTCGGCGGCGATCAGCAGATCGAAGCCCGCACCGGAGCCGAGATCGAGCACGGTATCACCCTTGCGTATCTCGGAAAAAGCGAGGGGGTTGCCGCAGCCGAACGACATGCCGGCGGCATCGGGAAAAGTCTCGATCTCCGAGGCGTAGCCCGCGAATTCGGAAGCGCTGCCGGCGGCTGTTTTCGCTTCGCAACACGCCGATTCCTTGGACGATTTCTTGGAGCGCTCGAGTGCTCGGGTGTAAGCGTTCGCGACGTTGCGGCGCAGGTCATCGGCTTTCATCGGCATATTCCTCTTGGGGGGTTGAGCAGCAGGTAGCTCGGCACTCTTCGATCGCGTCCGCTAGGGAGCGGAGCATTCTCGTCAGAGCATCGCATTTCATGGAGTAGCGGACTTCGCGCCCGCTCCGCGTTGCCTCGATGATTCCCGCATCCCGAAGAACGGCCAAGTGACGCGAAACGCCGGAAAGGTGAACGCCGCAGCAATCGGCGACTTCACCGACCGTACGCGGTGATTCGGAGGTCATCAGCCGAGCGAGCACGGAAAGGCGCGTCGGATCGCAAAGTGCCCGAAAGATATCCGGCCGCAGATGCCGTCGAAGGGACGCGAGCTGAGCTTGCTGCGTAGTGCGTCGAGTCATTGGGAAAAGATAGCACGATTGCGCAAGAATGCAAATGAAAATTTTGGGGCCGGATCCTTCCTTTTTGCCGCGTTCGAGCCGCTGCGATCGGTGTTTGTATTCATTCACAACGATTCGTTTCGCTCGCAAATCGACTCTGTTGTGGCTGCTTTCTCATCTAGGTCCGACATTGCGGATAGCGTCCATCTTGGTCGGAGCAAGCGCGTTGCGGGATGTGCCGATGTCGATTCGCGTGACGTGCGGAGGGTGTTGATGAGTCTGCTGTCCTCTGTTGAGAAGGGTGTCGCCGCGGATGTGTCGGCGATGCTCGCGCTCCTCGAAAAAGCGGTCGGTTCGGCCCTCTTGGGGAAACCCCAAGTCATTCGCCTCGCGCTCACCGCGCTGTTGGCCCGCGGTCATCTTCTGATCGAGGATGTTCCCGGCGTAGGAAAGACGACGCTGGCATGCGCGTTGGCGCGGGCTGTCGGTGGAGGTTTCCAGAGGGTTCAGTTCACGGCGGATCTTCTTCCCTCCGATCTGATCGGAGTCTCGGTTTTCGATCAACACTCGCAGCGCTTTCGCTTTCAACCCGGGCCCGTCTTCGCTCATGTCTTGCTTGCGGACGAGATCAATCGGGCGACGCCGAAGACACAATCTGCGCTGCTCGAGGCGATGAGCGAGCACCGGGTCTCGGTCGACGGAACGACCTACGACCTGCCGGATCCGTTCTTCGTGGTCGCCACACAGAATCCCTTGGATCACCACGGGACATTCCCTCTGCCGGACTCGCAGATGGATCGCTTCATGATGCGCATCAGCATCGGCTATCCCGATGCTGAAGAGGAAAAGAGCCTGCTCGCCTCGTCGGGATGGGCGCGCCTTGAAGACGAAGTAAGCGCCGTCATCGAATCGAGCGCGCTGACATGGTTGCAACAGTCGGTGGCTGGAGTCGAAGTGCAGGACTCCGTTTTGAGCTATGCCAATCAGATCGTGCGCGCGACGCGCAGCGTTCCCGGTGTGGCCATCGGGGTCTCGCCGCGAGGAGCGCTCGCGCTGATGCGCGCAAGCCGGGCGTACGCTCTGCTCGAAGGCCGATCTTTCGTGACCCCGGACGACATCAAAAGCCTTGCCGTTCCCACCTTGGCGCACCGCCTGATTCTCGCGGGAAGCGACGGCCATGCAGACCAGCGGGCCGCCGAGGAGATCATTCGCGAAGTGATGGGAACGATTCGCGTTCCTAGGTGATTCGAGCGAGTGCGGAAGTCATGACGATTGCTTCGGAAGCGGCCACGAGACCATCCCGAATCCGCGTTGCGCCCCTACCGCGGCCGACGCGGGAAGGATGGCAGGCCGCAGCCCTTTCGGCGGGGCTGCTCTATGCAGCAGTGAACACCGGAAACAACCTTTTTTTTCTGATCTTCTCTGCGGTTTTCGGAACGACGGTGCTCGGATTCTTCCTTGCGGGCCGGGTCCTCTGCCGGGCACGCGTTTTCATCGAGGCCCCCCCCCGTGGGCGCGTTGGAGTCCCTCTTCGCGTCTCGTTGCGCATCGAAAACACATCGCACACTACGCCTTTGCCGGCGATAGATTTCGATGTCGCCATTTCGTCGGGAGAGCCGTTTCGAATTCGCACCCCGCCCGTGGCAGCGGGCTGCACGGAGCGGGGAGTCGGCCGTCTGACTCCAGCCAAGCGCGGCGCATGGAAGATGCTGTCGGCGACGGCGGCTCCGTCCTTTCCTTGGGGATTGATCGCGCGACGGATCTTCGTCGAGTGCCCGGAGCAGGTCGTCCTGATCGGGCCGCGCCCGCAATCGGCGCAGCCGCTCGGTACGGGTCGACGTCGAGGTGAGCAGAGGGATCAGAGACATCCTCACAGTCGGGGTGAGGAGCCGATGGATGCCCGAGAGTACCGCCCCGGAGACGATGCGCGCACGATCGATTGGAAGGCGAGCGCTCGATCGCTCGGCATGGTTTGCCGGGATCGAAAGGGAGCACCGCCGGTGGCTTTGCAAATCGAACTCGGGCGTTGCGCAAGATCGCCTGCCGCATTTGAAAAGACCGTTTCGAGCGTTGCCGGAGCGGCCATCGAGGCACTCGCCCGAGGCGAGTCGGTTGGTTTCGTCAGTGATCAGGTGGATTTTCCGCCGCGATCCGGTCCGGCGCAGCAGCACCGTATCCTCGACTATCTTGCAACCGTTCGTCCGCTACTGAGCGTAGAGTCGAAATGACACGGATCGAACCGCTTCCAACCGAGGCATTGTTCGCCATGGCCGTCGGATCGACGGCGGCATTGGCGACCGGCGCGCTCACGTTTCCGATCTGGATGGTCGTGCTCGGTGTTTTGTTCCTCGCCTGGGGAAGAGGGCCGGGATGGACGCTGACGCGAGCCGCATATCGTCCGATCTTGTTCCAGTGGTTGGCTGCAGGCTATGCGATCGTTTTCGCTTTCGATCTCATGCATTCCGCTCGAGAAAACCCCGTACCGGCGCTCGTGCGATTGCTCGTCTTCATTCTGATCGCCGAGGGGCTATCGGGAGACGGAAAAAAGACTCACCGCGCCATCTTGCTCGGTTTTCTCCTGCTGATCACCGCGGCGGCGGAGACGACGGAAGTCTGGTTTCTCCTCCCGCTCACGCTCTTCATCGCTTTTTCCGGCGCCGCCTTGTGGAAGGCGAGTCTCGGCGTCGATAGCGGCGAGGCCGGCCGTCGGATGATGCCGGGATTCGGTCTGCTCGGCGGCCTCGTACTCGGCTCCGCCGCTGCCGCACTCCTCGCCTTTTTCATCTTGCCGCATGCGGGAACCGGCTGGTCCTCCGGTGGACGACCGTCGATGCCCAACGACGACATCTCGGTGGGATTGTCCGAGGGGGTCGATCTCGGCAGCATCGGAAGAGTCAAGAAGGAGCGGCGCATCGCCATGCGGGTTCGCTTCGACAAGGACCTCGGCAGCCTCGACGATGTCTATTGGCGCGCTGCCGCCTACGAGCGATGGAACGGCAGCGGATGGGATCGGAACGAGGACGACGGTGAGAGTATCCATCTGTCGCCGCACCGACGCGTCGTTCTCGCGAGCAGAGGCAGTGCGACTCCAGCGAAACCTGAAGAGTTTCGAGAGATGGAGAGCCGGCTGATCGTCGCCGAAGTGCAACTCGTGCGGCGGAACTTGCCCGCTTTGCCCCTGCTAGGCGCGGCGCGCTGGCTCGAATCGAGCAAGGGCGGACGTGTCTCCTACCGAAGCGATGGAACCATCGCGCCCGCCCGACGGGGCCTTCCAAGAAGGGTGATCATCGGTCTCGATCCGGGTTCCCTGATGCCCCAAGACGATCCCACGCATCCCATCTATCTCGAGACGGGGGATCTCGATCAAAGCGTGCAGGCCTGGGCTGCCGGGATCCGCTCGGTGAACGGAACGGCTCGGGGAGTTGCGGAAGCCTTCGTTGCTGATCTCATTCGTCGCGAATACAGCCTGGATACCCGCGAGATCGATCCATACCGGCCATTGGCTTCGTTTTTGGACGGTGCACCGGGGCACTGCGAGTTCTTTGCGTCGGCCATGGCGCTTGGACTGCGTTTGCGAGGAATTCCCGCGCGGGTCGTCAGCGGATACCACGGCGCCGACCCCGTACCCTTGGGCGACGCATACGTCATACGGGACTCGCGCGCGCATCTTTGGGTGGAAGCGTCCATCGATGAAGGGGGCTGGACGCGCTTCGATCCAACGCCGCCCGCAGGCCGCGGCGTGGAAGCTGCGGATCGCTTCTCGCTGCTCCGACTTGGGGAATGGGGGACGATGGTCTGGGACTACTGGATCATCGGGCTGGACATGAACGATCAGGTCAACCTTTTTGCCGAGATTCAAGATTTCGCGGTTTCCGCCGCGCATCCCTCCACGGTGATGATTCTCATGGCGAGCATCGCGATCATCGTCGGTCGTCGTCGTCTGCGGCAGCTCTGGGGTAAGCGGAGCCGTCGCGAGATGCCGACCTTCTATCGGCGGTTCTTGACGCAGATGGCGCGCCGAGGTTTGCCTATCGACGAGTGCGAAACACATAGGGAGTTCGCCGAGCGCGCCGGTCGCGCGACGGGAGATCTTTCAGCCGCTCGCCGCATCGCAGAAGTCTATGAACAGGTTCGTTTCGGGGGCCGCGCGCCGAGCGCGCACGATCGCCGAGTCGTCCGGGAATGCCTCCTTCGCCTTGGCTCTTCCTAGAAGAGCTGAAGAAGCTCCTAGCCCAGTAAAAACCATGCTGCACGAGGCGGAAGTCGGTCGTACCTTCTGGGCCGGAGGAGGCCTGGATGCGCCGCTCATCAAGCAAAATCGAATGGGATCGGAGCCTATCGCGGATCGTATGCCTTGGGGTCGCGGCATGGATCGGCACGGTCGATGCCGATGCGCAGGTGGTGACACAGGTCACCGACGAGAAGACGACTCTCACGGCAGGAGCAGCTCTCGATGATGCCGGGACGGCGGTCTATTCGGGAACCTCCGCGGACCTTCTGGGAAACAACCCGGAGCATACCTACCAAATCGTCCGCTTCGATCCCCAGACCGGATCCCCGACGGAAATCACCAATGCGGAAGACGGCGTCACGGCGACGGTATCGCTCAGCGATGATGGCGTGTGGCTGGCTTTCGCTTCGCCGGCCGACCTGCTTGGTGACAATCACGACCAAAGCGCGGAACTCTTCGTCATGCAATCCGATGGAAGCGCGCTGAGCCAGTTGACGAGTGATCCGGCGGTCAACGCGGGCAGCGTCAGTGCGGTGGTCATATCCGGTGACGGTTCACGTGTGCTCTTTATAGCCAATACGGATCCGCTCGGCAGCAACGCGAGCAACCTGCCTCAAGCTTTCATCATCGACCGTGACGGGCAGAATCTGGCGCAATTGACTCAGTTCGCGGACGGGTCGTTCGGGCAAATGGCGATCAGCGATGATGCAACCCGCATCGTCTTCATCCACGACGGTGATCCGCTAGGGTCGAATGCGGACCGTGGGGACGAGGTCTTTGCCGTGAACGGTGATGGTAGTGGGCTTCGTCAGTTGACGGCGACGCCGGCCACCTTTGATACCGCCGGGGCGACGATTTCAGGAAATGGGCAGACCGTCGCCTTTCATAGCAACGCAAACTTGACCGGCGGCAACGTGAACAATCAAGTCGAGATTTTCTTGATCAACTGGGATGGTACGAATCTCAGGCAGCTCACAACGACGCAGAAACTCCTGGGATTTACCGGAGATCCGGAGTCATCACGCCCATCGCTCACGGACGACGGGCAAAGAATCTTCTATCAGAGCAATCACAATAACTTTCTAACGAATCTCGACGGAAACTTCGAAATCTACCGAATCAACGCCGACGGTAGCGGGTTGAGTGCTCTGACTTCGACCTTGCTTTCCTTCGGAAATTTCGCTCCCGTCGTTTCGGGGGATGGCTCGCGGGTGGCCTATCTCGCAGTCGATGCCGACATCACATTGGAGGCAATGGATGGCAATGGAGGCAATCGCCAGCCTCTCCTGCCCTTCGAATTGATCTTCAGCGCTCAAGCCGACCTCGCGCCCGGTGGCGATATCGTCGTTTTCGTTCGCACACTAGGTCTATTCAGCAGCGGACACCTCTTTCGCGTCAATCCCGACGGCTCGGGTCTCGCGCAGATCACCAACTTCGATTCCGGCAATGTCGCCGATCCTTCGCTTGCGGGAGATTCGCAAACGGTCGTTTTTTCGGCCGATAGCGATCCGCTAGGGACGAACGACGATCTGTCGGAAGAGATCTTCAAGATTCAGGTCGACGGCACGGGCCTTGCGCAGTTGACCTCCTATTCCAACACCGAGGTTTCGACCGATTCGCAGCGTCCGGCCGTTTCCACGAATGGCTCGGTGATCGTTTTCGATTCAGATGCCGATCTTCTCGGCACCAATGCGGACTTTTCACGAGAGATCTTCCGAGTGAATGCCGACGGGAGCGGTCTCCTGCAGTTGACCGATACTCCGGCAAATCGCGTCAGCCAAAGAGCGCGTATCGATGCGACCGGCGATTTCTTGGTCTTCGAGTCCAACGCCGATCTCGACGGCGGCAATCCGGACGGTTCTTTCGAGATCTACCGCATGAAGAGCGACGGAACTTCCGTCATGCGCATTACCGGCGATCCGACTCTGGATTCGCGGAGCCCGGATATCTCCGGAGACGGAATGCTGGTTGCATTCCATTCGGGTGCCGATTTTCTCGGATCGAATGCGGAAGGGAACGACGAGATCTATCTCTACGATGTCGCCGCGGCCACGATGACGCAATTGACGTCTTTCGCAAGCGGGTCGTCGAAGTCGGCTCGTATCAACGGTGACGGTACCTTCGTTTTCTTTACATCGGATGCGGAAGTGTTTGAACCGGACCCGGATACGCTTTCGGATATCTATCGTGTTCCTGTAGGAGGCGGCTCTATCGAGAGAATGGGCGCTCTCAAGGCGGGAAACGCGAGCGGCGCCGTTCCGAGCGATGACGCCGGCGTTGCGGTGTTTTCCGGAGTCGGCGATTTCACCGAGCGCAACAAGGATCTACAGCCGGAACTTTGGGTCTTGGACCTCTCGTTGCGTCCGGACTTCGTCATCTCGAAGTCGCAGCCCACAGAGCTGTCTTGGTCGCACGAGGCCGGGCCGCTGCGCTACGACGCGATTCGCGGCCGCGTTGCGGACCTCGCGCCGGGTGCCGGCAATGATACCAATCTAGGGGTCGTCGTTTGCTTGGAAGATGATTCACCCGATGCGGATACCCGTGGTTTCGGGGATTCCGCGGAGCCCGTAGCGGGCGAAGCATTTTTCTTTCTCTATCGGGGGACGCGCGGGCTCGATGATGGTCCCGGAACCTACGGACCGACGAGCGCCGGCGGCTCACGCCTAGCCGACAGTGGGGACTGTCAGCCCTAGCTTCAAGATTCGTCGCAGCTTTCGTTGCACAAGGAGATTTCTGATGCGTATTCATCGCTTCGTAGCGGTCTTTCTCTTGCCGATTTTCGGTGTTGTTCCCGTTTTGGGGATCCAGGCACCGGAGTCATCGCCAGCACCGAATTTCGACATACGCTTACCTGCTCGCGAAGCGGACCGCGCCGGGTTCAGATTGAAGCGGCCCGATCCGATGCAGCACGCAGCAGCAGAAGCGCTGCGCCGATCTCTTCCGGGCGTGGTTCTGCGCTGGGATGATCTGTCGGCTGCACCGCACTGGTTGGCGGCTGCGCCGGGAAGCGCGCTCGCTGCTCCGAGCGCCGACTCACCGGAAGAGGCCGCCCGCTCCTTCCTTCGCGAGCATGCCGTCTTGTTCGGGATAAGAGGTGCGGAAATGCAGGAATTGCGTCTCGGAAGTCGAGTGAGCGCACCGAAGGGCGGATCGCGTCTGTATTTCGAGCAATGGATTCGAGGAATCGAAGTCTTCGGTGGCCGGGTCAACGTGAATCTCTCGGCGGATGGTTCGATTCGGTCGCTAGGAGCGCGTCTATACCCGGTCGGTCGACTTTCCGACAAGCCGACTCTATCGGCGTATGACGCGGTGGTGAGAGCGGCAAGGGACGTATACCAAGGCATGGCTTTCAGCGCTCGAGAAAGGGAGAAGGAGGATACGCCGGAGCAAAGGACGATTTTCGAAAAAGAGTCTTTCGGAGAAGCTCCGCAGGCGCGACTGGTCTTTTTCCCCGAGGCAACCGGCGCACGCCTTGCATGGGAGATTCGCCTCGCCGAGAAGACGAAGCGAACGAGCTACGTCATTCTACTCGATGCGCACGACGGAACCCTGCTTTTTCGCCACAACGAGACCTTGCACGCTGAAGCACGGGTGTTGGACGCGACGAAACCGAGTCCTCAGACGGAGGAAGCTTCACCCAATGATCATCGCCTGATCACTTTGCCGGGCAGCACTCCCCAATCTCCAAACGGCTATCTCGACGGCGCCGGTGTCGTGATGGCCGGGAACAACGCGACGTCGCATCTCCGGTACTGGACGGAAGAGGGACTCGCGGAAGCCTCGGGGGCCTACGATTACCTCTACAATACGGCAAACTCCGGTCTGACCAATGCTTGGTATTGGGCGAACCGCGCGCATGATCTCTTCTACGATGCAGGTTTCACCGAAGAGGCAGGCAACTTCCAGGCTGACAACTTCGGACTCGGCGGCGTCGGAGGCGATGCGCTCGGCGTCGTGCATTGGATATCCGGCGGGCGCAACAATGCCTACTTTACGAGCTCGGTGGATGGCGAGCAATCCACGATGAATTTCTTTTGGGTCAATTGCCTCTATTGCGGTGACCACGACGGGTACCCGGAAAACGGAGGCGAACGGCATACCGGCTTCATGCGCGAAGTGGTCTTCCACGAATACGGCCACGGTGTGAGCATACGGATGGTCGGTGGACCGGCGGACGACGGATGCCTCCGTGGCACTCAATCAGGAGGAATGGGCGAGGGGTGGAGCGATCTTTTCGGGGCGACGTTCTTCGACGATCCGCAGATCGGCGATCACTTCTACGAGGGTTCCGGATGGATGCGCGATTTGCGCAACGACCTCAGCTATGAGGAAGTCTGCCGGGTCGGAGATTCCGGATGCCAAGTTCACGGCGAGGGGATGATCTGGTCCGGTACGCTTTGGAATCTACGACAGTCCATGATGGCGCTCGATCCTGTGTCGGGCCGGCGGAATTTCGAGCGCATCGTCGTGGAAGGTCTGGCCAGTACGGTCTGCTTTCCTTCCATGCTCGACGCACGCGACGGCATTCTCGACGCGGATACGGCATTGTTCGCTTCGGCCCATCATAAGCAAATCTGGCACGCATTCGCCGAACGGGGGATGGGGTCGGCCGCATGGAGTGCCGGAGCCGAAGACACCGCACCGATCGCCGATTACACCGTTCCTTCGGGAATGGAGTGTACCGCACCTTCGGCCGCCGTGAGTTTGACGGCGACGGCATCTGCGAGCAACGAAGTGCGGCTCGACTACGACGCGTCCGGAGCAGCCGCAGTCGAGATTTGGCGGGAGGATCTCGACAACATGCTCGATCGTCCGATCAAGATCGCAGCGACGAATGATGTCGCGACCTTCCTCGATGACGGAGTGCAAGGCGGTCGCAGCTATCGCTATCATCTGGTTTCGCTCGGCGATGGCGGGATCTCATGCCGCTCGCCTCAGTCGAGCACCGCAGATGTGACGGCAACCGGCGTCTGCACGGGATATCCGTATTTCCAGCCGGGGCTCGTCATCACCGACGGAGATCCGGGCTGTGCCTTGACCTTGAGTTGGAATGCGGCGAGCGCGAGCTGCGACGGCGAGTCCGTGGTTTACAATGTGTACGCGGCGGAGATTCCCGGATTCGAACCATCGGATCGCAATCTAGTGGCCAGAACCGTCGATACGACCGTATCGATCATCCCGGACGATGCTACGCGAGCGCACCACTATCTCGTTCTCGCTCAACACGGGACGTTGGAAGACGAGCCGAATCATGAAGATCGAGGTTCGGCACAGCGGCTACAGTGGGTCGCGGCATTGCCGACACTCGGGCGGAGTACCGTTCAAACTTGGGATTTCGACAGCGGTCCGGACGGGTGGGTCGTCAACAACAGCGATGATCCCGCCGGTGGATGGGTGTTGACGGGATCACCTCAGCCGACACGCTACGGAGGCTCATTGCTTGCTCCGGACGAGCCCGCTGGAGGCACGGGACAATCTTGGGTGACCGGTGACGACGGAAATGTTCCGACGTCGATCACCGAGCAAGACCTCGATGGCGAGGTGGTCCTGAGTTCTCCGGTATGGGACGGAACCGGCGGGGCCACGATCTTCTCGTTCGACTACTGGGCCCATCAGAGAGGGTTCTTCGCGGGCGGTCTTCGCCTCGACGTCGACAACGGCATAGATACCGTTCGAATTTTCGACATAGGATGGATGACGGCGCAGCGCTTCGAGACGGCGGGGCGATATGGATGGCAGCGTTTCGAAGTCGATTTGGCGCAGTATGTCAGCCCGTCCGCAACCATGAGTGTGGATATCCGGGCTTTGCCCAATCGTGAGTTCAGCGAGTTCGGCGTCGACAACGTCAGGGTCGAGTCGGCAACGGTCTGTGCGCGGTCCGCTCTCGTCGTCGATGGGGTGACGATCGATGATTCCCCGGCCGGTTGGGGCAATGGGAACGGTGTGGCTGAACCGGGAGAGACTCTTCGACTGCTCGTGAACCTCCGCAACGATGGATCAGCGGATGCCGTGGCTCCGGTGGGAAGGATCATCTCTGCACCGGCCGGTGTCGTGATCCATGAGGAAAGCGATGACTTTCCGGATCTTCCCGTAGGCCAAGTTCGAGGTTCGAACAACCAGGGTTTCACGTTGACTCTGCCGGACGTCATGCTTTGCGACGATGCATTCGAAATCGGGTTCGAGTTGACCGATAGCGCTGGAACCCTATCGCACGATCGTGCGGTGCTCGAGGCCGGTACGACGTTCACCGATACGGTCTTTGCCGACGATTTCGAGACGGATCAGGGATGGACGGTCCAAGGGGCAACCGTAGGACAGGGGATGTGGGAGCGGGGAACGCCTGTCGCCGGAGGTTTGAATCCGACGGCTTGTTTCGAGGGGCAATCCTGTTTCGTCACCGGACTCGACGGATCGCTTCTAGACCACGACGTGGACGGCACCGTCGCGGAGCTGTTTTCGCCGCTCTTCGATCTGACGGGATACAAGCGCACACGCTTGGAATTCGCCCTGTACTTCCAGGACGACTCGAGCGACAGCGATTTCTGGCAGGACTACGGTCGCTACGCCGCATATGTCGACGACGGGTTGATCAGCGCGACGAGTCAGCGGTATGAAGGTGGGCCGACGAGCGGATGGGAGTCGAGAACATTGACCATCCACAATAGAGTGCCGAGTGTTCCCGACATGCGATTGTATTTTTCGGCATTGGATCGCAATGAGTACTACTATGGATCGGCCACCGATAGCACCGTGGAAATGGCGATCGATGATGTGCGAGTCATCGGCGATCGGCAGGAATGCGCTGCGTCGAGCGTGAGCTTGTCGCCGAACGGCATCGGCCCGACACTTCGTATCGCGAAAAGCGGAGTTGGAGGAGAAAACGGAGAGTTGACTTGGACGCCGTCCCCGGTCGACGGGACGCACGACGCGCCGGCTTACTACGAGCTGTATGTCTCAGATCGACCGGATGCAGGGTTCATACGGAGGGACACGACGACGACGACCTCGATCGCTCGTTCGTTCGAAGCAGGCAACGCTTTCTACCGGATCACCGCGGTAAACTCCGCCGGCGTCAGCCCGGATCATCCCACACCGTGAGCGATGTCGACTCGCCGGAGTCTTCCTCATGGGCGAATATACATTCTTTGACCATACGGGAGACTTCGGCATGGAGATCGAGGCCGCAAGCGTAGCAGATGCCTATCAGACGCTTGCGGCCGGTTTCATGGATCTGCTTCTAGACGGTTCGGGAAGAATCGCAGCCCGCGAGAGGAGAAAGGTGGAGGTCTCCGGAGTCGATGCGGCAGATACTATGGTCGCTTTCGCGAACGAAGTCCTGTTTCTTTTCGAAACGGAAGGATTTCTCGTCGCCGAAGTTGCAATCGAGCGTGCATCGCAGGAGTGTTTTTCTGCTACTCTTCGTGGTGAGGTGCGCGATCCCGCGCGGCATATGATAGCCCGAATCGTCAAGGCGGTGACGCACCACGAGGCTCGGATCGAAGAAGATGCATCGGGGCGAGTCCGGGCGCGTCTCATCTTCGATCTCTAACCCGGACCCAACGTGCAACCCTCGATGGGAACGTTCTCGGTGGAGGGTTTCGCGAATGTTCCAGGGTCAAGGCAGTGATGAGCAAGAGTAGAAAGACGCGCGACAAGGAGCAGCAAGCGTCGAAGGGACGGCGGGGCCGGAAGTCTTCGATCGAGATCGCGACTCCTCCCTACGGGGGATCTCCGGTGCCGTTGGAACCCATCGATGGTGTGCGGTGGCGCATTCCGAAAAAAGGGCTGATGCGAGTCGATGGAGTGATCTACGCAGGTAAAGATCTGCTGCCCGATCTACGCGAGGACCGGTGCCTCGAGCAGGTGGCCAATGTTGCGACGCTGCCGGGGATCGTGGGCGAGTCCCTGGCCATGCCCGATATCCACTGGGGATATGGTTTTCCAATCGGTGGGGTCGCGGCATTCGATGAAGAAGAGGGCGTCGTCAGTCCTGGAGGGGTGGGCTACGACATCAACTGCGGTGTACGGCTACTGGTTTCCGATCTCCCGGCGGACGATCCATCCGTCAATATCCGCAAGTTGACGCAAGCACTCTACGAGGCGATTCCGGCGGGTGTCGGATCGAAAAGAAAGGATCTGCGGATCTCAGCCGGCGAACTCGATCAGGTGATGCAGCAGGGCGTCGGGTGGGCGGCAAAAAACGGCTTTGCCGAAGCGCATGATGCCGAGCATATCGAGGAAGGCGGATGCCTGCCGAATGCTGATCCGTCGAGCGTATCCTCGAGGGCGCGTCTTAGAGGCCGAGGGCAGCTAGGAACCCTCGGCTCGGGCAATCATTTCGCAGAGATCGGCATGGTGGATACGATCTATCAACGAGAAGCCGCGAGAGCGTTCGGCCTGAAGGAACGACAGATCACGTTGATGATACACTCCGGCTCTCGCGGTCTGGGACATCAGGTCTGCACGGATTCCCTGCAAGAGATGCTTCGCGCCGTCGAACGCTACGAGATACCGCTCGTCGATCGGCAGTTGTGCTGCTCACCAATCACGAGTTCCGAAGCGAAGCGATATCTCGGAGCCATGGCCGCCGCAGCAAACTACGCCTTCGTCAATCGACAAGTGATGACGCACTGGGCGAGGCAGGTTTTCAAGCGTCTCTACGGTGCATCGTTGATCACCGTTTACGACGTTTGTCACAATATCGCCAAATTCGAAAGGCACCTCGTCGATGGAGTGTCGCGCCGGCTCCTGGTGCACCGCAAGGGGGCGACACGAGCGCTGTCAAGAGGACACGAGGATCTGCCCGCTGCCTACCGAGATGCAGGACAACCCGTGATCATCCCCGGCGATATGGGAAGATACTCTTTCGTGCTGCGCGGAGCGCAGGCCTCCGAGCGAACTTTTGCTTCCGCCTGCCACGGTGCGGGACGACTTCTCTCGCGTTCCGAGGCCAAGCGTCGCTTCGCTTCGGAGGACGTCGCTGGTCGGCTAGCCTGCCGCGGAATCGTCGTGATCGGAGCCTCCCGAGCCACCGTCATCGAAGAAGTGCCGGAGGCCTACAAGGATGTGGCACGTGTCGTCGATGCGGTTCAAGAGGGAGGGTTGGCCGACAAGGTTGCACGAATCCGCCCGATAGGATGCGTCAAGGGCTGATGATCGCTGAAAGATGAAGGTTTCGTGCAGAGCCGATACCGGCATCGCCTGATCGCTGCGAGAAAGCTGCGGTGTATGGTCATCTCGTGAAGAAAGCAGATCGAACGGCTAGAATGTTCCCCCAAGATGAAGGAATTGGAGAAGTTCGTGCGAAGGTTTTTCGGAGTGACGAAATTGCGGCCGACTGTTGCGCTTCTCACGACGTTCGTCGGCTCTTGGATTGCGACGGCCGATGAAATCGAATCCCGCGTGTATGCCGTCAGCGGTATCGTCTGCGAAGCCGGAGACTACGGAGTGGCGAGCTTGGCGGAGGTTCAAGGAAACGGAGAAGGGGGCGAGGCTCCCTGTATTTTCCCGGCCCAAGACGTGAAGATCACGCTGCGCGTGGGCGAACGAGATCTACATGAGACGCGATCGGATTCTGCGGGGCGCTTCGTTCTGCCGGATCGTCGCGAATCGGACGAGGATGCATGCATTCGATTCGAGGCGGAAGGAGTCAATCCGTATACGACCTGCTATCGATCTCTGATCAGTCGGGGAGTCTTGGCGCCCGGGCGCAACGAGCTTCGCGTCGAGCTTCTCTCGTCGGTTTTCGACTACGAGGAGTTTTCTCCCTCGCAAGAGCATGGTTCTTCGCTCGATGCGGGAGTCGATCCCTGGGCGTCCGGAGGTGAAACGCTTCGCGGATTCTTGCAGGCGAACTTCGACGCGCTCGATGTGCTTGATCTAAACGGCGAACGCATCACGCGAGAATCACTGGCCGGACAGTGGGTATTGATCGAGTTCTGGGCGACCTGGTGCGGATTCTGCCGCAAAGAGATTCCGCATTTGCGCGAGGCCTATGAAGAGTTCAAAGACCACTCGTTCGAGATGATCGGGATCAGTCTGGATCAGATCGATGGCGCGGCATTCCGTTCCTGGATCGGCAAGCAAGGGATGAGTTGGCGCCAAGTGCTAGGGGAGAACGCGGAGAGACATCCGTTGGGTGATGTCTTCCGCGTCGTTGATCTTCCGCGTTCGTTCCTGGTCGACCCGAATGGCCGCGTCGTGGGGGCCAATCTTCGCTCCTGGCGGGTCAAGCATGAATTGAAGCGGCGAATGGGCGAGAAGTGACGTGGCGCAGTGCGAGACAGGATATTCTTGCTCTCGTTGCGGAGAGTATGTCGAAACGATTCGCGAGAGCGCGTTATATCTTCGGTACATCATCGGTGAATGCGGGATTCAAGACTTGATTCACGAACCGGAGGCCCATCTGCGATGCATGCCGGAATTGGCACAGTTCATCATCGACCCGGCTTTCCATCCGCCATCCGAGGTCGATTCCGATCAGGATAAACGCCTTCTGTCCCGCGAGGAACGGATAGCGAGAGAAGAAAGAATCACGGCCGGATGGCGTCGCTTGCAGTCCGTGCTCGACGAAGGGGTTCCACTCGAAGACTACCCCTTGCCCTCGTAAGAGTTTTCCCCGGCTGCCGTATTCGGAGGCGGTCCGAGTGGTAGGATGAGAGCGCTTATCTAGTTGCGCGTTTCGGCCGACGGGTTTACTCGTCGGACGCTTCGTAAACGGATTGAGCCAAGACCCAAGCCACGAATCGCTCGCACTCGACGCGTGTTCGGCGCTCCAAGACCAAGCGGAAAGGTTCGTCATTCGAGGGCTATGGCGTCACGCGGAAGCTCGACGACTGACTCCTCGACTCGCGTCCGAGGCGATCCATGGCAACCACTCGCCAGTAGAGCGGCGCACCGGGCTCGCCCATCTCCACGATGCGTCCCCATGCGCCGCTTCGTGGGGCCCAGCGCTTCTCGCGAAGTTGCCGTCTAGGAACTCGTCTGACCGGACCGTCGAATTCAGGTGAAGCCGAGAACTCCAGTTGAAAGCGGCGGTTGCACTCGCCGCCTTCCCATCGGAACTCGGGGCGCGAGGAGATGTCGGCGGCATCGGGCGGTCCTGTAGGTTCCGCGCGCGGTTGGGTTTCGAGAACCAGGGTCGATTGGCCGAGATCGGCAATCGCGGCGCCATTGCGCCCGAGGGCCGTCCAGCGAATGATCCCGTTGCCGCGTGCTCCAATGCGCAGGATGTCGCGCCACTTGCTCTTCTTCTTGGCGGTCCAGGTGGTAGAGGGATTCCATCGCTTGCCGGATTCAATGGCCGGTATCGATCCGTCGCTAGGAGAGGTGAAGCGAACGCGGTAGGATTCAAAGTCGCCGGCACTCCAGGAGAAGGTCAGCGGCAAGTCACAGGCTTTGACGCGTGTTCCTTCGATCGGCTCGAGCGGAGTGAAGCACACGGCCTCTTGGTCATCAGTCAAGCCGTCGCAGTCGTCGTCGATTCGGTTTCCGCAGATCTCCATCGTTGAAGAGGTCGTATCTGAGCATGTTCGCGATCCCTCAGAGCAGATCCAGCCACCTTCAGGGCACAGATCCTGATCTGCGCCATCGCAAGCCTCTCCGAGCCAAGGCTCGTGCGCCCCGTCGGACGTCAACGCGTCGCAGTCGTTGTCTCTGCCGTCGCAAGTCTCCGGAGCCCCGGGGTAGGTGTCGGCTCGTGTGTCGTCACAGTCGCCGCAGATCGCGCCGGCTGGTGCCTCACAGTTGCTGCTGCAAAGCGCGAAACCGTCACCGTCCGCATCAGGGCAGACTTCTCTTCGGCAATCGTCGTCGACGGAGTCGATATCGCCGTCGCAGTCGTCGTCAATGCCGTTTCCGCAGATCTCGTTCGTAGATGATGTTTGATCGGAACAGGTCTGATTGCCGTTCGCGCAAGAGAAAGTCCCCTCGTAACAGAGGTCGGCATCCCCTCCGTCGCAGTCCATTCCAAACCACTCTTCATCCGTTCCGTCGCGAGTGAGAATATTGCAGTCATTGTTGATGCCGTCGCATACCTCGGTGGCGTCGGGATGGATCGCAGCATTGTTGTCATTACAGTCGCCGCAAACTACGCCCTCGGCTGGATCGCAGGAATTGCTGCAGAGAGCGAATCCGTCGCCGTCGTCGTCCGGGCAAGTCGTGCGAAGGCAGTCGGCATCAGCGGCATCGATATCTCCGTCACAGTCGTCATCGATTCCGTTGTCGCAAATCTCATTCGTCGTAAGCGTATCGTCGTCGCAGGACTTGATTCCCGCATCGCAGAAGAAGACACCGTCAGAGCACTGGTCTGCATCGTCACCGTCGCAACTCTGGTCGATCCAAGCTTCGTCGGCTCCATCGGGACTCGTCGAATCGCAGTCGTTGTCTACTCCATCGCAGCTTTCCGTCGCACCGGGAAAGCGGCGTTCATCCGTGTCGTCGCAATCGTTCGAGCCGGACGGGCAGGCTGCGGGAGAGCCCACGACTTCCATGGTGGCATCACAGTAGCCGTCTTTGTCGTCGTCGCAGCCCTCGTCGACGACGCCGTCCCCGTTGTCGTCGAGATCGTCACATTTCGTTTCGTCGAGTAGGGGATCGCTCGATACCGCGCGCGGGCCGTAGAGGGGGAGTGAATCTCCGAATTCGATCGCTCCGAGATCCGGGGCATTGCCTTCGTACCCGTCGGTGATGGTCGGTATCTCTCTGCCGGCATCAAGAATCTCCGCACCGAGGCTAGGGCGGATGTCTTGCGATCCGGGCAAAAAGGTCGAGCCTTCCCCCGGGGGATGGGACGCATCCTCGAAAATCTGATAGTCGACGGTAAGCCCAAACTCCTCGAAGCCCTCGCCGATGAAGAAGTCGGCAAGGTCGTCATAGGCACGATTGTCGCTCGATCCATAGGCGGCGCGGTTCCAGCGGAGCATTGGAGAGGAGCCGTCGGTTCCCGTATAGGCGTTTCGATCAATTTCCGTTCTCGGGTGCGGCGGGGTACCGGTTCGTACGGAATTCGCACTCGACCAAGGTCTGCCCATCAAGAGGTTTCCGACGATTCGCGCATTGACCCAGCCGGAGGCGGAATCCCAGGCATAGTCATTGATCAAGAGCGTATTGTGATAGGCTTCGATTCCCGCCGGCTGGTTGTGGAACTTGAAGGAGTTGGCTTCGATATTGTCGGCAACGTTGCGGTAGAAATAGACAGGTCCTCCATAGAAGGGTTGCGCGCTCAGTGCCGTGTGTGCATTGGTCAATCGATTTTGGTAGACCCTTATGTTGTGAAATCCGTAGTCTGTTTCGACCGCATCATCGTAGCACTCGGAAAGTTCATTGTTGTTGATGTCGATGCTCAGCGAAGGCGGATCGCGCCAATCGACACTGTCATTGGTGATTTGCCCGCTCCCCGTATCTGCATGTGCGATACAGTCCCAGAACTTCTCGACGAAATTGTGTTCGACGACATGCCCCTTGCCGTAGATCATGATCCCAGTATGCGAAATCACACCATCTCTCTGGTCGTAGGGGTACCACTGCTCGTTCTTTCCGTGGATTTCGTTGTCGGCAATGAACCAGTCGCGATCGGCGGCGGCAGGACTTGCAGATCCCTGGACGCCGTAGTTTACTTGATCCATCACGACGTGGCGGATCACCAGACCTACCGCATCGGCTCCGCGAAAGGCGAGACCCGCGTTTCGAACCGTGAATTCCCGAAAGTGAATATGCTTTGTTCGGTTGACACGAAACAGGTTTCTAGACGTTCGGTCGGACACTAAGACACCACCATCGAAGATCACTGCATCCCGATTCGTGCCGCGGAAAACGATCGGTTCGTTTTCGCTCGTGGCACGATCGGCCAAGAATGAGAGATCAATCGTACCGGTTTCGAAGTATTCTCCTTCGTGAATCCAAACGGTTTCCCCGGCCTGTACATCTTCTGCGGCGGCTTGGATCGATGTATAGCAAGGAGTTTGCGAAGATTCGGTACAACTCGGATAAACATGCCGAGAACCGCCGCTTCCCCCGTCGACCGGCCGGGAGTGCGTCGTGGTTTCGAAGAGCCAAGTATCCTCTCCTTGCACACCGTCCGGGTCGCTGATCGAGACGCGAACCTCGTAGCGTGTTCCGGGGTCGAGCCCAAGCACGGATCCCGCAAAGAGATTTCCGGATACCCAGCCATCGATGCCGGCCGGTTCGGAGTGGATGCGCAGCATCTCCAGCGCATCGCGCCAAGGGCCGGTGGGTACTTTGCGGTACTCGACCCCGGCCACGGCGTTCTTGTTGTCGTCACCGGTCATCAGCCAGCGGAAGCCGAGCGAATGCAACGTGGCAGGGTCGATGAATCGTTCCCCGGTGGAAAGATCGTTTCCGGCCCCTGCGGAGGCGACGCTCAGCAGGCAGCAAAGCGCGGCGACGGGGAAAAACGCGCGGTAATGCGCATGGATGCGGTTGGCGCCACGCGGCGCAGTTTCGGCACGGTTCATGGATACCTCAGGCAGCGGACGCCGCCGGGTGCTGCAAGACCCGCACCAAGTCGTGCACCACGCGCTCAATCGGCGGAAATCCCGCGAAGTCGGGTCACTAAATCTCGAGTGCCGGTGTCGGTTCCTATAGGAAGCGTTCGCGCCCTTTCGAAACGGAGCCCCCGTGTTTCACTTCCGTAACCGGGTGTCCGTCGGCGGACAGCATGATCTTGGCGGCAGGGGTCGAACAAGCGGCCGGCCGCGGCGGTTATGTCCGTTCGGACTCGTGTTCCGGGATAGTGTGCCAATACCTTGGCGTGACGAATTCTCGGACTTCGGATTCCTTGAATGTCAGGCCCAGTTTTCGTGTGAGATCCCGCAGAGAAGAAAAATCGCCGCAGATGATTCGATCGGCGGAGATTTCGTGGTGTTCCATACCGGATTCCTGCAGGAGGTTCAGTCGTACTCGGTACTCATGCACATAGTTCTTCCAAAAACTGGGTTCCTGAGAATGTTGATTCATGAAGGGGGTCCGAAGACAAGAATCGATGATGGATGCCTTATCTCTGGTGACGATGACCCATCTAGCCTTCGGAAAAGCATGAGCAAAAGCCGACCAAAGTAGAGTCAGTTTGGCGTCTTTGTAAAGCCAAGGTTTGTCGTTTCGGTAGCCGTCCACGGCAAGCGCTGTGGCAATACGAGTAGCCAAACCCGATATCCTCAGATTCTTGTCGAACGAGGGCAACGGAGCGACACCGAGTGGGTCGCACTGTGCCTGTTCTAGTATCCTCTTGACGACCCGCTCGCGGATATAGATGTGTTCGAAGAATCCTCTCGGATTGCTTTCTTCACCGCCGACGACCGTCGTTCCCGCCCAAGCGCCACCGATAATCAAGCAGCCGGCGACCATGGATGTTCCGGAGCGAGGAAGTCCAAGCACGAAGATCGGAGCGTCGATATATGTCGACACGGGTCAAGACCCTCCTCCTAGAAGGCTAGGCGCGTCCTTGATTCGCGATTATGGAGAACGGCTCAGGTTAGCATGAAAAACTCTCCGCGTGTTCAACGGGCCGCCTTACGACTGCCATGATAGGCTTTTCGAACAGCCAGGGCCTAGTCGGCCGCCAAGACGAGATGACACGAACAGAGCCTAGTCGTCAGCCTCTCCGAGTGAGAGCGGAACGGATCTGGCACGACTGGAAGGTGCCGATTCAAGCGGCGACCTATCTCCTGGTGTCCTGGACGTTGCTCGTTATCTGGCTTTCCTCTATCTATTTTTCCGACCTTCGAGCTGAGGTCGCTCGTGAGAAGGCGGAGACTCTGCGCGTCGTTGCAGTACATCGTCGTGTCATCATCCGTGAGCTCAAGCGCATGGAGTCGGATCTGCGATACCTTTCACAGCACGCGATGTTGAAAAATCAAGTCGATGGAAGCCAAGAATACGAAGACTTGGCGGAGGATTACGCTGGCTTTCTGCGCGAAATCGGCGTGTATTCGCAGATTCGGCTCCTAGGATACGGTGGTCGGGAGCTACTGCGCGTGAGTTGGAATGGTGAGAGCACCACCATTGCAACCGGAGATCGGCGCGAGGATCGAGAAGATCGCTACCATGCGAAGAGGGTGCTGGCATTGGAGCCTGGGCAGGTGCATTTCTCCGCTTTCGATCTCGATGTCGAGGATGGGAAAACAGGGGGCCCTCGTCGGCCGATCATCCGGATCGCGATGCCGATCGCGAACCGCAAGGGAAAGAAGTCATCCGTTCTCGGGCTGAGCTATATCGGTGGAGATCTGCTCGATCGGCTGAGCGTTCTTGGGCAACAATCGCCCGGTCGCACCATGCTGTTGAGCGAAGATGGTTATTACCTGAACGGAACCGGAGACTCCCGCGAGAGGGGCTTCATGTTCGGTCAGTCAGGCCTGCGGTTCGACCTAGAGCACCCTGCTGCGTGGAAGCGGATGAAGCAAGACTCGAGTGGACAATTCGAGACGGAGGCAGGCCTTCTTACGTTTGATACGGTTCGTTTGCCCTGCTCTGATTGCGAAGATGGTCGGGCCATGAGAATCGTGTCACTCGTTACAGGAGCAGATACGCACCTTCGGATCGCTGCGGTCTACCATCGCCTCGTATGGATTGGCCTTGCGGGTACTTTTTTCTTGTTCATCGGCTCCTATCAGTTGGCGCATACGCGGCAAATCAAGCGCGATCATTTGCGTTCGATGGCTAATTCCCAGCGCCGTTTGCGGACGTTGTCCGCACAAGTCTTGGCCGCGCAGGAGCAAGAACGAAAGCGCATCGCGCGTGATTTGCACGACGAAATCGGTCAAGTGGGCACCGCGATTCATCTACATCTGCAGCGCGCTCTAGACGCCGGGGATGGCGAAAAGAAGGATCAGCTCATTCGTCGTGCGGATGAAGGTATCGAGGTGCTGATTCGTTGGACCCACGACATGGCAGCGCGAATCAGGCCCAGTATTCTTGATGACTTGGGACTCGAAGAAGCCGTTCTTGCGCTAGCGCAGCGATTCAAAGATGCAAGTGGGATCGAGATTACAGTGGATATCAGTGTCGGCGATCGGAATATCTCGGGATCGGTTCGCGAGCAAACCTATCGCATTGTTCAGGAGGCGTTGACGAATGTGGCGAAGCACTCTCGCGCAAAGAAAGCGGTTTTACGCATTGAAGCGACGGATGAGATGCTCGAGTTGGAAGTGAGCGACGATGGGATCGGTTTTGACACAGGCGAGACGGAGGCCGATCGACTCGGTATCCTAGGCATATATGAGCGAGCGGCTCTGGTCGGTGGGCATGCGACGTTGACTTCTCGGCGCGATCGCGGAACGAGGATCAATGTTACGTTGCCGATCGAAGGGAAGACTGCTCGACCGAGCGATGAATCCAAAGGGTGACGATCCCATGACGGAGGCAGTCGTGGTACAGGACCCGAAGAGCAAGAAAAGGTGCCGTGTCGTACTGGTGGATGATCACGCGATGGTGCGAGAAGCGCTTGCGCAGACGCTTGCG
>Ga0256830_1000452_pt1 | contig 33335 bp, 38 predicted proteins | sample 128326metaG_FD_190537 | JGI IMG/M metagenome (GOLD analysis project Ga0256830, IMG submission 190537) | Hydrothermal vent microbial communities from Lau Basin, Pacific Ocean - 128-326 | ecosystem: Environmental > Aquatic > Marine > Hydrothermal vents | place: Pacific Ocean: Lau Basin | collected...
ATCACGTTCGGCCAGGTTGTTATCAAAGGGTAGCGAGAAGTCGACTAAAAATGCCAGCACCTCCCTTTTATGGTTCACCAGGCGATCATGGAGGTTTTTAACTTTGTGCTGTTTCGTTCTTCCGCGTGTCTTGTTTTTATCGACAGGTAACACCGGAAGCTCATCGCGACCCGCGCGCAACAGACGACTGTAACGCCGACCAAAGTAGGTGATACGCGATGCGGTTAGTGAGGGTGCGTTAGCCACCTTGGCATCATCGACTTCCCGCTTGGCATCCAGTAAACACTGGCTCAATTTGGTGGCCCACTGTTGTTGATGCTACTCATGGGCAAACGTGAGTTCACGTAGATGATGTGCATTGCAAAGCACATGTTGACAATTATAGCGGTAATAACGGGCCCAATGATCATGGACGGCGTAGCCCTGATAATCAGGCAGTATGGCCATGGCGTCCATGCGACTTGCCCTCGCTTGGGATTGATGTGATAGCAGGTCAGTTGCGAAATTGAGGCAACATGCAGCCAGTTTAAGCTTTTACTCTAAGCGAATCCCGCTTTCATCGAAGTGGACGACGTTACTGCTTCTCAGCAGGGTTTTGACTGTTTCGTCAAATGTTTCAATAGTTAGTATCAACATAAGCAAACATGAGTTAAGTGCATTCTTTCGCAAACCAGGCCATAAACATTACCGCGAATGCAAGGATCAAATATTGCGAAATTTTCTCACAGGGATACAATAGAATATTAGAGACAAGACCATTAACTCGTGAATTTGGTCGAAGTTTTTCTTGAAAAAAGGCAAGAGCTGCAGAAAAAGCGACGACTTATCCATGCTTCACTTCGTTCAATTCTGACTCAATCAATTGCATTTTTTGTATTCGACTCAGTTTTTTAATAACACTTTCTCTTTTACTCGCCATTGATCTGTCATATCCGGTTTCGAGATAGATAATTTTTTCCGGGCTACGCCCGCGAAAATATTTTGCACCGGTTTGATTGTTATGCGCCGTGAAACGTTTTTCAATATCGATGGTAATACCCGTGTATAAAGTGCTATCCGAACAGAGAATAATGTAGACTTTCCAATCCATTGTGAATATTAACTAAAGAGTCAGCGGTTCATACCAGGCCAATTTTTCATGCAATGTGACGACTTCGCCTACGATAATTAAGGTTGGTGGTTTTATCGTATCATTCTGTACGACGAGCGGCATACTTGCCAAATCTGCCACATGAACGACTTGGTCAATCGTCGTACCTCGCTCTATTAATGCAATAGGCATTGTGGCCGACATTCCATGTTTGATAAGTTCAGCACATATCGTACCAATCCCCGTTAGCCCCATGTAAAAGACCAGTGTTTGCTGTTTTTGTATTAAGGCTTTCCAATTGAGGTCAATCGTATTGTTCTGTAAATGCCCGGTGGCAAACACTACGGATTGCGCATAGTCTCGATGGGTTAACGGGATACCCGCATACGCTGCACAGCCACTTGCCGCAGTCACTCCGGGAACGATTTGAAAACTGATATTTTCATTCATCAATGTTTCAATTTCTTCACCACCGCGACCAAAAATAAAAGGGTCTCCTCCTTTTAAGCGCACTACACGGTTACCTTCTTTAGCTAATCTAACCAGTAATGCATTGATTTTTTCTTGCGCTAAGGCATGATCCGATTTTTGCTTACCCACATAAATTTTATCCGCATCGCGTCTCGCCATTTCAAGTATAGGCTCAGAGACTAAGCGGTCATAAACAACCACATCCGCTTGTTGTAATAAACGTAAAGCACGAAAGGTTAACAAATCAGGATCACCCGGTCCAGCCCCCACTAAATAGACCTCGCCTGGATTGCGGGTAGACATTGCTGCATAAGAAATTGCGTCTTCTAAGGCTTTTGCCGCCGTTTTTTCTTGACCAGAATACATGAGCTCGGCAATCGGTCCTTGGATAATTTTTTCCCAAAAACGTCTGCGATCAGCAACATGATCAAATTTTTTCTTGGCTTTTTCACGGTAGTTTTTGAGTAATGTGGCCAACCGACCATAAGACGCTGGAATCATCGTTTCAATTTTTGAGCGCAATAGCCGTGCTAACACTGGAGAGGCACCACCGGATGAAATCGCAACCATCACCGGTGAGCGATCAACAATAGACGGCATGATGAAACTGCATAATTCAGGTGCGTCAACAACATTCACCGGAATTTTATTTTGTTGTGCAAGCGCTGAGATATGCGCATTTATAGCGGTATCATTTGTTGCGGCAATGATTAATACAACATCTTCAAGGTCTGCTGGAGTAAACTCACCTTGGCGAACGGTAATGCTATTTTGGGTTAGCAACTCAGTTAATCCGTGGTTAAATTCAGGTGCGACAACATGAACATTCGCACCTGCACTTTTTAAGGTTTTAACTTTACGGGTAGCTACATCGCCACCACCTACAACCAGGCATTTTTTAGCCTTTATATTAAAAAAGAGAGGTAGATATTGCATAGCTATGAGATATTGATCAGTCTGCTCTCGAGCAAGTTCCTAGGAGCCAGTCCGACGAAGACTTAAAAACTCTCAATGCCCACATACTTTGCATTTGGGATGATGCTTCATCTTGAGTTCACGGAAACTGGCATCTAAGGCATCATAATAAAGCATGCGGCCAATGAGAGGTCGCCCTATGCCGATAATGAGCTTTACCACTTCAATCGCTTGCAATACACCAATAATTCCAGGCAACACACCTAAGACACCTGCAGCTGCGCATGATAATGCTTCATCTTGTGCAGGTTCGGGAAACAGACAGCGATAACACGGGCCATTCGAGCTTTCATCACCCGGCCAGAATACGGTAACCTGTCCTTCAAATCGAAAAATTGCACCATGTACATTCGGTATTTTGTATTTGACGCACGTATCATTGACTAAGTAGCGTGTAGGAATATTATCTGAGCCATCAACGACAATATCATAATCTTTTAGCAACTCTTCAACATTGCTTGCATTGATACGTTGTTGATACGTATTAATCTTGATGCTTGAGTTTAATGCTTCAAGGGTTTGTCTCGCTGATTCAACCTTAGGTATGCCCAAGGTGTTTTCATTATGTAAAATTTGGCGTTGCAAATTACTTTTGTCAACCACATCATCATCAACAATACCAATAGTACCTACACCTGCCGCGGCTAAATACAGCGCGATAGGAGAACCCAAGCCCCCCGCACCAATGCAAAGAACCTTGGCATTGAGCAGCTTAAGCTGACCTGCTTCGCCCACATTTGGCATCAAGATATGCCGCGCATAACGCTCGCGGGCATCTGCGGTTAAAGTTTGCGGAACTTCAAACGACAAACCATCATTTTTCCATTGGTTAAACCCACCAATAATGGAATACACCTTTTTATAGCCCAACTGTTGTAAGCTATCTGCCGCAAATAATGAACGCAGACCACCGGCACACATGACATACACTGGCGCATCGAAATCAGTAATATGATTTTCAATATTTAATTCCAAGTAGCTTCTACCCACCCGTACCGCGTTGTGGGGGCTGCCCTGGGAAACTTCGTCCGCATCTCGCACATCGAGCACAACACCACCATCAGCCAACTTCGCATTGACCTCGATTGCCGAAATATGCGGCACCTGTTCTTTCAAACGGGCAATTCGTTTATCCTTATTTTTCATATACCTCGACCTTCAGCAATTCGAATGAGTTGAGTACTTCCAATATTTCAGGTCTTACGACACAAGAGAATATGGACTGTCGTAAAGCTAGGAGCCTGTTCTTGGACAGGCTCCTAGCGCATTATACCAAAAACGATAGGCCCTTTTACAATTAGCGCTATAAGTCAATATTGACGAAAGTTGAATACCCACTAAGCAACAAACCTACCGGCCTATCATCCTTGCACGGAAGAAAGTACGCCTATCAATCCGTTTGTTTTTTTGCATACAATTTGATATCAATACCGTGAAACAGAATAGACTTTTCGAGCTTCATGCCAATGCGTTTAGCCACGTTTTCGGAACGTGTATTATTTTTGGCAATTAAACTGATAACTTTAGGTTTACCCAATACCTGAAATGCATGCTTTAACGCCGCTTTAGCGGCCTCGGTGGCTAAACCTTTCCGCCAATAGGGTTTATCAATTAACCAACCCAGTTCAAAACCCGGCCAGTCCTCTGGCTCAAAAAAACCAACCCTGCCAATCAATGCTCCACTTTCCTTATGCTCCACGGCCCACATTCCAAAACCGCGCAATTGCCAATGACCTAAAAGCATCGCTAAATTTCGCCAAGCAAGCTCTTTACTGAGTGGCTCACCCCCTCCGATAAATTGCATTATCTCAGGTTTTTCCAAGATCTGAGCATAGGAAGGAAAATCCTCCTGGCAAAAATCACGAAGAATTAATTGCTTAGTTTCTATCATTATGAAATATAGTAAGGGGAGGCGTGAAAAACCTTTAGATGAATCGGATTATTCTAATTGAATCAGTGTTCGTTCGTCTAGTATTTATTGGTTCGACTTACAGGAGTTGCGTTGTTGTTGAATGACTTCTAAACCGATGTGCAATAACAAATCCATATTCTTATCAGGTATCGAGTCCACATCAGGATAGGCCGCACGCGCATGTTCTACGCTGTCTTCCCGAATGAAATGAAACATCGGATAAATAGAGCGATTGGTATAATTTCTGACATCTTGCGCCGACAAATCGGCGAAGCAATAATCCGGATGAAAAGAAGCCACCTGGATAATACCCACTAGATCAAGCGCTTCAAGTGTAGAATCCACAACATCTAAAAACTGATTATAATCATCGAAATCAGCAAGACAATTTGCCATGATCAAGATCGAGGTTTCAAGTTTTGCTGTTGCGATATCTTGCAAATACGCTAATTCAGCGACTAAATCATCAACCAGATTTTTTTCGCTATTCGCCGCAGAAACCACATACCGAATAAGGTCTTGCTTAAACGGTTTTTTAGCAAATGGGCACAAATTATGGCCAATGATGATTTTATCAATCCACTGCTTAGTTTCTACAATTATCTGCTGCTCTGGTATGTCTGACGGCTGTTCTACAGGGAGTTTCTGCTCATTCATCGATGGTTACTTCATCACCTATTTTAATCTCGCCTTCGCTGATTACCCGGCAGCAAACACCACCCCGCCAATCTTTTGCTAAAGCAGCAAACAAGCCTTTATAAGACTCTTCCATGCGTGCACAAGGATTGGTTTCGCAGGTTATCAATAATTCGACATTCGCAATTTTTATGGTTTTTCCCACTGCCTCATATAATTCAATATCATCCACCAGTATATTCGATCGGCGAATATGCCAAGCAAGCGCACAACCGAGTTCATCACATGCTGCATCCCATGCCTTCTTAGACAATACGGTAACTTGTCGATCTCCCAGCTTGCCTCTAAAGTCATTATCAAGCCCTGAAGATTTAGAAATATAGGCAAAATCCAGCGCTTTCATTGGTGCTCTTTTTCTCTCCCGTATCGCAAGAGCGAGTAATTTACCCATATTTTTCCTAGCATACAGTGTTGCTGAATTAATTTGTCATCAGTACTATCCTAGGATTATCTATCATTTTGATCCTTAAGAGGAGAGTTTAATACAATGACAATTAACGGATCGTGTTTTTGTGGTTCCGTAAAATACGCAATCAATGGTAGCTTGATGATGCCCGGTCATGTCATTGCTCGATGTGCCGAAAAGCATTTAAGGTAACAAGAGATGGATATTGAGAAAATTCTGTGCTTTAATTACGTGCTTGGTTAATTGTATATAATCTCGGTTTTATCTAGTCACATCCTTCCTTGTGTCCTTCTGTGAGTTACCTTGATTAATTTGCAATACTATCACTTTCAATGTCTTACATGAGGTAATCTATAATGAATACAGGAACGGTAAAGTGGTTTAATGAGGCCAAAGGATTCGGTTTTATTTCTCCTGCCGACGGTAGTCCCGACGTTTTTGTACATTACTCAGCCATTCAAACCAGTGGTTTTCGCTCTTTGGCTGAAGGTCAGTCTGTCAGCTATAAAGTAGAAAATGGCCAAAAAGGCCCTCAAGCAACTGAAGTACACATTGACGCTTAGTCACTGTAACTGATATTTTTGAAAACCCTTCATGGGCAACCATGTAGGGTTTTTTAATACCTTCTTTTTAATCATGAGAACTATATGAAAAAACTATTCGTTGGCAGTCTACCTCTCGACGCAACTCAAGATACCGTTAAAGAATTATTCTCTGAATTCGGTACCGTCCGTTCAATTGAGCTCATTAGTGATATTTTTACCGGAAAATGCAAAGGCTTTGCTTTTGTAGAAATGGAAGGTCACGAGGCACGTGCCGCAATTGCCGGACTTAATGGAAAAGCCTTTGGCGACAAATTTATTAAGGTTAAGTTTGAAGAAGTGAAAAAAAGAGGAGGCAAAGGTAGACGCAGATAAATAACCTCATCTACCGGATTGCTCGAACTCAGCTATAGACTTAACGCATTTTTGATATCGAGCAATCAGCTACATCGCTTTTCCAAAAATCCCTTCAAGCTCTTTTCATTTTTTTCACTAAAAACCGCGCAGGATGCAACGACGCTAAGATGTCATTGCTAAACATTAGCGGTTGTTGTTCCATGATGACACGCAATAGTTCAGCCGCATTATAAGCCGACACCAGTCCTCTGGAACCGTGGCCTGTATTGAGAAACAAGCCCGTTTGATATTCTGCTGCTGGAAAATCCCTGGGCGGCTTTCCATGCTTGATATCCGCATAGACTTTTTGAAAATAGGAAATATTGGGTACTGGGCCGACAACTGGAAACCTATCATGAGTGGTAGACCGCAGTGATGCACGTCCCCTAGCAAAACACCTAGGATTTAACAAGCCAGGTATTACAGACTCCATTTGTGAATATGTCGCTTGATGCTCTTCTTCCCGCAAACCTAATGCAAGGTGATCTCTTTCGTAACTCGCCCCCAGCGTTGCATATCCCTCTACAACGGGAGTTAAATAGTTTTCGCAAACTAACGGAAAACTCAGCGCATGATTGAATGCATCCGGCGACAGCTGACTCACCTGCCCGCGCACTGGAATAAGGGGAAGCTCAACTTGAGGCAGTAATTGCACCGCATCATTCGCATTCGCAATCACCACATTTTTGGAGTTTTGCAACACTTCAGACTGACTTATAATATCCCAGCCATTATCCATTTTCTTAAGTGCAGTGACCTCCGTAGAAAAATTAAATTTTACGCTCTCAAGCAAAGCATCAAATAGGAACTGGCACAACATTACCGGCTCTATATAACCGGCCTGGTGGACAAAATAACCGCCGTATTTTGCGCCAAAACGATACTTTGTTTTGATTTCATGAGCTGTTAACTCCGTTAAAAGTGCTTCAGGTAAATTCAAGCACCTTAACTTACCAAGCTTTTCTTCGGGCATTAAATGCAACACACCACAACTGTGCCAATGATTAAAACCTCGTTTATGTTGCAAATGATTTAGCCACGCAACGGTGGTCAAAAAACATTGGGTATAAAACTGCGCGCCACAGTTCATATCCGCAGTGAAACGTGGCATAACAAGCCCTACAGGATTTCCAGATGCACCACCGGCTATCTTCGACTGTTTTTCATATACACAGACGTTCCAGCCACTATTGGCTAAAACATAGGCTGTCGTTAGGCCCACAATACCCGCACCGATAATGGCAACTTCTTTTTTTTCTGCTTTGTTAATACGCGAGAAATCGAACCACGGCTTGGCCAATGAACTTTGTGCTTTTTCGCGCATTTCGCCAACCAGCATTTCCCGTTTAACACCAAAACCCGTGCGCTTTTTTAGCGCAAACCCCGCAATTTCTAATCCTCGACGCACATCCCCAGCCGCCGTATAAGTCGTAACACGACAGCCCACCCGACTTAAACGTGCAATTTCTTTAAATAATGCATGCGACCACATGGCCGCGTTTTGCTTAGGCGCAAAGCCATCGAGATACCAAACATCGACCTGTGCTTGTAGCTGGCGATACATTTCACACGCATCACCTAGCAGCAATATGAGACTAATGCGACCATCAAATAGATTCAAATAGTGAAAACCTGGGATGTTTGGCGGATATTGAGCAATGAAGTCCTGCGCCAAAAACGCCAATTCTGGCCACAAATTTAACGCTTGTCGTAAATCCGTTTTATTGAGCGGGTGTTTTTCTACCGAAATATAGGTGAGTTTTTGGGTTGGCTGCGTTGTTGCTAACCAACACTGGCTGGTTGCCAAAAAATTCAAGCCCGTTCCAAACCCTGTTTCTGCAATCACAAATCGTGCGGCGTCGTGCCATCTCGCCGGTAAGCCATTTTGCTGAATAAAAACATAACGAGTTTCCTCTAAACCTCCATCCGTGTTGAAATAGTGATCATTATATTTGCGACTGCGAGGTTGCCCGGCTTGCCAAATAATTTCAGCTTCAGTAGTGGGGAAATATTTCATAGTAGGTACGGGGGTTATGTTCTTTCATTAGGATCGATTCCTGTTACAATTATTGCTTATATCCGTGGCGTTTGAGATATAGCTTACAAAGAGTTACCCGATTAGCAGTTACACTGCGGAGAATCCAAGCATCAATGCACGCTGAAGTACTATCATGAGAAACATTCTTGTTCCGGTTATTACCTATATTGTTGGCTTAGCTACGGGGCTAGGTTTATCCTATATGCCCTTGGGTTCAGATGACGAGCCCATAAGTTCAATGAATATCCCACCCATTACCGTTGAATCATCCGCAAATTCACAAGCTATCGAATTATTGGAAGACTCTCAATCATTACCCATAACAGAAACCGGAACTAATGGCCCTGTTGTCAGTATAGAGTTTTATGACAAAAACAATGCGGTCATTTTATTGTCCCAAGGTATCCTCGTTGGAGAAAAACGTCAATTAATAACCACACTTCCATTCAATACCCATATTACTGCCGGTTCAGTCATCGACGAAGCCGGTCAACGAGTTCCGTTGAAAAATATAATCGGTGTAGATATTTTCAATCGACTTATCATTACTGACATCGATTTTCCGTTAGGACAATACTTAACCATTAGCGATTCAATAAATCCCCTGTTCTTAGGGCAACAAGTTGATGTGCAGTTAACAACAACAAAACTAACCACCACGATTTCCTCATCAGGCGAAACCTTAACTGATTTTGGCTCCCTACATTATAAAATCCAACTCAATAATATTCAAAACTGGATAGGTGCGGCGCTCACCAATATCGATAAGCAATTGTTAGGAATGGTGGTACGTAGTACACAAGATTCAAACTATTTTGCCATCAGCGCAGATACCATTGAAAAAATATTCCAAAATACACGACTCTATAAAGCGCAAGATATACCCACATTTTACCTGAAACTTTTAGAGTCTCCTGAAGGGTTTATCGCCTTGTTAAAATCATTTAGCGAAAGTAAAAACTGGAATGCTATTATGTCGCACGTGGCAAGATATGAAAATATTGAGGCTGATTACCAAGCATTAGCAAAACCCTATATCGTTAAAGCATTCAAAGAATATATTAAGGCTTCATTACGTAACTTAGACTATGAGAAAGCCATTCGGGACCTCAGTTTTGCCAACACGCTGTTAGGCAAAAGCCCTGAATTATTATCGGTGGAAGCGAATATTTATCGTGTTATTAATGATCCTAAAAAAGAACAACCCGTACTTGAAGAATTACTCGAACTCGATCCTAGTCAAGGCCCGAAAATAAGAGACCGGCTACGCCAGCTCGTGTTAGCAAATATCTATGAGCTATTAGATAACAAGCTCACTCAGCGTGCTATTGACCTATTAGAAGATGAAATATTACTCGATCAAAATTTCGCAGAATTTCATTTATTATTAGGTCGTGCTTATTATTCCTTAAGCCAATACGAAGATGCGCTGAAGCACTTATTGCTCACCATCGATTTAGAGCCCGATCTTGAAATACAATTACAATCAATGATCAACACCGCACAGCAACGCGCTGCCAGTGAAGATTTCATCGAAATCCCGATCACTGCGGAAGGCAAAATAATATATGTCGATGTTATTATCAACCAGGGCAATGATAGCTATCGATTTGTTTTAGACACGGGTGCATCCTTCACTGCAATCACCGTAGATACCGCACACTCTTTGGGGCTTAACATTGACGAGTCTAGCCCGGTAATCATAAGTACCGCTAATGGGAAAACCCAAGCTTTTCGCACCACTCTAGATTCCATTGACTTAAATGGCGCGCTTGTCAATGATGTGCCTACCTTGGTTATCCAAGACTTAGGCAACAGAATTGATGGCCTACTGGGGCTGAGTTTCCTTTCCCACTTCAATGTAGAAATAAATCAGAATGATAATAAGCTAATATTAACAACACATTAGACCCTTATAGTTCAAGCATAAATAACAATCGGTCGATTAATTGCTAGGAGCTTGTCCGAGAACACCCATTAATTAATCCATAATTATCTAAAAATGAAAATAATGCCCAAACACAATAACTTAGTAAACATTACAATCTTCGTCTGTTTCTTCATTCCAAACCCAGCTACCAGTGCGGATTCTAATCAACCTGAATCTGCAAAGATGCCTGCAGCCAACAAAGTTGCCCGTCTTAAATTTGACGAGTCAACAAAAATTAGTCACTACCTCAATCCTAAAAAACTCTTTTTGCGATCAAGTGCCGCCCTTGTGATGGATACAAGTGACGGAAAAGTGCTATATGCCAGGGATGCAAATGAATTGCGCTCAATTGCATCCTTAACAAAATTAATGACGGCTATGGTTCTGCTCGATGCCAAACTTCCACTCACCGAAAAAATCAAAATTACCCGCAAAGACCGCGACCGCTTACGTGGTTCCAAAAGTCGTGTTGCCTATGGCAGTATTATTACCCGTGAGGATTTGATGCTATTAGCATTAGCCGCTTCGGAAAATCGCGCCACCGCCGCTTTGGCCAGAACTTTTCCAGGGGGAAAACCCGCATTTGTAAAGGCGATGAACCAAAAAGCACAAACACTCGGTATGAAAAATACGGTATTCCGTGACTCCAGCGGATTGCACAGCCAAAATAAATCCACCGCGAGAGACTTAGTAAAACTAGTCGCGGCCTCATATAATTACCCAAAGATCCGTGAAATGTCGACGATGGGCAAACACTATGTCACCGATTTAAGATCAGGCTGGAAAATCGAATTTTTAAACACTAATCGGCTAGTGCGCAGAAAACAATGGGATATTGGTTTATCAAAAACAGGCTACTTAGCCGATGCGGGTAATTGTCTCGTGATGCATGCAGAAATTTCAGGCCACCCGGTCATTATCGTGTTATTAAACTCTTGGGGTAAACTCAGTAAATTTGGTGATGCCAATCGAATTAAACGCTGGTTAATGAATGCGGAGAAAAAACGCCAACGAGTAGTTGCCAACATATAAGATATTGCAGCGTTTTTAGGGTAATGGAAAATGCTCGCACCCACCAAAATACCCGACAAAACGAGTACTTCGGCAAGCTCCTAGGAGTATAAGGAAACTATTTGAACGTGCTATTCTCTACCACATATTCAGCAAGTATTTTTGCTGACTCGCCCTGAATATTGGGAAATGCTGGCATTGAAATACTACCGGTTAAGACATGATTGGCTATACGGTCAACGTCATTCATCTCGGCATTTAACACCATCACGCTATCACCTTCCGCTGCATGGCATTCAACGCAGGCTGCATTAAAAATATCTTTACCTGTCATCTCGGCAGTTGGCTTAAAATCGTTAGTACGAGTACAAGATGACAAAAAAAGTCCAACAATTGCGGTCGTTAAAAATATCTTATTCATTTCAGTTTCCCTATTAGGCTGGATTATTAATTGAACCGAATTTTAACACTGGAGCTTGTCCGAGAACAGGCTCCTTTAAGTATAATCCTAAACTGAAAAAATCATTAATTAGTATTTTTTCGAAAATATTGACAGCTATACCCTAATTACTCCACCACTTTAAAGAATCTAAAATTCCCCGCCGCTTGTCCGAGTATGCTGTCGTTCTCATCAACCAGATACGTTTGTATGCTCACACGACATTGCAATTCGGATTCAGCCATCTCGGTCGCAGCAGCACATTTAGCCTTATCACAATCCACCGTCGGCATAAAGTTATCTACCGCGTATAAATCACCGAACGGTACTGAATCACACAGAGCTAATGGCGCCGAACCCACGGCGTCGGTATGCGAGAACTCATAGGAATATTTAATCTGACTTCCCGTAGGCGCATTAGTCACTCTCGCTAACATTTCATCAGGTGCATCCCAGCTTATCACTGGACGCTTTTCATTCACTTGAGTGGGCTCATTTGCCTGCCCCATTGCAACTCCGTCATATTTCGCCGATGCTTCAGGAACTAATGGGTGTGTACGAGTTAAGGTCTTCGTCACGCTGCTATTATCTGCGAAATTGGCGGTAATCGTGTAAGTCACTTCTTGATTGAGGCTGACACATACACCTTCCGAACGCGACTCATATTTCCCCATCTGCAACTCGAGGTTCACACTTCCTGCCGTTAGTGCGCTCGAATCAGAAGACAAAATCGTTACACTATTAACTCCCTTGCCACCATCAAAGACATGAACGTTTGCGAGAAAACGAGCAAAGCCCGCGCTTTGATCACAGCCAAAACCACTATCATGGCTAATTTCAACATTTGAGATATGCGGCTCAGCATCGGCGGCATTGACTAAATAGGCAATCGCAGACCCTATTTTAGCTCCGGATATATTGCATAAATTCATGCTATTACCATTGGCTGAAGCGTGTTGTAAAAAGTTTAAGGCTTGGTCTGGATTTAATGCTGTTGTTGCAGAAAAATTACTGCCTTTCAAGTCTCGTTTGGCGAATAATACAACCAGCTCCTCATCGGTAAATGCTTGCACAGACTCTTCTGCCTGCGCATAATTACTATCAATCTTGCTCAGTAAATTAGCATAAGCACTCACCGCAGCGTCAACATTTAACTGAGTGCCGCCAATGGCGCTATTGCTAGCAGAAATTATTTCTTCGGCAGTATAGGTTTTACCCTCCACAATGGCCTGAGCAAGTATCTTTGCCGATGCTTGAGGGATGGCCACTAAGTTACTGTTTTGACCACAGGCTTCGCGCGCCAAGCGACTCAAATACGAGGCCGCTTTTGCCGGGGTTGTGGTTGTGGCGTTTTTCATCGCACTCCATTCAGATTGAAACTGATACGCTTTATAGGCTAACTCAGCGTTCCCTCCTGCGGAAGATAGGCCATTCGCCAAACTAACCAGTCTCGTTGAATTGCTTGATGTCGACTGCGGCACCGAGATTGAAGACCCTAAGCGAACCATATTGGAACTCACCATCCGCCGCAATGCATTAACAGATGCCGCTGAGGGTATCGCCGGCGTGCTTTCACCCGGCACTTTAACCACATCTGACAGAACTTTCGCAGCGACATTAGTCTCTGGCGTTACATCAACCGTAGTGTCACCATCTGGCGCTACTGGAGCGCTTATGTCAACTTCATCCAAAGTTGCACGCACTTCATAGTAAAAATCATCCTCGTTACCATTTGCAGTCACCGCCTTGGGAACACTTGCAAAGCTATATTGACCGGCATCATCTGATGTAGTCTCATCGACCAGGGTTGAAACGCCACTTTTAGTTCTTTTATAGAGAGATACTTTGGCTTGTGCCAATTTCCGAGTACCAAATACCGATCGTCTAGGACTATCAGAAGAAGACCTTAATTGAAGCTTTGCAGCAGGCAAGGCCGCAGCAGCAATAACACCGGATAGGGAAATAACACCAGCATCGACTACTCCTGCATCAACGGTTTCTTGAGCACTATTTTCTGCCATACTTGAATCAAAAAGTTCGTTCAAACAAGCTGATAGGAGAAAGCAACTTAACATCACCACGCTTATTTTTATTTTCATTGTATAAGTGATCCTCTAATAATAATCCACCTGCATATTTCGACAACATTCTGTAGATTCTTTAGGCAATTACTCAGAATCATTTGGAACTTTATATTCTTCAAGATACACTCCCCCCGTACGCTCTTTAATTCAAAAGGAATCAATAAATGTTCAGTAAACTATCTGTCGTTTTTTTACTGTTAATAACGCCTCTAACCAGTTGGTCAGCTTACGATTCCGCTAAAATTAAAAACGGCCTAAGTGAAAATAACAGATTATTTCTTATCGATAGTTGGAATAAATCAGCGCATAAACCCACATGGGCAGCAGCGACCCAGATAAAACTCGGGAGTATTGAAGTTGGAGACGATCAAACTGAAATATCTTCACCCTATATAAATTTTAAACAAAAGAATATTGCGAAAGAAAGATGTAATGCATTAGCTCAAATTGCGCTAGCCCCTGCATCTAACGAGGAGAAAAAACAAATTACGGCGACTATTAACGCGTCCACGGTTAGACACATTATCAAGTATGTAGATTTTAAAGGTCTTAGATTTGAAATAGAACCTATCATGCGCGGTGTCTTTGTAAGGCTACACTGTAGAATTAAACCCATTTAATGCAAACTCTTTTTCAAACTATCTAGTTCGCATTCAATCTCTAAAGGCAAAAATACTCCGCTTGCTCCCGAGTAAAAGAAAGCAACATACTCAAGGGTTGAGTCTAAATGTTCCATCGCAAACTTATAAGAAATTTTATAAGCCTCAGATTTTTTTTGGATATACGACCCTGCTTATCTAAACAATGTGGCTAATGTTACGAGGCCTCGTTTTATCTGTTTTTTTTCATCCCCTACGAGTTTGCGCTTACTTGCGACTAATGGGAAAACCTCCAGCATACGCTGTCCTAGAATCCTGTAACTTTTGACAGCTATTTCCAGTAGCAGTGACATGTTTCCATACAAAAATGCTCTGCGCACTTGGGAAATCCCCCAGCAAAGCATTTTCGTTACCCCTGATATCGACCAAGAGGGGTTTAATATTCAAATTTTCTGAGGAGATTACTCATGTTCAAAAAAGCGATCCTTTCCGCAATATTTACCTCGATTGTCATCTCATCATCTGTCGTAGCAAATGACTCATGGCGCGATTACGACCCGACTTTTTCATTAAATACCATAGTAGATCAATCTCGTCGCCATCACCTTCAGCGCCACGCTTTTGTAGGTAAAGAGCTACTGCTAAACGCAAAGGGTAATGCCGTAGCTTATGCGTGTGAAATACCGCCGACAGAACTGGGAACAAGCTCCGCGCTGTGTTTTGATATACCGCTCTATAATATGAAAACCGGTGCTTATGTGGGAATTTTGAAAGACCGGCTGGCAGACATTACCCCGCAGGCCGGAGGTGTCCTACTCGTTACTGTGACAAGCACGTTCAAATTTACTGAATGGAAAAAGAAACCCCAATTCACCACTCGCGTTTTGGGTAATGTACAACCCTTCATTAAAGGTTCTCCGACAATGACTCATTTAACAGGGGCAATCCCAAGTGCGGGAGATAATGACATTCTTTCAGGAACAAAGCGATTCCGCCACGCCAGTGGCACCGCGCGAGAATCGGGAGCCATTAACCTCTCTAGATTTCAAGGAGCTGTAGGTGATGAGGTAGCCTTTGATCTCATCTGGAATATTAAATTTGACTAAGCGGTCTATTTTCATAACGCCTTAGGGCGTGTCATCACTTAATATGGCCGACACGCCCTAAATTTCGCAGTTGAACGCGTCAACATTATTTGCAGCACATACACCACCAATCAATTAAAGGTTGACAATATTACTATGTTTCTTTATATCTGAGTTATTCTTTCGTTAAAGGGATAGAGATTATTTTTTAATAACCTTGCTCTATTGTTGGTATGAAAATAACTAATTACATTATATTATCAACGTTTCTCTTAGTGACCCTTTTCTTTATAGGGGTACAAGCTACTGCCCAAACAATTTCTAATTGCCTCTCTTGCCATGTTGATTTTGTACACCGTATTGCACAAAACATCGACCTTCAAAAGGGATGTAAAAACTGCCATGATGAATTCATCGTTAACACTGACAAACATATCAAACCCTCTCCTCTCATAGTTGACCTTCAATCACACCTCGGAGTAAAAGTAGAAAACAAGGCTGACTTTGATTTAGAACATATTACACGTGGCATGAGTATGCCGCTGTATTACCAAACCTCACGTCTCGGCAACAACCCTAATCCTATGGTTTTAATTCCTGAGGGTGAATTCATTATGGGTTCTAATGACCGCCAACCCGATGAAGGGCCACAACACAAAGTATTTCTCCATTCCTATTACATCGATATTTATGAAGTCACTAATCTGCAATATAAACACTTTATCAATGAAACAGGTCGACGCTCACCTAAACATTTCGTGAACCGCACCTACCCAGAAGGGAAAACAGATCATCCAGTTACTCAAGTCTCGTGGAAAGATGCAGATGCTTATTGCCGCTGGGCAGGCAAACGCCTACCCAGTGATCAAGAATGGGAAAAAGCGGCGCGTGGTATCGAGGGTCAATTTTTTCCATGGGGCAATGAATTTGATCCCGCTAAAGCAAACACCCCGCAGCGCTGGGGCAATCTCGGCCTAGCAGGAGATACGACCCCAGTAGGCGCATTTGCTGCAGGAGTCAGTCCCTATGGTGTCTTTGATATGTCAGGAAATGTCTGGGAATGGACAGACTCTTGGTACCAGGCTTATCCCGGCGATACCCACATAACAGAAAACTATGGTAAAAAATACAAAACCCTAAAAGGTGGATCCTGGTGGGATTGCTCTTTCTATAAATGCGGAATATCTGCACCGACATACAATCGAAGTTTTTTTCTGCGTTCCACCAAAAATACAAGTTTTGGGTTTCGCTGTGCGCATGATTTATAAAACACAAGTGCAAGATTTTTTGCTCTATATTTCGAGGTAACAACAATGAATAAGCCTAAAACATTATTTCTCGCCCTATTAACATCACTAATCAGTCTTATTATACCATTGGCTAATGCAGCAAGCCTGCCTGCCGTCATAAAAGGCAATGATGGCGCTGAAATGGTATTAATCCCTGCAGGTAACTTTGTCATGGGTAGTAATAAAGTGGATAAATCTAAACGCGCGGAAGAATTTGGCTCTATTAAACCGTGGTATATGGACGAGCACCCGCAGCACATCGTTTCACTGCCATCTTTCTACATGGATAAATATGAAGTTACCAACCAACAATTCCGTGAGTTTGTTAAACAAACTTCCTATCGACCACCTTCCCACTGGCTTGAAAATGGATATCTAGTATCCATGAAACGTGAAAAACTTAACGCAATACCCACTAAAAGATTGCAATACATAGTCGCTGAAATATTCCGCATCGATATAGATACTCGAAAAATGAATAAGCAACAATTACTATCTACCATTGATGAATACTTCGCAATGTTAGATAACGTGCCTGTCTATAACGTAAACTGGGCCGCAGCACGTGACTATTGTGACTGGGCTGGACAAACCCTGCCAACCGAAGAACAATGGGAAAAAGCAACGCGTGGCCCTAGCGGGCAAGAATTCCCTTGGGGTGATACCTTTCAAGATGGAATGAGTAATACCGGCGAAGAAGAATGGGTTGCAGGCGCTGCCCCAGTGGGTTCTTATGCAACCGATCACTCTCCTTATGGAATCTATGACGTTGCCGGTAACGTATCAGAATGGGTAATGGACTGGTATGATGCGTATCCTAATTCCGATTACACTAGCAAGCTATTTGGAAAGCGCTTTAAAGTCATTCGCGGTGCTGGCTGGGGAGGCAATGGACACTATGCATTACAGATGTATCAACGTGGTGCTTATCGACTTTTTGTTACTCCTGACGCTGAAAAAGAAGACCTTGGTTTCCGTTGCGTGCAAACCAGTCCGCAAGGAGTCCGCAAAAATATTGCACATAATTAGCAATCATTAAAAAACCAAACACAGATATACCCGTGGCATTGAATCTCAATCGCTACGGTTATAGACCTATTTGTTCAATCATTTTCACATATTGCGCTATCGTTACTTGCTCCTTGTCGCGATCCGCAATGCGCATGAAACGACTAATTTCCTCAAGTGCTTCCTCTTTTCTATCTTGTATCCACAGGCAGTTAAACAAAGCAATGGAACACTGACCTCTGCCAGGCGCTAATAATACTAATCGCTCAAAGGCCATTTCAGCTTCTTGATATTTTTCTGAGGTAAAATAAGAACCTCCCAGCATTAACAATGCAGCAATATTCTCGGGTTCATTTTCCAATATTTCTAATAGAATCATTCGCGCCTGCTCTTCCTCACTCTGCATGGAAAATTGCTGGGCTTGGTTTAGTAAGGCTGCTATATCTTTCATCTAAATCACTCTACTTACGTGTTATTTTTCCTGCCGACCCTCATGGCATTGCACGAACTCGGCATATAGCGATTCCATTTGAATTCGAATAGCAGGTCCTCGCGACTTCGCAAAATCTAAAAATGTTTTGGCAATAACAGAAAGCGCTTTGTCTTTTGCGTGTGCTAAATACCAGTTACGTTTGATTGGAAAATGCTCTACATCCAATAAATCGACCGGCCCCTGAGCACCTTCAAGAGACAAGGAGTGAAGCGATAAGACTGCAACACCTAAATCACCAACAACCGCATGTTTTATCGCTTCATTACTGCCTAATTCCATGCGTATATTCGGCGCTATTTGGTGTTGCGCAAATAGCTTCATTGCCGCAATTCGAATTCCCGAACCTTCTTCTCTCGAAATAAAAGGTTCTTGTGCTATTCGTTCAAGCGTTATATTCGATTCTTTGCACAGAGGATGACTCCTGGATGCAATAACAACCAATGGATTGGGTGCAAATGAATAAGTGTCAATATTCACCTCCTCCGGCGGCTGGCCTAATATATAGATGTCATCTTCATTGTTATTAATCCGTTCAAGTATGCTCTCTCGATTAGAGACCTTCAAAGACACATCGATTCCAGAGTACTCTCGACAAAACTCACCGAGTATTTCTGGCGCAAAATATTTAGCCGTTGTTATCACACAAAGCCGTAACCGACCACGACTCAGGCCTTTTAAAGAAGCAATGCGGGTATCAAGATCGGATAGCGTATCAAATATATTGCGAATGGTATGGTAAAGCTCTTCACCGACCTCGGTCGGCTTGGCATGTCGTCCTGCTTGATCAATGAGCGTTAAGCCAACAACGTCGGTCAGTTTTTTTAGCTGGGTTGACACCGTGGGCTGAGTTAAAAATAACTCCTCGGCAGCACGGGTAAAACTTCCCAGCCGGACAATGGCTTCAAAAATTTGCATTTGTCTAAACGTTGTATGCCGAATAAGGTAATCAGGCAAATCACCCTTAAACCTAATTGGCGCACTTTTATCAAACATTTAGCCTAAAATCCGTATGAAAAACAAACAACAATGACCGAATAACTTAATCTGGCCAAACTCGTTTTGAAGTAAATACGGGTAAGCGTTGCTCGTATTTGGGTTGGTGCTTGGGTTTGGAAGATTCTGCGAACTGCTCTGTGCTATGATCTGCGCGGAGTGTGTTCTCTGGTGTTTGCTTGGCTTTTGCTTGGCGAACACTATTGGCCAACTTTGAACCGAGTTCTTTGCTCATGATGCTAATATCTCCTCTATGAGCGATTCAATCTCCTGAACCGCTGATTCTCCTCGCTTGCCCATACAATAGACACTGGCACCTTCTAAAGCTGAGTTTCGATACACAGCACGTCGACGCAAGCAACTCTGCAAAGACGGTATATCAAATTCGGCTAATGCCTGGCTCATTCCGCGCGATATGGCATTTCGCGGCTCTAGCTGGTTAACTAGTATATAGGGCAGTAACTTGGGATTGTACATCTTAACTTGCTCAATGGCATTCGCCAATCGAACACTTGCCCATAAATCCACAGGAGAAGGTAATATCGGGATAAGAATTTTGTCAGAAACCGTCATTGCACCCTGTGCGACACCCGTTTCAAGCGTGGGTGGACAATCAATCACCAAGTATTGATAGTCCTGACGCATTCGACTGACTTCCCGCGCTAGGTTGCTCGCAATCGATATAACCGAGGTCGGAAATGGTCGTTCGTCGGATGACAACCCGGCCCATTGCCCCGCTGATCCTTGCGGATCCGCATCAATGATAAGCGTACGCCCTCGTCGAGATAATCCAGCGGCGAGGTTCATACTCAAAGTTGTTTTGCCCGTACCACCTTTCTGATTCGCAACTGAAAAAACTTGCGCTAACATATGAAATATCCCTAGGAGCCTGTCCTAGCTAAATAATAAACAGTCTGAGACCTTTGCCCGCAAAACATGGATGCGCAAAGGTCTCTACCCTCAATAATAAGTAAGCTTTTATTAATGAGCTTGCACTTTACACAAGTTTCAATCTTTGCTCGACTTATTACTACAGGAGTTGTTAAAAATTTCCAGTAAGGAGAACAGTAATTTTATGTCACCTGCATTCGCAAGCGACTTGTCCTGTCTGAACGCTAACATAACACCTTTGCGCACCTCAAGATAAAACCCTTCGTTTGCAGCAAGAAACTTAACAAGCTCAGGGGAAATAAACGAAAGTGGTTGAACAGCATTTTTTGCATAAACCCGGTACTTAGCAGCGAAATCATCATTATCTGGTATCACCACATCATCATACTCAACGAGATAACGCTCTAAATAATGCCCTGGCGCAATCACAATATCCGACACCTCAACCCCAGAGTCTGCCGGACATTTTAAGGTAACAAGAGTATGCCAGTGTTTAGAATAATAATTGGGCGCCGAAGTATGGCTGTAATCGAATAACCGAATGTTACTATCAAGATAATCACCTGAAATGGCATTACATTCTTCCTTATCCGCACCACGACGCAGATAAACAAAATCCTCAACGTTTAAAGTGCTTTTAATTTCTGGTTGGAAGCTCAAACCATATTGCTTAGCCACACCTTCCATTTCCAGCTCTCTCGTAGAGCGTTGGCCCTGCTCTTTGACTAAAATGCTATCCTGCATACGGGCTGCTAATGAATGCGGGGTAAACTTAACAAAGTTATCCACACCAATAAGTTCAAACACCCGCCCATCGCGCACACATTCTTCTTGGAATTGATGCAGGTACTCAATCGCAGTATGGTCAATAATGCGACCCGACTCGGTGATGACCAAAGTAACCCCTTCTTTAGGAGGCAAGGTGGAAAGCAATTTGTCCAGAGGCAAAAGGTTAAAACATACCAACGAAGAAATACTCATTTCATAATGCTTTATTCCGTTCCTTTCTTGTTCTTGTATTTTGATCACTGGTGTTGAAAATAAACTCTTTATATTCTGCCCAACCAACACGCAAGAACGTTTAAAACTCAGGCGACCGGTAAGTACAAACCGAAAAGATGGTGTTAATAAATAAAGCAACATAAGCACTTCTGCAGCAACACCAATCAAAATACCGGAAAGCAGGTCAGTACTCAGAATAGCAAAGATAGTAATGATGAAAATAATCAGCTGGTCACGGCCAATAGAATAGGTTTTGGCAAAAACCTTGAACTCACAGAGTTTCCATCCAACGTATATTAAGATCGCTGCAATCGCCGCCAGCGGAACCATGGCGATAATATCTGTTGCAATAAACAAGAATATTAACAAAAAAATGGCGTTATAAAAGTTCGCCCATAAGGTACGCCCACCCGCATCAATATTGGTACGGCTTTTAATACCACCAGGAATAATGGTTAAACCACCAAAAATACTGGAAAGAGAATTTGAAATCCCCATTGCACGTAATGTGACATTAGGGTCAGACTTGCGTTGAAATGGATCAATCTTGTCAACCGCCTTGATCGTCGCCAATGACTCCACACCATCAATCAAGGTTAATGTAATCACGACGACTAACACTCCCCACCATAGCTCTGGTCGAGAAAACACCTCACCAAAAGCCGGAAAAGTAATCCCGCCTTCTAAAATAGAGTCCGGCATAGTGATAAGATATTTGGCATCAAGGCCAAAGATATAAGCTAAACCAATACCCACGATTGTAACAACCAATGGTGGCGGTATTTTTCGCATCCACCCATGGCGTGATTTATTCAAATAAAAGATCAAGAATAAACTAAGCGCACCTATAAACAGTACACTCCAGTCAATTTGCAGAAATGCTTGTGGTAATTTTCCTACCGACGCTAACATGGTTTGAGATGCCGGTAAAATGGCCCCCATCAGCGAGGGAATTTGCTTAATGATTATAATTAAACCAATGGCTGCCAACATCGCTTCAACCACAGTGACGGGTAAAAAGATGGCATAACGTCCCGTCTTGAAAAAAGCTAACAGTATTTGTAATAATCCCGTTATACAAATAGCCACCAATAGCAAGGGGTAACCTTCAGCAAGATCCCCGCCCCCTAATAGCAACATTCCCGCGAGAAGTGCCGGCGCCAAACCGGCGGCTGGGCCACTTATTGTCACATAAGCCCCCCCAAGAAACGGAAAAATTAGTCCTGCGATAATTGCGGAAATAAGCCCCGTAACGGCGGGCGCACCAGAAGCAATAGCAATACCGAGCGACAAGGGCAATGAAACAAGTGCGACCTGCATACCGGCAAGTAAATCATAACGCCAATGTTTTAAGCCTTTAATGCCATTCTGTGGGGCTTCAACCATATTCGTACACCTCAAAACTTGTTGCGCCTAGAGAGTAAGCTGCGCTCTCGAAACACGATATTTTATTAATTGACCAATAACCTTGAAATTGCAATAAAATCATTAACATATTCAAAGTTACTGATTTGAGAATAAAGTAAAAATAATATGTCAATCCATTAACCACTACAAAGCGATTAAAAAATATAGCGCCTAGCTTATAGAAGTTTATTCAATATTAGGCATTCGGATATTCAATGGAAACTATTGCCAATTATAGATATTTGTTTACAAGTCTATAGATGTACAAAGAAATTTCATCCAACAAAATGCATATTATTGCACGGTCAAACGTTCCAATTTCAGCCACTAATTTTTCATCCAGTAACACTTAAGCCATTAAAATGTATAACAAAATAAAACTCATTGATAATCATCTATGCAAGTCATTTAAGATCGAAATACGCATTATTGATTAAATTAGGGTAACTTAGAGCGTGTCGTCAATTAATAATTGAACATTAAAGGCTGCCATGCATCGCGAACACCTTTTACAAATGCTTGAAAACTATCGAACCGTTTTTCTCGAAGAAGCAGCCATGTTAGCACGCACCAAACGTTTTGTTGCTGCACATCATCATTGTTTTGATCGAAGCCTCATGCCAGGACATGTCACTGGCTCATCTTGGGTAGTGAACCCCAGCCGCAGTCATACACTAATGCTACACCATCGTAAGCTTAACCTATGGCTACAACCTGGCGGACATGCAGACGGAGATGCCGATATGCATAATGTCGTTATCAAAGAAACTTCCGAAGAATCAGGACTACCGCTCGAAAATATTAAACTGTTAAGCGCTAATATTTTCGACATTGATATTCATACTATTTACGAAAATAAATACGATCCCCGACACGAGCATTATGATATTCGGTTTTTACTGGAAATAGATGATAAACTCGCCGTACCCGGTAATAATGAGTCACATCAAATTGGCTGGATTCCACTAGAAAGCGTGCCACGATTCAATAATAGCCAATCCTTCTACCGTATGATCCGTAAAACACATCGGTTTTCTCAGACTTAAACAGAAGGGCCGTTTTTTACCCTCCAAATAATTCAACTAAGGTATATATCGATTAATCCGTGTAAAATAGACTCCTCAAAAAACTTAGTCTGTTCTCGGACAAATTACATTCATATATTCGGAAACTCTATCCTTATCGCGATTAGTCTATCCTTACACAAAAACCCCGATTTCTAACCTCTATACACAGCTTGGTTTTATTACCGAAGGAGAAATAAGCTCTGAAATTTTTGCATCTCCCATTTCTATATTTCTAGTATAGCCGAAGCCGCAACACCCCAGTTTGATGATGTTACGCTTATCTCTCTACTCACTGTGCGCCCCGGTCTATCTTTTTTAGAGAGCACGCTAAACAAAGCATGATCCAAATAAAAGCCTCGGCTTCCTGTTAGGCAATATCCATCCGGTGTTATCTCACCTTCTAGCTTAACCGTACTAAATGCTAAATTAATTTCGCCTTCAATATGAATACCATTAATATCTATTATCACCTCAATAGACCTGGACATAAACTTGTTTACTGCATTCAAGTTGGTGTCGTAGTGGTTGCATTGTTAGGTGGTCCACCTGTACTGGAGTCGTTTAATTTAATGGGTAACTTACCAAGCACCGTTAAGCTGAGTTTTTTCAGCAGTGGCTTAGGGACGGGGTGGTTTTTGTGTAAAATGGAGCTTTCGGCATACACAAAAAACGACGCTTTGCACTGACCTCTGAAGTATTTTGTGATACGTTGCTGGCAATACCTCTCTATAAAAAAATGAGAAGGTGCCTAGCTGAAGCACTTGTTGGAAAAAATCGTTTACCAATCATCAATCGCAGATAAATATTACCTCTTAAAGATGACAGTTTTAACTTTAAAGTAAATTAATAAATTTTCTTGTTAATACTTTCTGTCAAATCAGTATTAGTAAAAAATATCTCATCCGCCATTCAGAGTTAAAAACCGGCAATGATCACATTACCGGTTTTTAATATTCGAAAGACTATTTTATCTTCCCATTATTTTCTGCTTTTATTGTTTTCCACGATTCTGCAAAGAGGTCTTTTATTGCCATTTGATATGGTACTGGTAATTTATATTGATTCTTATACTTGGTTATCCATTTCCAAGTCAGTTTCTTCGTATCAAACAACCCCATATTGCCATGAAGAGTTCGAGTTGCTTTGAATGTATTTTCATCTTCAAAAACTAATGCGAACCCTAATGCGCCATCACCAACTTTAGCGCTTAATTCTTCAATAAATTTTTTAATTTCTGGATTATCCATTGATTGCTCAATCGCCGACGCGCTATCTAACACTTGAACAAATTGATCAAGAATTTTCCAACCATTAGGGAGTTCGGATAAAATTATCTTTGGAATTATAATTACGTCGTCTGTTCCTATTTCATCCGTCCATCCTGAACCGACGATTATATCCAGTGACTTATTATCTGCGTTTTTATTGATCTGCGCGAAATCGACACCTGATGTCAACAACAGTGGAAATACAACAACTTTACTCTTAGAGGTGTCAACATCATCCCTTTTATAGACACTTGTTTGCATATTTTTTTCTAACAATGCACACCCAGAAAAAAGTGCGAATACTGTTATTAAAATTATTAATTTTCCAATTTTCTCAATCATAACTTCCTCTTTTTTGTTTTTTCGAGTAACCGATACTAAAGTTAGCACGGCGAGAATAATATCATTATTTAAAAAATGCAACGCCTAAAAAATAAAAAATATTTATGTATTTATTTCGCGAAAATAATCATACAAAAACAACGAACCCTAGGCAATATATCAGTACTAAAGGGGTCTACTAAAGGGGTCAGAGCCCTTAATATCTAATATCTTAATCTTAATAAAAGTAATTAAATAAACACTAAAGGATTATTAAAGGGCTCTGACCCCTTAATAATTCTACCAATGCATGCCTAGGGCTGTAATCGTAAACCCTATAAACATAAAAAACCCGTCATCATAATGATTTAAATTTTTTTCAATTTCAAAATTCCCATACCCAACTCCAGCTACAATATGGTTAAAACCAAAACTCACATCATCTTTTGTATTGTCACGAGAAAAAAAGTGCGCAAACCCAGCCATTACCATGTATGGGGTCTCCTCTCTTTTTGTAACTAAAGATTGTTCATCTTCTTTGCCAGAAAACTGTGAAATTTGTTCATAACCAACTGAAACGTAATACGAATTATTCGAGCCAAAGTCTAGTTTTTTTCGCAATCTTAATTCAGGAATAATCAAATACCCGGTATAGTCACCATTGTTGCCATTTAATGAAAATATACTCGTATTGAGATCTAGTTCAACATGCATCCCTTCAACTCCTGCCATTACATTACTAAGGATAACTAAATTCTGAATGACAAATGCAATCAAACTTGTGTAAAAAATCTTTTTCATAAATTCTCCATATTTATTATTGGTTTTGCACTTTCCTGCTTCCACATGAAATATCCGAGTCTTATAATTTCCCTTTTTCAAAACAATGTCAAAAAGTCTCGCGACAACGTCACTACTTCCAATTCGCGGGAATATAAAATATTTTTAAATACGAAAAATAGGAGGAATCGCTGTCTTTTTATTTTATTTATTCGTTTATTTTTTCCGCGTAACCAGTATTGGAATCAGCACAATGAGAACAATATCATTATTTGAAAAATTCAACGTCGATAAAATGTACATATAAATGAGGCGAGTTTTAACTTATTTATCTCTGCCTCTTAGCTGCTTTCACTTTTCTCCTCTCAAGCGCAGAAGTATTATTGAAAAGCAAAGCAATAAAAAATGCAGGCACAGTAAAAATATTTTTGTTCATTATTATTCGACTCCTCCCAAAGTATTGATACTCATAGCAAGATGCGTGCTCAAATAAATAAACTGTTGTTGTATAACGACATTAAAAAATAGTGGTAATTGTTTTCATTCGGAATTCGCTAGAGATGTAAAATCAATCGACAGATAAAAAAATCGTTTTCAAAATATTGAGCAACTTGATATCGCCCGGATAAGTTATGGCTTGCGCCTCAACAGTGCGCCGATGACTAAGAGATGGACACGCAATAACTTTTCGGTTTTGCAGAACAATATTTTGCGGGGTTTAAGATGTTGTTGAGGTTAGGTTTATAATTGCAGCTAAGGTAGGTAAACTAATAGTCAGGGCACGGTTATTGACAGCCTTAAACACCACTGAGACTTTGTACCGCATGCACAGCAGCATGTGCAGCTGCATCTATATCGGCTTCTTTTCCAGCCAATGTTAAGCGTCCATACGCACCAACTGCCCGTGCATCAACTAAGGTAATATTTGCGGCCTTTTCGGCCTCGTTGGCGGCATAGACAATGTAACCCGCGGGTTCTGTTTCAAGGATAAACATACTCTGGCCCGGCAAAATCATTGAGCCTCTTCTATCTTGCCGATTAATCAATACCGAATGATCTGGGGTAATAGAGCGAACTGTTTCACTCCATGCAACACGACATTTTTGGCGCTCATGTTCCGCCGTACGCAATGAATATAAAACTGCACGACCGGCTTCTATAACATCACTTTGATCTCGATGGTGAAACACCATGGAGCCAAACGCACGTTCGACAACTTGCTGGCCAAGATGAACACGAGTCGCTTTTAATGCAACATCGGTTAACCGGTGAATCGCCATGCCAGGGGCAACTTCCATCCACAAGCAAGCATCGCCAGGCACAGGTAAAAAACCTTGCGACACCGTCGCCATATAGGCTGCTAGCTGCGGCTGCAATGAGTCAATGAACACATAAGTACGTAATTTAATCATTGTAATTTCCAGCGCCCAGATTCAGTTAATTTTGATTACTATTCGACAAACGCTGATTTTTGTGACGACTAGAAAACCCTGCATATAAATCTTTCATACGCTTTCGTATGATAGGTTCATTTGATTTTGCAAACTCAAGGAATGTTTCTGCGATCAATGATAACTCTTTCCCCTTGGCGTGAACCAGATACCAATTTTTCTCAATCGGGAAACCTTTAACATCTAATACGCTTACAGACCCATTGACACCATCCAATGACAGCGTGTGTAAGGATAATATAGCAACCCCTAAACCACCTATGACAGCATGTTTTATCGCCTCATTACTGCCCAGGTCCATTCTTATATTAGGCACAAGATCATGCTCAGCAAAAAGCTTCATTGCCGTATTTCGAATTCCGGAACCCGCTTCTCTGGAGATAAAAGGTTCTTCGACTAAGCGTTGGATGCTAATGTTCGAATCTTTACACAAGGGATGATCTTGGGATGCCATTACCACCAACGGATTGGGGGCAAATGGAAACGATTCAAGATCAAGCCCATGTTCGGGTGGGCGACCCAGTATATATAAATCGTCTTCGTTATTATAAATACGTTCAAATATTCGCTCTCGATTCGTCACTTTCAAAGAGACATCAACCCCCGGATATAATTTACAAAATTCTCCGAGTATTTCAGGTGCAAAATATTTTGCAGTACTAATAACAGCTAGCCGTAGTCGGCCACTACGCAGCCCTTTAATTTCTCCTATGCGGGTATCCAGATTGGAGAGATTTTCAAATATTTTTCTGATCGCCTGATATAATTCTTCACCTGCCTCGGTCGTTCTGATTTGTCGACCCGCTTGATCGATTAGTGGCAACTCCATCACATCTGTCAATTTTTTTAATTGTGTAGACACAGTAGGCTGGGTTAAATGCAATTCTTCTGCAGCCCTGGTAAAGTTACTCAGTCTAACAACTGCTTCGAATACTTGCATTTGGCGAAAGGTGGTATGACGAATCAAATAGTCAGGTAATCCACCCTTGAATCGTGAAACACTATTTTGAAAGTTTGCCATAGATTAACTTCGATAAGCAGTTAAACATAAAACCTTAACGAATCAATCAGGCCAGACACGGCGGGAGGGAAAAGCGTGAAACGTTTTATCCCTATTTTTTTTTGCAGAAACTGCGCTGGATGATCCAGATGCGTTCTGCATTTTTTCTTCTGAGGATACACTTTTATCTTTAGTACTTTTTGCATTTGGAGCTTGCTTTTTTGCAGTCGCCATAACTCAACCTCATCATTATTTTTTCTATTACTAATGCGTCATTCTTGCAGCAGGAACAAGCTCATCCATGAGGTTCGCGTAACGCAACATGTCTTCTCCAATTTCGTTTTCATCCTCCTTTGAATGAAGCGTAATGGACACATGGGTACGTCCAAAGCTCATATCAGGGTAGTAATCTTCACTCTCTGAGAGATCTGCCGCTTTTTCTAAAAACTCACGCGTTTGCTCATAATCAGAAAATTCGACGCGGCGCTCAAGCCGAGCTGGTTTTTTTCGTACAAACCAATTTGAACTCATAAATGCCTCCGGTGATATGTCATACTTAATGTTTAATGCTTGTTTGCCACAAAGAATTCACATGATTCGCATGTTCTTTCTCTTCACTTAGCAGTGCTGCAAAAAATATCCGATTTTCATCATCATTTGCTTGAATGCAATATTCAACGGCACGCTCATAAAACGCGATGATTTCGTGCTCAAGCCCAATCACATGTTCAATCAATTGTGACAACGACCCATTCAATTTTGCGGGACGCAAATGACTCGCATTAGGGGCAAACCCCAAAGCAATTATTCGTCCAATAATTCTCTCAGCATGCTGTAGCTCATCTTGCGCTTCATTTTTAAAACGCACACTTAAATCAGGCATTCCTTTTATCAACAAAAGACTAGAGAGCGATAAATACTGCTGAACTGCGGAAAGCTCATAACTCAAAGCTCTTCCAAGATAGCCCAGTATAACCTCATCCTGAACCATGCCCGCCGCCGACAATTGATTACTCATAGTGCTTTCATTCTCATTAGAGCTAGGCAAGGCTGGATAACTCCGGCCTCACCCAATGCCAGTCTATGCTTTGCTAGCGTCAAGTATTGGCTCAACTTCTTTATGTGGACGCGCAATAATGTGTGCTGACACTAGGCCATCACCAACACGTTCACAAGCATCGGCTCCTGCACGAACAGCTGCATTCACCGCACCTGTCTCGCCACGAACCAATACAGTCACATATCCGCCGCCAACAAACTCACGCGCGATCAAGCGTACTTCAGCCGCTTTAGTCATCGCGTCAGCTGCTTCAATCGCTGGAACTAAACCGCGTGTTTCAATCATACCTAAGGCAATACCGTAAGTTTCATGTGCCATGGTGTTACTCTCCTATATAGTGGTGATTTACAAATTACAAAGTTCGATTCGTGCTAGACATGCTGAGCGTAGGCTCAACTTCTTTATGAGGACGTGCAATTATGTGTGCTGACACTAGGCCATCACCAACACGCTCACAAGCATCTGCACCTGCACGAACAGCAGCGTTAACAGCGCCAGTCTCGCCACGTACCAGTACCGTTACATATCCGCCGCCAACAAACTCTCGACCGATCAAACGTACTTCCGCAGCTTTTGTCATTGCATCGGCTGCTTCGATAGCGGGTACTAAGCCACGGGTTTCTATCATTCCAAGCGCAATACCATAATTGTTTTCGCTCATTGCCTTATCTCCATCTTGATGAATTAAAATTACTCTATAAAACGACTAAATTTTTTTACCGGGACTATCGTCTGCATCCCAATGGTCAATAATTCCACCTACCGTCAGGTCTGTTAACACACTGGGATCATCACAGGCATATCGCCCCGCAGATCCACTGACAACAAAAACCCAATTACCATCTTGACAACCACAGGGATCTACAGCCACCTGAGTCTTGCCCTTAGTATCTCGCAGGACTCGCAAACTTAAGTGCTGCAATCCGGAGTGACGCTGAGTACAGACCAAAGACCCAACTACCTGCAAAATTTCCACTAAACTTAATCCTCTTCCCAGTAATCAATGATTCCAACAATCGTTAAATCACTGGGATATTCTTTACTTCCCGCCGCTTCTCGCGCGGCAGAGCTACCCACACATAAAACCCAGTCTCCAGGGGAACAACCAACGGAATCTACCGCAACTAACTGGGTTTTCCCATCTCTTACCACTTGTAAATTTTTATGCTCCATACCCGGAATTCGGTTAGTCGCAACTAGCGGTTTTACAATTTTGCAAATTTTCATTAGTGCGCTCCTTGCTGTTCAATTGAAAGCGAGCATCCTATAGTTTCTGCACAGTTATCAGCATTGCAGTCCCGTACCATCATTAAAGTGTGCAACATACCTTGCTCGTATAGTGTATTAAAGCGATGCTTTAAAGCGGCATCAAGCTGATGACAGCGATCTACTGCGCGCTCACGTGCCCCTGGAACCTGGCCGTGATAATCGTTTCTAATCACGACAGGAATGGGCAAACCACGAGATACATTCAGGCCACTAAATATTTTAATCCCGACATCTAGATCTCGGGCACCTTCCTCAACCGTCTTTAAATAGGCAAAATAGGTTAAGTTGCGTAACTGGATTTCTTCAAACCCGATACCCATGCCGATAAATCGTTCTTGGTGTCCGGCATCTTCATATTGTCCGTTGTAATACTCTCGTACATACTTCACTTGTGAAATATTGTTGGCAAATAGCTTGGCTACAAATCGTAACATTCCTTCACTCGAAACAGCTTCTTGGGCTTGTGCAATAAAATCGTATATAACTTCATCTATATTTACATGCGCCGCATTGGCGACTACACCTTGCACAGCCTGGTAATCGATATAATTTAATGGATCAATATAACTGTCGACATCCGGTAAATGAATTCGGATCGAATCATTATCGGTATCAATGCCAATCAATAAAAGATCAATCGAAGCACCACAGCAAAAACTATTTTCCACGCCTTGCTGAAAGGCTAGCAATCGTGACGCGGCTCCTTCAGCAGCTTTGACTGCATCACTACCGTGCGCGGCACAACCTTCGGTGCTCGGTGCACTACTGCTATAGTGATATACAGCGACCTTCAAATAACGTGTTGCGGCATCTGCACTATTTGGTTTTGACTCTCGATAGCGTAGCATTTCGGTCTCAACCCACTTTTGCAAACTGTCATCAATATCAAACATTGCGCCCGCATAGGATTTTCGTCGCACCGATTTATAAGGGAGGCGCAACACATATCGAATCACATGCGCTAAACGTCCGTCGGCACAAGGAGATACATCAACCGTGTGAAACCCACACTTATTTATAAAATCTTGAAAATCTTTGTCTGCTACTCCCGCGAGTGGTCTAGCCGTAAAAAACTCATCCGACATGCGGCGAAATGTTTCAAACACACACCACACATATAACTGGCCTATATCAACGGATTTAATCCATTCATCAACCAGCATATTTTCCGGCAGCTCAAAGCCTAACTGCTCACGTGCAACGGCTTGCGCTCGGAAGGCAAAATTTGCAACATGTTGCAAACCCGATATTTGCTTCAGACATGCTTCTATTTTTGCAAAAGACTGTTTAATTTTTTGCTCATAGTGGTAAAGCTTAAAATTTTCATCAGCACTATTAACGCTAACACCAGACCCATAAGCAACAGCGCTACATGGCGCCGCTGCCAACCGTACTGACGGCTGTGCACGTCCCATTTTGCGTTTGCGTTTGCTTTTGGTTCTGGCATTAAACATTTACGTTACTCTTACTTAAGCTTTCATTCTAAGGTTTGATCATCACAAGCTGTTTATCCATGATAATGAGCGCTCATTTGACCGACTAGCCTCGCGCACCGCCTGATACAGTGATCATCGCACCTTTTTCAGTATTACCACTGCCACCCGTCACTTTAGAGTCACTGGGAGGATTATCTTCATTTCGCTTTGGTGCCGTACCTGGAATGGCACTCATTGGGCCGCGTATCGTCTGATTGCGACGACTTGCAGAACGCCCTTCTGTTCCGGTCACACGATCACCTCGCTCCCAATCATCACCGGTTATTTTCAAACTGGTTGATAGACCTTCACCAGTTACTCGAGAAACATTATCTTTCTCTGTATTAATAACAGGAGATGTATTTGATGACTCTTCACGATGCTTATATTTGAACTGCTCAGTACCACCAGTCACCTTTCCTTTACCCAAGGAGAAGGTTCCACTAACACGGCCTTCTTGCTCAGAAACGCTACCAGTCATACTTGATACCGCATCTGACGAATCCAATGCCGTGCTCGCATGACTGGGAGAAGCAACACTAAATGCTCCCCAAGGCGCGTTTCCCAATGGTTGCGGAAAATCACCCTCGCCCACTTGCGCCGGTATTGCTCCGCAAACCTTGACTTGCTCGTCTCCACCTAAATAAGCGGTTCCACTGACTGATTGACAAACACCTTTCTGAGCGCCGGTTAAGCCCGACAATCCTGGTTGCAGACCACTAATCTCACGACCGGTATTACCAGCAGGCAATGGCGTTCGTGCTTGTATCATTTTCAGTTCCTGCGGTTTGCAATAATCAAGTGTTTGCTCAACACCGAGGTACGGCGTTCCGGTAACAGACGAACAGGTACCTGCTTCATGCCCAGTAACAAATTCAGATCTCGGT
>Ga0256830_1000453_pt1 | contig 33302 bp, 32 predicted proteins | sample 128326metaG_FD_190537 | JGI IMG/M metagenome (GOLD analysis project Ga0256830, IMG submission 190537) | Hydrothermal vent microbial communities from Lau Basin, Pacific Ocean - 128-326 | ecosystem: Environmental > Aquatic > Marine > Hydrothermal vents | place: Pacific Ocean: Lau Basin | collected...
TCGGCCGGTGGTCGACGGCGTATCGTTGCATGTCGGTCATGGTGAGATCGTCGGTCTGCTGGGCCCCAACGGTGCGGGGAAAACGACTTGTTTCTACATGCTGGTCGGCCTGATACTCAGCGACAGCGGCAGTGTGCTGCTCGACGGTGAGGATATTTCGGATTTTCCGATGCATGTGCGTGCCCGTCACGGGTTGGGTTACCTGCCCCAAGAGGCTTCGGTATTTCGCAAGCTGACCGTCGCGGAAAACATTCTGGCGATTCTCGAGCACATACCCCGCCTGAACGGAACCGAGCGGCAGGCACGTCTGGAGAAGCTGTTGCGTGAATTTCATATCACCCATATCCGCGACAGCCTGGGCATGAGCCTGTCCGGGGGGGAACGCCGGCGGGTGGAAATCGCCCGGGCCCTGGCATGTGACCCCAAGATTCTTCTGCTGGATGAGCCGTTTGCCGGGGTCGATCCCATCTCCGTGCGTGATATTCAGAACATCATCCTCCAGTTGCGTGACGCGAACATCGGGGTCTTGATCACCGACCACAACGTGCGTGAGACACTGGGCATCTGTGAGCGGGCTTATATCGTCAACGAAGGGCGTGTGATTGCGGAGGGCGCTCCTGAGGCGATTCTTGCCGATCGCCAGGTGCGGGATGTTTATCTCGGTGAGGATTTCGCTCTTTGACAAACTGTTGAAAAAGCCTCCGGAGGCGCGCTGCGGCGCTGGAAAACGAGGTTGCTCCGTGCACGGCGCTTTTTCCCTTTGTCTCCTGCTTTCCTGAGGCTTTTTCGACGAGCGGTCGATACGGGCGGTCGCGGGTGGGGAGGAGGGGCATGGGAAACTTGCAGGTGTTCCGGGGGGCGTGGACCTTCTTGCCGGTGGTGTGCCGGTGATGGTGGTCGGGCATCATGAAGGCGGTTCATTTTTCCGTTATGCGGTCAGTCGAGACGACGCCGGTACATGGTCTCCTGTCGTTGAACTGCAACGATTTTTTGTCGTTTTACGGCAAATCTTGACAGAAGCTTTTTTCTTGTCCCGTGTGTAACAGCCATAACAACACAGTATAATTAGTACAGGTGTTACCGGCGGATATCCTATCTTCAGGGGCGAATGAAAGAGGGCCGGAACAGGCCGGAGCGGATGGCCTGCCCCCAGGTTAACGGATAGATTGCACAAGGGTTTGCATGCGTGAGCGGGATGCTCCGAAGAACGGGAAGGCGTGCCGCATTCGTCGGCTGTTTTCGAACAGGGTGGTCATGCGGTTGCCGCTGAGGGCGTCATGTTAAAACCTGTAACATTTGACAAGAATGAATCTTAAGGAATCGCCGAACAGACCAGGGGTTCCTTAGCAAAAATACGGTAATTGTCGAACGGTCCGGCACGACATACTCGAGAAGGTGTTGTCGTAAACCGAAATAATGGGAAACAGTGTTATTCGCTTTGCACATTCAAGGAACTCTGACTGACCAGAGGCTGTTGCGGGTCAGGGGCGTGTTCCGGAAATTCCGGAACGGATGATTCGGTGCTTCCTTGAAGAGAGCTTCGGTTTTTTCCAAGATGAATGAACCGGTGACCTGAACGAATCGCAGCGAACCCAACTCGATCTGGCACGAATGAAACAGACGCTTCAACTCAGACTCGGTCAACAATTGACGATGACGCCGCAGTTGCAGCAGGCCATCCGCCTGCTGCAACTGTCGACGCTGGATCTCCAGGCCGAAGTCCAGGAACTGTTGGAGACCAATCCCATGCTGGAGCGATCTGACGGTGATGAGGACTGGCCTGGGGAGAGCAGAACAGAGGCGGCGCCGGCCAACGGTGAACTTCCAGAGCAGGCGGATGAGGATGCCGGCGCCGGAGATGCGTTGAGTGAAGGCGCGGCGGAAACCGTTTCGGTTGCGGAGAACTCTGCCGTGGACATTCCCAGCGAGCTGCCTGTCGACAGCAATTGGGATGAGATTTACGATTTACCGTTGACGACCTCATCATCCGGAGGCGAGTTCGATCCGGCTTTGTTTGAAAATCAAAGCGGCAGGACTTCGGAATCATTGCGGGAATATCTGCTTTGGCAGATGCGTTTAACACCTTTTTCGGAAGTCGATTTGCAGATTGCCGAGGCGATCATTGACTCGGTGAACGACGAGGGCTATCTGGTTTCGTCCGTGCAGAGTATCTGGGAAGGGTTGACCGAGCGCTTCAAAGAGCAGGGTGCCGAGCTGGCGCTGGAGATCGATGAGGTCGAATGTGTTCTGCACCGGATACAGAGTTTCGATCCGCCCGGCGTTGCGGCGCGTGATCTGCAGGAGTGTCTGAGTATCCAGTTGCGTCAGGTGCCGGAAAATACCAGATGGCTGGCAGAAGCCAGGACCCTGATTGATAAATACATTGATTTGCTGGGCAGCCGCGACTACAACCAGATCATGCGGCGCATGAAGCTGAGCCAGGACGAACTGCGGGAAGTGATCGGTCTGGTTCAGACTCTCAATCCTCGTCCGGGCAGTACTGTGGCGCAATCGGAGCCGGAGTACATCGTTCCGGATGTCATTGTGCGCAAGCACCAGGGGCGCTGGCGCGTGGAGCTGAATCCGGAAACGGTACCCAGGTTGAGGATTAACGCGCACTACGCAAAGCTGGTGAAACGGGCCGATAACAGTTCAGACAATGTCTTTCTGAAGAACAATCTTCAAGAGGCCCGCTGGTTTCTGAAAAGTCTTCAGAGCCGCAATGAAACCTTGTTGAAAGTGGCGCGGTGCATCGTCGAACGCCAGCGTGGTTTCCTGGAACATGGTGAAGAGGCGATGAAAGCACTGGTCCTGGCGGATGTGGCCAGCGAGGTCGGCATGCATGAATCGACGATCTCCCGAGTGACCAACCAGAAGTACATGCACACGCCGCGGGGTATCTACGAATTGAAATATTTCTTTTCCAGTCATGTGTCAACCGCTTCAGGCGGGGCGTGTTCGGCGACCGCGATTCGCGCATTGATCAAAAAGCTCATTGCGGCGGAAAATCCGCAGAAGCCGCTCAGCGACAGTAAAATTGCCAGTGTCCTGTCCGAGCAAGGGATTAACGTGGCTCGGAGGACAGTCGCGAAATATCGGGAGGCAATGTCATTGCCACCGTCAAATGAACGAAAGCGCCTGGGTTGATGATCGCCCCCGTTACGGCCTGGTTTCGGCAATGTGGCAATAATTATGGAGCCTTCGATCACGGTGATGAAATGGATGTGGAGAATGGGTGTTGTTCAGCGGAAGCGCCACAGATCGTAATCCTCATTCCACGAGGCGGCGGTTTTTTGTGATTTGCCCGGTTTCCGCCAGGCGCGTCTGTTTTCCGTGTCGCTTCGGATGGCACCGTCATCGGGGGATTTTGCAACTCAACGAATAATAACGAAACAAGAACATTTTATGGACATAGCGGAGATTTTAAGCACTGACCGAATCCGGTGCGCCGTGCCTGTCGGCAGCAAGAAACGCGCACTCGAAAAGGTGAGTGAACTGGTTGCCTCAGCCCAGACAGACCTCAATCAAGGAGAAATTTTCGAAAGCCTGCTGGCACGGGAACGTCTCGGCAGTACGGCGCTGGGCCACGGCATCGCCTTGCCCCACGGCCGTGTCGAAGGCATCGACCGTACGGTGGGAGCGTTCATATCGCTCTCTGAAGGCGTCGATTTCGATGCCCTCGACGGGCAGCCCGTTGACCTGCTGTTCGCGCTGATTGTGCCGCCGGATGCAACGGAGGAACATTTGCAGCTCCTGGCCGGGCTGGCAGAAATGTTGAGTGACCAGGATTTGCGTTCGGCGTTGAGGCAGGCCCGTTCCAGCGAAGAGTTGTATTCGCTGCTCAATCGATGGGAATCCGCACCGTCGGCACAAACGGTGAACAATCGCTGAGCGATCGTCGCGAGGCCGCCTGAGAGCCTGAAGACCCGGAGTTCCTGCCGTGAAGGCCGTGGGGCGCTGTATCCTGGAAGTTCCAGATTTCCGGCTGCTGCCAGATCCATGTCACGATGGCCTTGAGTCAGGGGTCCCGGATGCCGATTTCGTCAGAGATGCAGGCGTGGTGTTCACAGGAAGGGGGGAACGCCAATGGACAAGCGTATTCGTGCGAATGATCTGTTTGCCCGAATCCGGCAACGGTTGTCAGTGACATGGCTCGAGGGGCACAGCGGCGGTGATCGGGTCATTCATCATCAGCGCATGGTGGCCGGCGACGAGGATGCGACGGTCGGCTTTCTGAATTTTATCCGTCCGAATCAGATTCAGCTCCTCGGGGCGACGGAGATCGGTTATCTGAGGTCTCTGGGCAAGAATTCATTTTCCGATGTATTGGGACATCTTTTTGCCCGCCAGCCCGCGGTGGTCATGGTCACTGAAAACCAGCAACCGCCGCCGGCGATGGTTGACCAGGCCCGTGGCAGTCATACACCTTTGTGGGTGTCGCCGGTCAACAGTGAGGAAGTCCTCGACTACATGCAGTATGTGCTCGCCAATGTGCTGGCCAGAGCGACACATGTCCATGGCGTTTTTCTGGAGGTGCTCGGGATCGGTGTATTGCTGGAAGCCGACAGTGGAGCGGGGAAGAGTGAACTGGCCCTGGAGCTGATTTCCCGGGGGCACCGGTTGATCGCCGATGATGCGCCGGAGTTGATACGCGTTGCGCCGGACACGATCAAGGGGTGCTGTCCGGAAGTGTTGCAGGACTTTCTGGAGGTCCGCGGGTTGGGAGTGTTGAATATCCGGGCAATGTTCGGCGACAACGCCATTAAAAAGAACAAAGTCCTGCGCTTGATTGTCCAACTGGAGCGGATGAACGACCGGCAGATGGCATTGCTGGACCGGTTGCGCGGCAACTATCACAGCCGTGATGTGCTGGGGGTGACGATCCCCTGTGTAACGTTGCCGGTGGTCACGGGCAGCAATCTCGCCGTTCTGGTGGAGGGTGTGGTGAGGAATCATCTGCTGCGCGAGAACGGGTATTGTGCGACGGATCGGTTTATCAGCCGGCACCGCGAGTTTATGGTTCATAAATAATGGTGAAACTGCTCATTGTCAGTGGCTTGTCCGGTTCGGGCAAATCGATCGCGTTACAGGCGTTGGAGGATCAAGGTCTGTATTGTATCGACAACCTGCCAATGGGGCTGTTGCTGGCTTTTGCCCAGCAACTGGTCAGTCCCAACCAGAAACAATATCCTCATGCGGCTGTGGGTATTGATGCCCGGAATTTGGTTGAAGATTTTCAGCAATTCCGGGAACGCCTGGATGCGGTCAGGGCGCTGGGCATTACCTGCGAGGTCATTTTTCTGCATGCCGATGACAATACCTTGTTCAAGCGGTTCAGCGAGACGCGCCGCCGCCACCCCCTGACTTCTGCCAGCGTTTCCCTGTCCGAAGCGATCAAGGCGGAACGTGAAGTACTTAAGCCATTGGCTGAAAACGCCGATTGGTCCATTGATACGACGCACACGACGCTGCATCAACTGCGTGATCTGATTCGCGAGCGGGTCACCGGGCGTGACGGTGCATCCATGTCGTTGTTGCTGATGTCGTTCGGGTACAAGCACGGTCTGCCACAGGATGCCGATTTTGTTTTCGATGTCCGCTGTCTGCCCAACCCGCACTGGATCCCGTCACTGCGTGGTCTGACCGGTTGCGATCCGCAGGTCAGTGAATTCCTGCGTCGACACAAGGCGGTACAAGAGATGATTGAGAATCTGCGAGCGTTTGTTTCCAGGTGGCTGCCTGCGTTTGAAGCGGACAACCGGGCTTACCTGACGGTTGCAATCGGTTGTACCGGCGGTCAGCATCGATCGGTGTTCATGGTCGAAGAATTGGCGCAGGGACTTCGGGCCGGGCCGGTCAATATCTTGACTCGTCATCGTGAGTTGTCATGAGTGTTGGCGTATTGCTGATCACCGACGGTGGAATCGGTCAGGCGTTGATGAACAGTACGCGGCAGACCTTCGGCAGGTTGCCACTGGCGACCCGGCTGGTTGCGGTCAGCCCCGAACGTTCGCTTGAGGAGCTTGCACTGGCAGCGAAACAGATGATCTCGGAGTTGAACACCGGGGACGGTGTTCTGGCGCTGACGGATCTTTATGGTTCAACGCCGAGCAATCTCTGCGCTGCGCTGGCCGATGGCAAGCGTGTCGTCGCCGTGGCGGGGCTGAATTTGCCGATGTTGATCCGTATTTACAACTATCCCCGCGCGAGTTTGCCGGAACTGTCTCATATCGCTGTTGCGGGTGGACGCGATGGCGTCATGCTGATCGAACAGAGGTAGTCTTCGCTTTTTTCATCCCGTTCCATCCCGATTTTTTACCGCTGAATGGGCTGGGTTGTGGCGTGGGCAGATCACTCTTCTTCCCCGGACGATTTGCTGTCCCTGGCCCGGCTTTCTCACCGGCAGCATAGCATGTAGGATGGGCAAAGGAGCGCAGCGACGTGCCCATCAGGATTCAGCGGTATGATGATGGGCACGGCCCTTCGGGCCTTTGCCCATCCTACGGATTTTTTGCAACGATTGGGTCTTCTTCCCTGGACGATTGATTGCTGTCCCTGGCCCGGATTTCTCACCAGCAGTATAGGAAAAGGCTGTTTTTCATGGCATGACACGTGTGAAAGCAAAGCGTCACAGCCAGGAGGAAAAACAGCCTGATGAAAACAGCGTGTAAACCGAAACAACCGGCATTTCAGCCCCGGGGTCGACGCCAGGTGACCGGCCGTTCTGACGGCGGGCGGATCACGTCGGACGGTGGCGGGCTGCGGCGGTGCGAGGTGGATCAGCGCATTGGCCTGCTGGATCGTCCGGCCGGCTGTTTTACCGAACGCCCCTCGATGGGCGCTGGGACCGCGGTTGATGACACGCGACGCCGGCAATACCTTGTCATGGGTAGGGGGTTATCGGTGTCGCATTCAATGATTGTCAATGGTAAGGTTACCCCATGGCAGCTTATTCTTGGGTTGGGTCGGGGTATTTGTGTCCGTTCGGCAATGGTCAGGCGAAAGATTACCATCGTTAACAAACTCGGTCTGCATGCACGGGCGGCGGCGAAGCTGGTGACCATGGCCGGGTTGTTTAAGAGCAGTGTCCAGCTGGCGAAAGGCGATCGTGTCGTCAATGCCAAGAGCATCATGGCGGTGATGATGCTGGCGGCGGCCAAAGGCCACGAACTGGAACTGATCGTGGACGGTCCCGATGAAGAGCAGGCCGCGATGATGATCGAAGAGTTGATCAAAAAACGCTTCGGGGAGGAAGAATAGCGCGTAACGCGTGCTTTTGTTCTTCCTGCTCAGTATGGAACCCGTCGCAAAAGGGATTCCTGGCGATGGCCGGCGGTGAGTGAGTCCATGACTGCAGCGCTGTATGGAATCGGGGTGTGCAAGGGTGTTGGCATCGGTCCCGCATATGTTCTCAATGGGGACGAGCTGAACATCCCTGAGATCCGTATCGACGAAGATGAAATCGATGCGGAGATCGAACGTTTTGAAAACGCCATTGAGCTGGCTCGCCAGGATCTGGACGAAATCCGCCGCCGGGTACCTTCACGTTCACCACTCGATCTTTCTTCCTTCATCGATACTCATCTGCTGATGTTGGCGGACGATGCTCTGGTCAAGGTGCCGGCAGAGACGATTCGCAGCCGGCGCTGCAATGCCGAGTGGGCGCTGAAACTGCAACGTGATGCGTTGATCCAGATATTTCGCCAGATGGAAGACCCTTACCTGCGTACACGCATCGATGATGTCAACTATGTCGTTCAGCAGGTCCAGCGGATTCTGCTGAACCACCCCGGTCATTTTGGAGAGACGATCGATCTGCCCCTTAAAGGGCATATCGTCGTGGCCGATGATCTGTCACCGGCTGAGATCATCTTGCTGCAGCACCGCGGTATTTCAGCGCTGGTGACAGAATTCGGAGGAAGTACTTCGCATACGGCGATCATGGCCCGCAGCATTGGTGTGCCGGCTGTGGTCGGGGCCAGTCACCTGCGCCGTTTCGTTCTCGATCAGGAGCTGGTTATTGTCGATGCTGATCGCGGTTTGATCATTCTGACGCCGACGGAACAGATTACTGCGTATTACCGCTGTCGCCAGCACGAACAGGCCGTCCGTCGTGATGCTCTGGCCCGTCTGAAGGGGAGACCGACGGTCAGTGGCGACCAGCAGGCGATTACGCTGCTGGCGAACATCGAAGTTCCGGAGGATGTTGCAGCGGTTCGGCAGGTTGCCGCAGAGGGTGTCGGGCTGTTTCGTACCGAGTATTTGTACATGAATCGCGAAACGCCGCCTGATGAAGAGGAACAATACGAGGCATTCCGGTCGGTGGTCGAGTGTATCGGCGGACCTGTGACCATCCGGACCCTGGACGTCGGCGGTGACAAGAAGGCGGCATTTCTGTCCGCCGGCTCCGGCCGTATCGCCAATCCGGCCCTGGGTTTACGGGCGGTACGGCTCTGCCTGCGCGAGCAGTCGCTGTTTCGGCCTCAATTGCGGGCGATTCTGCGTGCTTCGGTACACGGCGATGTCCGTTTGATGTTACCCATGATTTCCACCGTCGACGAAGTGATACAGGTCCGCCAGCTTGTCGAGGAACTCAAAGCGGAATTACGCCGCGACGGACTGGGATTCGACGAAAATATTTCAGTGGGCGGGATGGTGGAAACCCCGGCGGCTGCACTGTGTGCCCCCATGCTGTTGCGTTACCTGGATTTCCTCTCTCTCGGCACCAATGATCTGATTCAGTACACCATCGCGACGGACCGGATGGACGAATCGGTCAACTATCTTTATGATCCTCTTCACCCTGCCGTATTGCGTCTGATCCAACTGACCATCGAAGCGGGATATCAGGCGGGCAAAGCCGTGTCACTGTGTGGTGAAATGGCGGGTGATGCACGTTTCACTTTTCTGTTGCTGGCGATGGGCTTACGTGAATTCAGCGTTCATCCCGGACAGTTTCTGGAAGTCAAGAGCAGAATCGCGGACTGTCATATTGCCGGCATACAGGATCGTTTTCTGGCAGCCATCGCCTCCGGTGACCCTCGCAGGATCCGCGAGACCGTCGATGACTTCAATCAGTCTGTAAATGACTAGAACCTGTCTCAAAATCGATTCCGGACCCTCAGGCAAGGCGCAGGTCGCGCGAGGAGCGGAGTTCAGATGGGCTGAATGAGCACCGGAGCGCGACCTGCAACGTCGCATGAGAGGTCGCAATCGATTTTGAGATAGGTTCTGGACTGGCCCGGACTTCTCGCCACGATCGTCGTGATGGCATGACAACCTGAATAATTCGCGTTGGCCTCGCTTGCGGTTTCGCAATCGTCATGTTCGTCCCGTTGAGCATTCGTGAGTCCGGTACGGTCGTTACGGTACGCCCGGACGTTGAGCGGTTTCCCCGGCAATGGTGAGTATTTCACCGTAAGGCGTTACAATAGAAGCCCTCAAGGCAGGTTTATTCGCGATATTTCGAACTGTCGTCGTGGGCAGTGACAGGAGAGGTTCTTTTGGAGGCTTACAAATTCAATACTGACGAGCAGGCGGCAGACCGCATCAAAGTAGTCAATGAGCTGCTCGAGTCGGGTCGCATCGAGGAAACGCGGCAGCTGCTGAAGGACATGCACCCTGCTGAAATTGCACATTTGCTGCAATCGCTGCCGCGCGAAAGGCGTGAGATCGTTTGGGATCTGGTCGATCCCCGGTTCGATGGTGATGTGTTGTTACACGTCAATGAAGACGTGCGTTCGGCGTTCATCCGCGATATGGATGCGTCAGAGCTGGTGTCGGCAGCGGAGAATCTCGATACCGACGATCTGGCGGATATCTTCCAGGATTTGCCGGAAGAGGTCGGCGATCAACTCCTCGATGCCATGTCGAGTCAGGACCGGGCACGTTTGCAGGCGGTGCTGTCTTATCCGGAGGATACCGCAGGCGGTTTGATGAATACCGATACGGTGTCGATCCGTCCCGACGTGACGTTCGATGTCGTATTGCGTTATTTACGTCTGCGCGGCAGTCTGCCGGAGACCACCGACAGTCTTTTTGTCGTTGACCGCCAGGATCGTTTCCTTGGCCTGTTGCCGATCACTGATCTGCTGGTCAGGCCGCCGGAAACGCGGGTGTCGGCGGCGATGAAAACTCACGTTGAAGCGATTCCGGCAACCATGTCGGCCCATGAGGTGGCCGCGATCTTCGAACGCCGCGACCTGGTTTCAGCGCCGGTTGTCGATGAAGACAACAGGTTGCTGGGGCGGATCACCATCGATGATGTGGTGGATGTCATCCGGGAGGAGGCCGATCGTTCGTTTATGAACATGGCCGGCTTGAATGAAGAGGAAGATATGTTCGCTCCGGTTGTGACCACAGCGCGGCGCCGTGGCGTGTGGCTGGGTGTCAATCTGCTGACAGCATTGCTGGCCTCCTGGGTGATTTCCCTTTTCGATCAGACGATCGAGCGGCTGGTTGCCCTGGCGGTTCTGATGCCCATCGTGGCGAGTATGGGGGGGATCGCCGGAAGTCAGACCTTGACGATTGTCATTCGCGGGATCGCTCTGGGTCATATATCGAAAGAAAATGCGTCGCGTCTGCTGGCCAAGGAAGTCGCCGTGGGGGTGTTGAACGGCTTGATGTGGGCGGTGATCATCGGGGCGGTGACCTGGTTCTGGATTGGCGGTGTTGAGTTGGCGGTGATCATCGGTTTGGCTATAATCGCAAACTTACTTGTCGCTGCATTTTTCGGGGCTACAATTCCATTAATATTGAAGAAGCTTGGCGCAGATCCGGCATTGGGCGGGTCGGTGCTGTTGACCACGGTTACCGATGTCGTCGGTTTTCTGGCTTTCTTAGGTCTGGCGACCGCACTGTTGTTGTAAAAGCTTCTGTTGTTTCCAATGTCGCGGGTGTCGCACTCTGAGTGTGGGCCGGGTTGAACATGTCTATGGAAGAAATTTTCGTCGCTCGTCAACCGATCTTTGATCGCACACAGGAAATTTATGGTTATGAACTGCTGTATCGCAGCGGTTCGGAGAACCGGGCGAACGTTGCCGATGGTGACCAGGCGACCATGCAGGTGATTGTGAATGCATTCATGGAGATCGGTCTGAATTCACTCGTCGGGCGCAGTGTTGCATTTATCAATATGACCCGGAATTTTCTTCTGGAAGAGCATGGCCTGCCGTTTTCCGAACAGCGGGTGGTGCTGGAAGTCCTTGAAGATGTGTATGTCGATGATCGTCTGGTGAGCGCACTGAAGCGACTGGCCGACTCCGGATATCGTATCGCTCTGGATGATTATGTTTTTCAGACACATCTCAAACCGCTTCTCGATGTCGTCGACATTGTCAAAGTCGATGTGCTGACTCTGGGCCGCGACAGCGTTGTGCGGCAGGTCGACAAACTGCGGGAACTCCCGGTTAAATTGTTGGCGGAGAAAGTGGAAACACAGGAAGATTTCGAGTTCTATCTGCAACAGGGGTTTGATTTCTTTCAGGGCTATTTTTTCTGTAAGCCGAACGTTGTCAAGGGTCAGCGTGTACCGCGCAGCCGTTTGCAGATTCTGCAGTTGCTCGCGGCGTTGCAGAATCCCGAAGCGTCGATTGCGCAACTCGAACCGCTGATCGCTCAGGACGCCACACTGAATTTCAAGCTGCTGCGGTGGTTGAATTCCTCTTATTTCGGGTTTTCACAACGTATCGACTCGATCCAGCAGGCGATGGTTTATGTGGGGTGGGTCAACCTGCGTAATTGGGTGGCAATGCTGTCTCTGATGTCGATCTCGGAAAAGCCTCACAGTTTGATCACTGTCGCCATGGTTCGGGCGAAGATGTGTGAATTACTGGCTAAAGAGGCAGCTCTGAGTGGTTCGGAACGGTTTTTTCTGACCGGCCTGTTGAGCGTTGTCGATGCGATTCTGGATCTGCCGCTGGCGGAGATCGTTTCACAGGTGCCGTTGGAGACATCGGTCAAGGAGGCCCTGGTTTCCCGTAAAGGGGCGCTGGGCGAAGCGTTGAGATGTGCGGTCGCATACGAGGAGGGGGATTGGGACGGGGCGTCGTTTGCTTCGCTGCGTGCCACCAGTATTGAGCGCGCGTACCTGGATGCGATTGCCTGGGCAGATCAATGCAATGCGATCATGACGCATTGATGTCCTGCTGCCCCGGCTTTTTCAGTGAGGTTCAGAAGCATGTAGGATGGGCAAAGGAGCGCAGCGACGTGCCCGTCAGGATTCAGCGGTGTGATGATGGGCACGGCCCTTCGGGCCTTTGCCCATCCTACGGATTTTCTGCAACGATTGGGTTGAGAGACGTAAGCGGGTACACTCTGGAGATTCAACCGCTTACGCTGCCGCAGCAGATGGTTGGTGAGAAATGCGGGCCAGGCTTTTTCAGCAGCCGGCGGTGGGCCCGGCCTTCTCTTTGCGTCGCAGACGCAGATTGCCCATCGGGTCGACAACGGCATACCACTGTGGCTCGAGAAAAGTTGTGGCAACCGCTTCGGTGATCACGGCCGGGCCGGGGATCTGCTGTCCCGGAGACAAACTTTTGCGACGCCACACAGGCACCGGTGTCGGGATTCCCGTCAGGCGGGCCGTTGTGCGTGGTGAAGGCGATGGACTGGACGCCGGTGGTGATATTTCCAGGGGCAAAGGAGGCGCAGATGAAGCCACGCGGAGGTTGACGATCTCCATATCCAGATCCAGCCGGTGGCCGAAACGCCGGCAGTGTTGGAGATGGAACGCTTCGCACAGCATCGAGGAAGCCTGCCAGGGGATGTTCAAGGTATGGGTCTGGCCGGCATAGCGGGCATCGATACTGCGACGATGGGTGATGTGTTCCGGTCGAATACCCTCCTGGTGGAGGGCCGCTGTGTTCTGTTCTTCCAGTTCGGCAAACGTGGCATCAAGGCGGTGGAAGTCGAGCCGGGTATCGACAGGCTGGTTGACCGTCCGGGAAAGGTGCCGTGATTTCGGTGCGACCAGCATTCCCAGTGCAGACAAGACACCGGCATGAATCGGGAGGATCGCCTCTGTGATGCCCAGCGCATCGGCCAGAGCACACACGTGCAGCCCTCCTGCTCCGCCGAAGCTGATCAGGCTGAAATCCCGGGGATCGTAGCCCTGTTCTACGGAGATGACCCGCAGCGCCTGAGCCATGGCCTCGTTGGCCACACGGATGATACCCTGGGCGGTGTCTTCGGGGCTCAGGCCCAGGACGGTGCCCAGCCGGCTCACGGCATGGAACGCGGCATCACGATCCAGTGTCATTCGCCCGCCGAGAAAATCATCGGCCCGCAAACGCCCCAGGACCAGATTGGCGTCGGTGACAGTGGCGTGTCTGCCGCCACGGCCGTAACAGGCCGGGCCGGGATCAGATCCCGCCGATTGCGGGCCCACCCGGATGAGTCCGCCTTCATCCACCATGGCGATGGAGCCGCCACCGGCGCCAATGGTATGAATATTGATCATGGGAATGGCGAGCGGGTAGCCGGCGATCCGGCCTTCGGTTGTCAGTGACGGCTGGCCGTCGATCAGGGCGACATCCGTGGAGGTACCGCCCATGTCGAAACTGAGCAGCCGTGGTGTGGCGCAGCGCTTGCCAAGATGTGTGGCGGCCGCCATTCCGCCGGCAGGGCCGGACAGCACCAGGTGAATGGCTTTTCTGGCCGCCTGTTCCGCGGCAATTGTTCCACCAAAACTTTGCATGACGGCAATGTTGGCCTGCGGTGCCAGCGATTGCAGTTTGCGCAGATAGTGATACGCCAGAGGGCCGATCCAGGCGTTCAGAAAAGTGGTGATGCCGCGTTCGTATTCCCGGTATTCAGGTAGAATATCGGAGGAAAGGGATACGAACAGATCGTCAGGCAGGGCTTCGGCGATACGCTGTTCGAAACGGGGATCGACGAAAGAGAACAGCAGGTTGACCGCGACGGAGCGGGGACACAGCTGTTTGATCGCTGCGCAGACGGCCTGAAGGTCCGCGTCGGTCAGCGGGTCGACGAGGCGGCCGGCCGCGTCGAGGCGGCCACCGGTCTCCAGGCAGTGCTCGCGGGGCAGGGGTACCGTGCGCTCAGACGGGTGAAGCGTGTAGAGGTTATCGCGTGTCTGGCGGCCGATTCGCAACACATCGGCGAATCCACGATTGGTAATGTATACCGTCTTGACGCCGCGTCCCTCCAGAATGGCATTGGTCACGACAGTCGAACCATGGACGATCTGGTGTGCGCCGTCGAGCAGTCCGAGGTCGCGCAGGCCGGTGGCGATGGCCCGGGCGGGGTCGTCGGGGGTCGACAGGCATTTGTGAATATGCAGCTTTCCCTCGGAAAAAACCACAAAATCAGTGAACGTGCCGCCGGTGTCGATGCCGATGTACGCGGTGGTCATGATTTACCAATCGTTCTGGCAGAGTGTCCGTGGTTTTCAATCGAGTGAGTTATGGTAACAGGGGGTGGCGGTGACGACCATGGTGGATCATGCCTGAGTTGCCTGAAGTCGAAACGACCCGGCGCGGTCTGGCGCCCCATGTGGTGGGCCGGCGGGTGCTCGCACTGGTGATTCGTCAGCCCCGGCTGCGTGAGCCGATAGCACGGGAGGTGGCCACACGAGTGAAGGGGCGAACCGTTCTGCGTCTGTCGCGTCGTGGCAAGTATTTGCTGCTGCATTTTGCCAACGGGGATCTTATTGTGCATTTGGGGATGTCCGGGAGCCTGCGGATCGTCGAGGAGACGGCGGAGGCTGGCAGTCATGATCATGTGGACTGGGTGCTGGACAGCGGTTACCGCCTGCGTTTTCGTGATCCCCGGCGTTTCGGTACAGTTGCCTGGGCATCGTCCGCGAAGGCACATGCTTTGCTCAGGGCGCTGGGTCCGGAGCCGCTGACGTCAGATTTTCATGCGACCGGGCTGTTCGATCGCTCCCGGGGGCGCCGGGTGGCGGTCAAGCAATTCTTGATGGATCATCGCGTCGTGGCCGGTATTGGAAACATCTATGCCAATGAAGCATTGTTTCGCGCGGGAATTCATCCGGCGCGCGCTGCCGGGCGCATCGCTTTGTGCCGGTATGAGCGGTTGGTCGAGGCCGTGCGGCGGGTGCTCCATGAGGCCATCGAGGCGGGCGGAACAACGCTGCGTGATTTCGTCGGGGGAGAAGGGCAGGCGGGATATTTCAGTCAGCAGCTTCAGGTGTACGGTCGCGCCGGGCAGGCGTGTGCGGAGTGTGGTGGTGTCATCGCCTGTATCAGGATCGGTCAGCGCTCGACATACTATTGTCCGCGTTGCCAGCGATAACCGTGGAGATGGGCGATCATGGTGAAAATCCGGGACAAGCGGATGTTTTCAGGAGTTATCGCGGGTTTGATCGGATTCCTGGGATTGCTGATGGCGGAGGCGAACCACGACCCCGCCGGGTTCCACGATGGCGGTCTCGAAAAGATCCGTGTGTTCCGAGACCAGGGCGGTGAGGGGTTTGTTGGCGGGGTCGTAAGGGTCGAAAACGAAAAAATCTATGCCTTTTAAGTACTTTTGCAGATCATCAAAGCCGGTGATGCGTTGCGGCAGCGGTAAGGCCGCCTGGCGGGTGGCAAGCATCGTCTTTGCCGGCCATTGACTGCGCATGACAATTTCATCCTTGACGCCTTCCAGTTCCAGGGTCAGGGCATGCAGCAGGCGGTCCTGAGGGGTCAATGCGCCGTCGGCCAATGCCTGGCGATAGGTTTTGTCGCCGATCATGAAGGTCGTGGCGACGAGAAAAATGGCAAGCATGACACCGCCGCGTCGACCAAAAAAACTGTGCCAGGCGGTGTGCTCATGCGCTGCGATGAGTCGCTGGGTGCCGCGGAAAAGCAACCACGTCAGGGCGATAACCGCCCAGGCGTCATTGCTGGCGAACAGCCCGAGGCCGATGGCCAGGACCATGGTTCCGGCCAGCAGTTCTGTGCCCGCCGCGCGACGGTCGACGATCAGCAGGACGGCCAGCAGGCCGGCGGGGATCACTCCCAGCCACCAGGACTGCTGGTGGATGTATTCAGGGTTGTGGCCGAAGGTTGCTCTGGCCAGATCGGCGAGGGGGTTGCCGAGCCATGCGACATTGGGCCAACCCAGGCGCATGAGCAGCATGAGCGTGACAGCCAGGCCCAGCCCCCAGAAGAACTGTTTTTTTTGTCGCTGGTCGACGGGGTTGCGCTGCCAGTGCCAGGCCAGGGCCAGGGGGTAGGCCAACCCCATGGGATGAATGCTGACCGCTGCGGCGGCTGCAAACAGTTGAGCGAAATACCATCCGGCGAATTGTCGGTTTTTCGTCCGATAGCGCCGGTCCATGATCGGACCCAAGGCGAAAATCAGCATCAGATAAGGCGCTGCACCCAACGTGTCGATCTGCAGAATCAAGGCGGGGGAGATGAGCAACAGGCCTCCGGCGATCAGTGCGGTTTCCTGGGATTCCCGGCGGGCGGTGTGGCGGTAGAACAGGGCCACCGCCGCAAAGCTGGCCAGGAGTGCGAAAATCTTCACTGCCTGAATGCTGCCGGGCCAGTACAGGGCCTCTGGCAGGAACAGCAGCCACCGCAGGTCGGGGAGATGAAACGTGACGACCGGGTTGACGATGTTGCCGGCGACGGTCCAGGCCAGTACCAGGGCATGGGCCGCGGTTTCTTCAATGCCGTACGGCGAGTCGAGCCGCAACAGACCCAACCCGATCAGGCCGCTGCCCCACAGGGCGAGAACAGCGAGCCAGTTGAATCGTTTCAATTTTTCGCCGATGGCGGTGATTGCAATCGATTGTCTGTCCATCGATGTCTTTCGGTCGACGGGTTGTTTATTGTTTGATCCGGATTGTTGTTCTGTGTTGCACGTGTGCCGGCGGCATGGTTGTTGTGAGTGTGGCACCCCGGCGCGCGACTAGTGTAACAGTTTTGCTCTATGATGCCACCGTGGTATGAGCGCCTGTGGGGGTGTCTCATGCAGGCGGTGAATACTCAGGGCGAAACAAGATGTTACGAGGGTGCACCGCGCCTGGGCGGCGCGTGTTTTACGGCGGGGGAGAGCCGGTTTTATCTGACTGAAAAACTAAAGAAAATGGTTGACGAAAACCGCGGCTGAAACCCTTCGGGACTTGCATTGGCGCAATGGGTCATGCTATACATTCGGTTAATTTTTACAAGCAAAAGTCCAGGAGATGGAGGTTCTATACGATGTTGGATACGGCAGAGGTCTTGACGTTGTACGCGCTTTGGTTTCCGTTCGCATTTATCTTGGCGGCTGTGTTACTTAAGTTAAACTCCTGAGTCCGTGTTGGCTCAGTAGTTAAAAAACGGCATTCTGCATGACGCTTGGTTTGGGGCAAGCGGGATGCGTTTGGAGTAGACCGAGTTCGGCTTCAGCCTTCGTTGGGCAATATCACACACCGGGGGGAGGCGCATGGCGTTGCAAAGTGTTGTCGCGACCTTCGCGGCAGGATAGAGGGGCTGCGCAACGAATTCGTGGAGGTTTTTTTGGTTTCAGGCATTGATTTGGGAGGGTTCCTGCAAATGCATACGTCGATTGTGAAGTGGTTATCCGCGTCCGTAGGGGCGGCCGCGATGGCTGGGATGTCGGTACTGGCTGTTGCCGAAGGGGTCAGTGTTAATCTGGAAAACGGAAAAACGATATTTACGCAAGGCAAAGGCGATGTTCCGGCATGTAATTCCTGCCACGGCCAGGACGGGATGGGGGATGATAATCTGGGGACCCCGCGGCTGGCCGGGCAGATTTACCAGTTTCTGGTCAAACAGCTGGAAGATTTTGCCACGGACAAGCGCATGGATGAAACAATGTTCGTGATGAATGCCAATGCCAAAGGATTGAGCCCGCAGGATCGCAGGGACGTGTCAGCATATGTCAACAGCCTGCCCGCGACGAACCAACTCTCCAACCGTGAGGAACTCAAGGCCAACGGCCATCAGGTCGGGGAAAGCTATCTGGGTAAAGCGATCGTGCTGTATGGTATTGCTGAGAAGAATGTTCCGGCCTGTAAATCCTGCCATGGCCACAATGGCCGCGGTGTGGATCCAATCTATCCGAAAATCAACCAGCAGAAGTTCGTCTATCTGGTCAATCAGCTCAAGCGATGGCGGGATGGCTCCCGGGCGAACGATCCGCTTGGTCAGATGCGCGCGGTGGCGAAAAACCTGAGCGACGAAGAGATTGCCAGTGTTGCGGCTTATCTGATTGATGCGCCTGAAACGACCATGGGCAATACGCGTGTTCCTGCCGAACACAAACCATTCGAACATTAAGCACATTTCAGGGTTTTCTGGAGCCAAAGCGTCTTTGGGAGGGGAAGGGCAGGTATTTCACCGGCCCTTCCCGTTTGCGTGTCTCATTGTCCTCTTTCTCACGTGTATCGGGGGGGCGGATGGTTTCAGGTATCCTTTGATAAAGTCATGAATCGTGCAGGTTACGGCTGTTGCACCCTCTTTCTTGATTTTTTCGAGGGCCGCTTTTGGTTTTGAAGGTGCCGCAGGTCTTTGGGCGGTACGGTGTTTTCGTGATGCCTGGAGCATTGTTGGTGACAACTTAAAGTAGTAAAGGGAAGGCGAAAGGGAATTGGCAATCCCCGTGATGGCGGTGCTAAAATAACTCTTTCCAGTATCACAGCAGGCTGGTCGAAGCCATGGCAAACAAACAACCGTTTCGTCAGGGGGAGAAGATTTTATTTGGAATTTTCGGCGCTTTTCTGGTCTTGGCGATTATTGGCTACGTGGCGTTGGAAATAGTCCGGCTGAGTTCCCCTGAGCCACTTTTTGAAGTCAAAACGCATTACAACCTTTCGGACGTGGGCCAGAGGGGGTCCGCATTATTTCGCCAATCCCAGTGTACTTCCTGTCATCGCGCCATGAGAAACGGCACCAATATGGGTCTGTCCCTGGACGGTGTCGGTTCCAAACGCAGCGTGGACTGGCTGGAACAGTTTTTGACGAATCCGGAAGCGGTCTATCCATCGGTCACGATCGATCATGGCCTGGGGAAAGAGGCCGGTTACGTGATGGAGATGGACCGCAATGATTTGCATGCCATTGCCGTGTTTCTCTCAGAACTGCGTTCAGATCAGGGTTCAGCGTCGTCACCGTTGCCGCCGGAGGGTCGTTCGGCGTTTATCGACAGTATGGTCAAAATGTGGGCGCCCGAAAGCTGGAAAGAAAAATATCAGGACGTACGGGAGCGTGAGGGGGGCATCGCTGCTGAGGGCCGCGACCCACCGCCGGAGGTGCAACCGTGAATGATGCGCCCTGGGAAACAGATCGTGTTTATGTCCGCTATATTTTATGGTTTGTGTATGCATGTATTCTTTACAGCATCATCGGTTTTACGTGGGGCGCGTTGATGGGCGGCATTGCCGAATTCCGCCAGTTTGTCGATCATCGCATGCACGGGAACCTGATCGTTCGCGCTCATACCCATATCAACCTTCTGGGTTGGGTGGAGATGGCGATCTTTGCGGCGGTGTACTACATCATTCCCCGTCTGGTGCGTCGGCCGATATACAGTATCCGCTTGGTGAAGGTGCACTTCTGGATTCATAATATCGGCTTGATCGGGATGGTCGTGTTGTTTACCAAGGCCGGTGTCGACGGCGGGTCCGCCAGCCTTTACGCCTCACCGGAGCAGTTGGAAGCCATCGTGCGCCCGACGTTGGCGATGATGGGCATGTTCGGCACGCTGGTGTTGTTGGCCAATCTGATCTGGGCCTACAACCTTTTTCGGACCTGTGCCGGGTGGGAGAAAGAGGATGAATGCGAACGTGTTCCTGCGAAATAGCGTTGTTGCGCTCGTTGCAGTGGCTTCGCTTGTTGCCTGTGGCAGCGACAGCAAAACAGTGCTAAAGGTGGGTGCCAGGGCACCGGCCGTGAAAACCAAAACGATCCATGATGTCGGAGGAGATTTCAGCCGGATCACCAGCTATCGATATCCGGACAAACGCATGTATCAATGGTCCCTGGCAGAGGCATTGCAAACGGGCAAACCGATCGTTCTGGAGTTCGCAACCCCGGGTCACTGTACAGTCTGTGACAAGCAACTGCAGATGTTGAAGGGTTTGCTGGCGAAATATGAAGACGAGGTGATTTTCCTGCACATGGATCAGTACCAGAATCCGGAGGCATTCAAGGCCTTCCGCGTGATGGGGGATCCCTGGACCTTCGTGATCGACCAGGACAACATCGTTCGTTTTCGTCAGGCTGGCCGGATGCTTTACGGTGAACTGGAGCAACAGATTGAACGAGTATTGACAGAACGGAACAGCTAGAGAAGTTATGGCGAAAAAGAACTCGTTTGAACTGTCCCAGGATCGCAAAGGGATGATCTGGGATCTGTTATTATACGTGCCGACCGTAACCATGCTGGTGATCATTTCGCTGTCGTTGTGGTATGGCGGAAATCGATTGTTCGGCTATGTCATTCTGTTTGCGTCGACGTTTATCCTGCTCATTGGGGTGAACCGTATCCTGGGGACGCGGTTGATGATACTGCCTGGCTCGCCGGTTTCCCTGGACGTATCCAAGCGGGAGGTTCGACTGAAATTGCGCAATGGCGATACTGTGAGTCTGGTCAGCAATGTGCGGTTTTTTGCGGACTTTGCCGGGAAATCCATCGGCTTGTCGGGTGTGGACACCAGCGGCAAGCGCCGTCAGTTCGTGCTGCACCGGGGGCAGTTTCAGGACGAGAACGAATTCAGCGATGTGAAATCGCTGCTCAGTGTCTATCGCTGATTTACAGACGCTCTTCGGACTGCCACGATCCGGTGTGCGGCGTCGGGGTGGGCGCTGAGACCAGAGTCAGTGCCTTTGCTGGGCGCGCCGTCGGCGGACGATGTCCCACCCCATCAGGGCAAGGACGACTGCGCCGATTGCCACGGCAGCCGTGATTATCCATCTTTCCGTGTCAGGGCTGACGATTCCCCCGACGAACATATGAATGGAATATCCAAGAATAAACAGTGAAGCAAAGCCGACACTGAGGTAAATTATTGTTTCTTTCATTGTGTTCTCATCGTTGAATGAGTCGGATCGGTGTCAGTCTGTGGAAATGTTTGTCAGCAGCTTTCCACGGTTAACCCGGATTTCTCACCACGATCTGCTGCGGCAATGTCAGTGGCTGAATCTCCAGGGTGTACTTGCTTAGGTTTTTCAACATAACGGGGTATGCCTGCGTCGGTCTATGCTCCGTGCACCCTGAATCTTCAACCGCTTAGGCTTCCTCGCGATGATCGTGGTGAAAGATCCGGGTTAATCTGCCGGAAAGTTCGGGACCTTGCGTATAGCTTAACGCAAGCTGTCGGCAGAGATACAGAGGGTTTGACGAAAACCTGCCGGCTTCCCGGTTCGTGCTGCCTGCGAAGCGCAACATGCACACGCCACAACGATATGGAGAAGCTGCTGGCAGAGCTTTTGGTTGCTGTCTGTTCTGTGTGTAAAGTTGGTTTGCGAAACAATATCTTACTGATTCTATCGGTTTTTCGGAGATGAAGCACCTTTCCCGGGGAAAACTCTTGACTCTGTTTTTTCCCTATGCAACTATCCTTTGCTAACTGGATACATTAAGAATCGGACGATAACAACAGGGGCTGGGGGGGCCGGTTCATGACGTCAGGCGATTTGCGGGCGTAACATGTGATTGCTTTGGAATACTTTAAGTCACTGTCATCTGGAGGGGATCATGGAAAACAAACTAACGCCGAGTAAGACATTCCTCGTCAGCCTCGTCGCTGGGGTGACCACTGGCATGGGGAACGGGAGTGTGTTCGGTGCCGCATTGATGTGTGCCCTGGGGCGGGGTCGTTTCGAACAGTGGGGGGGCTGGATGGGCGAGGCCTACAACCCCGTGACGTTCCAAGGATTCGTCGACTGGTGCATGATCGTTTTTGGGATTGCGTTCATGGCCATCATGATGATCGCATTCAACCGTCACGGCGAACTGGAAGCTGCTGCGGCGGCGAAGGAAGCCGGTGCTTCCTGAGCGCAGGGCGGGTGTTTCAGCGCGAATCCGTTTTTTTCTTTGAAGGAGGGGGTTGTCGTTATGCTTGAGGCCTTATCATTTGTTGCAACAGTGTTTTCGATCGTTCTGGCGTTCTCCAGCATGTGGTTTGCGTGGTATTTGTTGATGCCGGGTGATCACAGCTAGAGCGGGTCGACTCGAAACCGGGGGTAGGTTGTAAGTTTTTGGGATCTTGACATTAACGGGGGAGGTACAACGTGTTGTACAAATACCTATTCGGGAAAAACGAGGATATCCCGCACGGTGCCGCGGCGGTGTTTTTCGGTTTCTCATCGATTATCTGGTTTGTCATTGGTACGGGGCTGGGTTCTTTCAATGCAGCGAAATTGGCGTTTCCCGATTTCGTCATGGGGTATGAATACTTCGCCTTTGGCAAAATGCGACAGGTCCATGTTCTGGCTGTCATCCTGGGATGGATTTCGATGGCGTTCGCCATGGCGATGATGTATATCACGCCGGCGCTGGGGAATACCCGCTTGTGGTCGGAGAAACTGGGTATCTGGAACTGTCTGATCTGGAACGTCGGGCTTTCGCTGGCGCTGACGCTGTTGTGGATGGGGATCGGTTCAGGTCGCGAGTATTCCGATATCATCTGGCCGCTTGATCTGGCGATCATCTTTGGCATTCTGACTCCATTGGGCATCAACGTCTGGATGACCATCAAGACACGGCGTACCCAAGGGATTTATACCACGAACTGGTTTTTTGGTTCCGCCATCTTCATGGTGATCGTGGTCTTTCTGGTGGGGAACTCGCCGGAGTTCTTTAACCTGACCGGTTTGAGCGAGGCCTACCTGACGTGGTGGTTTGCCCATAATGTACTCGGGCTGTGGATTACGCCGGTTGCCGCAGCGATCGCTTACTACACCATTCCGAAGGTGACAGGCAATCCCCTGTATTCCCACCGTATCGGGCACTTGCATTTCTGGTCGGTCGTTATCTTCTATTCGACGCCGGCAGCGCATCACCTGATGTCCGCACCACTGCCGGAGTGGCTGAAATCTTTCGCATCCGTAGAAGGCGTGCTGATCCTGGTGCCGGCGATCGCGTTTGTTTCGAATCTGCTGCTGACCATGACCGGGAAATGGCATCTGTTTGTTGAGAATGTCGAAGTGAAATTCACGATCACCGGCGTTCTGCTGGCGATCCCGCTCAACATGCAAGGGGGCTTTCAACAGACCCGTGCCATCAACTGGTACATCCACGGTACCGGCTGGATCGTCGCGCATGCTCACTTGGCGCTGCTGGGTTTTTCAACCTTCCTGGAAGCGGCAGCGGTTTACTACGGGCTGCAAACCTTGCTGCGCCGCAAGCTGTACTCCCTGACGCTGGCGAACTTCCATTTCTGGTTCCTGCTGGTCGGTTTCTGCACCTACTGGATTTCCATGACCATCGCGGGTCTGATCCAGGGGGCGGGAAAGATTTATGAAGTGCCCTATATCGATGTCGTCATCGCCGAGCATCCCTACATGATTGCCCGTTGGGTGGGCGGTACGATGGTCTTTACGGGCAATATCGTGTGGTTGTACAACATGTACAAGACCGCTGTCGCGGGGACCGAAATTCCTGCCGGCCGGTTGCCCCACGAGTTGGCGTACGAGCGTTAATCGATATAGTGTAGGGAGGATTTAACAGTGGCATTTCGTGAATATAAAATCGGTGCGCGGATGTTCGGCGCCGCCCTCGGGGGATCGATGATGATCACCTTGTACTTTCCCACCATCGATATGACCTCGGTTGCGTCGACGGAGTGGGGAATGCGTAAGGCGCTTTCCTATGGGCGGATTGGGGGATTCTCGTACGAGGATCCCCTGTTGAAGGGGGAAGGTAAGCCCAAGACGGTCGTGCTGGACAAAGACCCGGTTTCGGGTGAACCGATCGATACCGTCACCGCGTATGTGTATGAACCGGGCGTTCCTTTTCCCAGCGCCATCAATCACCCTCGTACACTGGGTCCCAAGGTGACGGACGTCAGTCTCCAGCAGGGGCGCATTGGCGAAGCCAGCATGGCGCAGGGGGCGGTGTTTATCGTCAACAAGACGGACGTTCAGGGTAAAACGGTCAACTACATTGAAAACGTGACGGCAACCCGGGGCTGGCAGCCGACGCAGGTGTTGAACGCCGCCGGTGATGAGAATACGCACTACATCGGTTCGGGGAAAATCATGTTTGTCCGTGAGGGCTGCTGGTGGTGCCACACCTTGCTGCCGGAACAAACTCAGGACTGGCAGGTGTTTGGTATTCCGCCACGCCTTGGCGATTTCAACAGTGAATCCCCGACGGCCTTTGGTTCCGACCGGAAAGCGCCGGATCTGCTGCATGTCGGTTCGCGCAACTCTTCCAAAGAATGGATGATGATGCACTTCTTCAATCCACGCCTCGTGCAGCCGCATTCGATCATGCCGCGGTTCGACTACCTGTGGGGCGAGACTGATGCCAATGGCAACAAGATCGATTACGACAAATGGCGGGCGGAGTACGATGAGTACGTGAGCGGTCAGCGCATTTATCCGCCGGATGTGCCGGACTATGCGCCGAACAGTGAAATTCGCTATTTGATCGATTTCATTTTGAGTCTTAAATAACGGGGGGAGAACCAAATGGCTTGGAGATTGGATGCACCGCTCTACACGCTCACTGACGAGGAGCAGAACAAGGCGGCAAGAGCGCTCTGGGAGTCGGAACCGCTGGGCGGGATTACGGAAGACAACAATCGCGTCCCGCGGCCGGTGGTCTGGTTGCTGGGGCTGACCATCATCACGGCCTTTCTGGCCACATTCCCGCTTTGGGGGCAGCGCCCCACAGCAGCCATCTATGAGGAATACATCGCCTTGATGGATACGCCGGAAGTGCAGGCCATCGAAAGCGATGAAGAAAAGATGGCTCACATCGTCAAAACCGTGAAGGCGAAAGGATCCAAATGGGAAGCTTTGCAGGATCGTCATCCCGTTACCATGGATGATCTGCGGATGATTAAGGATCAAATCATCGAGTTGCAGCGAAACAATGTGAACCTGCAAGAATATACGGTGGTCGGTCCCTGGGTGGTGCTGGCGAACTTCGAAGGCAATGTCCGTCCCAACGGGGAAGGACCCAATGATCGGATTCGTATTCAGCCATGGTGGGATAAGGGCTATACGATTGACATTTTCTATGTCATCTATTTCTGCCTGGCGGTAACGATTGCGATCAAGCGCCTGCCGGAAAGCACGTGGCAGCCGAAGCATTCACACTAAAACTTGGGGAGGACAAGGCATGATCGATATCGATAACCCGCCGTTGGTGTTGCTGGGGATCATTATCTTCGTCTTTGTGACGCCTTTTATCTACAGCTTCTTTGTCGATAACTGGGATAAGAAATCACCGAAGCTCGATACCTACGGGAAGTAAGCAACAACGGGGTATCTGCCAGTGTGGGAGATGCATCGTGGTGGAAAAGTGCCGCTCTCTGAGCGGCACTTTTTTACCTGGATTTGAAAAGGCCATGTGTGGATCGTTGAGCGGATAGGCGCAATAAGGGAATCGGTGGGCCGTTGAGGTGGGGTCAAAATTGAACTGTGATCAGTTCCGGGAGGTTGAGGTATAAATTTCCGGGAAGTGTTAAAATGAATTAGCAATATCTAATACAACAACGTGCCGCATGAGCGGTAACAATCAGTTTGTAGTCTTATGGATCGCCTAATCGAGAGTTTTCCATCGGTTTATCAGACCGCTGTGGCAGCAACGAGTCAGAGCGAGTGGGGGATCGAAGGAAGCCGAAGCCAGGAGTTCAGCGTCGGCATCTTTATCTTTCTGATCATTTGTATCTTTGTTTTCGTGCTGGTGATTCTGCATGCAATGATTACCGGAAAAAAATCAGGTCGTGGCTTGAAGACGGGTGAAAAAATCATGTTCGGCTGGATTTTTTTCGGTGTGATTGTAGCGGTCATCATGGGGACGATGCAGATCCTGTACGGAAACCTGTTATAGAGGGGAGGGGATGATGAATCTGGATCAATTACCCGATGGCTGGACGATATGGATCTGGTTGATCGCGGGCGCATTGATCGTCGTGGCCGCGATATTCGGTATCCGCTGGGCTCATCGGAATGAGCAGTTCGACGAGGATATCAAGTATCTGGTCTTTGATGAAGACGACAAGGACAAGATGTCGCCGGAAGAGTTCAAGAAGGCGCAGGAAGTCCTGAAGCAGCAGATGAAGCGTCGGGAGGAAATCCTGGAACAGAAAGAAAGGGAAAAACGAGCCAGGAGCGGGGATGTCAAGACCGGGACCGATGACTCGTGATGAAGAAAGGCGAGAAGATCATTTTCGGAACCATCGGGGTGATGATCGTAGGGTCGGTGTTTGTCAGTCTGTTTCGCAGCGCCGATACGCAGGAGCAGGGGGCACGGGAGATCCCGTTTTACAGTACGGCGTCCGCGGAACTCAAGGTAAAGGCAGCGAAGCTGATCAAGCAATACCGCTGTCGGTCGTGCCATTCTCTGTGGACGGTGCGATCGCCCATGCAGGCGGTGCCGGCGCCGGCATTGGATGGTCTGGGCTCTCTCTATGACGAAGAGTGGTTCTATCGGTATTTCTCTGCGGCTGATCCGCAGGCCATTCTGCCGTCCCGCTTGAAGGAGGAATATCGCATGCCGTCGTTTGCTGCCGCTCCGGAAGAGGATCGGCGGATCCTGGCCGCTTATATGAGTTCGCTGAAAGTGGCGGACTGGTATCTGGAGGAAACGCGCCGGCGTGAGCAGGAAAAGCTGACGGGAGTCAGCTTGACACAGTAACAGGCCAACAACGATGAACAGAGAGAATCTCGTCAATCTGTTTTATATCGTCATATCGGTGCTTGCCGGGGCGATTGTCAATTTTCTGGGTGATACGCTGGTCGGGGTCAGGCTGGAGTTGTTCTACGGCGTTGCCACGTTTTCACCGTGGTGGATCATCGATCTGTTTCTGGTGCCTTGTCTGGCCGGTATGGTGGTCTCGATGATCTACGGGTTGGGGGGCAAGATCTGGTGCTATTTTGCGCCGCTGGTGGTGCGTGTCTACAGTTATATCGAACTCAAATATCTGACCGGTGTGCCCGATGGGGCGACATTGCTGGAAATTCATTTCTGGGTTTTACTGGTGATCGTTGCGGTCGAATCCGCGGCCATCGGCGGTGTTTTCGGTGAGATTCTGGTCAAGAAAACCTACGGCCGCCGGCCGAAGCATCTCGTTTACAAGCAAAAAACACCGCCGAGAAAAGGGCACGCTTGAAACGGCCGCGCAGAGGTGTGTCTGCGATCACCGGAGCAATGGGGAGGTTGGCGCGTTGCGCTATCACGGTACAATTCCGATAGAGCAAAGGGAAACCCGCAAGCGGTATCTGTTTGCGACGCTGGTGACTTGTGCCGCGCTGGCGATGATCGGCGGGGCGGTTCATGTCGTCATGCTGGGGGCCAATCGGATGGACAGTATGCGTGCCAAGGCGGCATATGATCTGGCCGAAGAGAAGAACCGTATCCGTGCGGCGGGTGAAGAAATCACCCGTCAGGCGAAGCATGAATTCGGCAATACGATGGTCTCGGGATACAGCATCGACGAAGTGCAGAGTCTTATCGATCCGGCGCAATGGCGGGAACTGGATACGCAGATCCCGATTCCGGCCGGTGAATTCATTATGGGTACCGATCTCCAGCGCGCCGACCCGCAGAACAAGCCCGCCCATCGCCGGTTTCTGCCTGCTTATAAAATTGACAAATATCCGGTGACCAACCTTCAGTATGCCCGTTTCGTCACCGCTCAGCATCATCGACCACCGCTCAACTGGCGTAACGGCCGGATACCCCAGGGAGAGGAATTCTATCCGGTGACCATGGTGTCGTGGTATGACGCCTCCCGCTATTGCCAATGGATGGGACGGCGGTTACCCTCTGAAGCGGAGTGGGAGAAGGCGGCGCGTGGGACGGATGGCCGGCGCTGGCCGTGGGGGGATCAGATGGATGCAGCAAGACTCAATACTTACTACGCTGTCGGCTCATTGACCGACGTGCGGCGTTATGCCAACGGGGCCAGTCCTTATGGTGTCATGGACATGGCCGGTAATGTCAGTGAGTGGATTGCTGATGATTTTCTGGCCTATGCGGGTTCAGAAGCGCCGGCCTCGTTGTTTCAAGGCAAGGTTGCAGTTTCGGCGACCCCGGCGGATCAGGCTATGAAAGTGATCGACCTGATGCCAACGGATTTGAGATACAAGGTGTTGCGGGGGGGGTCCTGGAAGAGTGATCCGTTTTCGACCGCGACGTATCATCGCAATTATTCTTGGCCACATTATGCGTCGGATTTCTTCGGGTTTCGTTGCGCCGGTGATGCCGACCCGCAAGCCGAGTCGGGAGAAACATCATGAAAGTGAGATTGGTCGGGCTGTTCAGTTTTTTGGGGGGGTGGCCTGCAGTGACGTGGGCGTTCGACAGTTATCGTTACTTGCATGTCACGATTGAAACCCCGTGGATGATCTTTTTGTTTTTGCTTCCCGTCGTTTTGTCGCCGTTTATTCTTATGGTGATCTTGTATTGGCGTTTTGCCGGGAAGCGTACTCCGCGTTCTTCACAGTCTCCGGCTGCGAGTCGGCAAAACCCGTAGATGCGTGTCACGAGGCAGATGGTCTGGCGGATGGAACCGCGGTGGCGGGGTTTGTTCGGCCTGGCGCTGGTGGTTGCGGTGATGAGTGTGTTTCCCATGGCAGGTATGGCCCAGGAGGCTTCGGGAAGTCAGGTGATGCAGCAGTTCAGCGGCGTGGAAGACCGCGATCAGGCCAATGAATTTTCACTTAAAGAAAAACACCAGGTCATGTTTCTCATGGGGCTGGCCTTGTTGGTCTTGCTGGTGGTGACCGTGGTTCTGGGGATTGCCATGGCTATTTTTGGCAAACAGGTCTTTGTCGCCCATATGATCTGCGCCGGGTTGAGCGTCACCCTGGCCCTTGCCCACAGTGTGGTCGCTGTGGTGTGGTTTTTCCCATTTTGACAGGCTGTTGTAAAAAAAACACTGACAGGACGATTGAGCATGGGGGGAGCGGCTCAGCGGGCGCCGGTGCGGCCGGGTCGAGGTCGTACTTTTGCCTGTCTCGCGTTGTCGCGGTTCCTGGTCGAGAGGTTGTCCTCCGCCGCACAGGCGCTCTCCCGGTTTGTTACGCGATGACGAGTCCCGTTCGGGTTACCGCGGGCCGGCGAAGAGGCACTGCCGCTTACGCGGCCTGTGCAGGGCTGTCGGACAGTTTCGCCAATGCGGGCGCGAGCTGCGGTCTGTTCCCCATCGTTACCAGTCAGTCCCATCATTTACTCTCCTTTTCCGCCGCAGCAGATGGGTGGTGAGCAATGCGGGCCAGTCAGAGCCCTGACCATTACATTTCGGCGGGTATTCCCGCCGGTTTTCTGATTCGCGGGTTGTACGGTGTATCGGGCGCCGTGGCCGTTGCTTATCAGGTGCTCTGGGCGCGGATGCTCGCGTTGCAATTCGGCGTCAGCATTTTCGGTGTCGTGGCGGCGACGGCGGCATTCATGTTCGGACTGGGGGCGGGAAGCTTTTGGGCAGCCCGGCGTGGTCAGCATTGGTCCAGGCCGCTGCGGATCTTTGCGGTGGTCGAAATCGGTGTGGCGTTGTTTGCGTGGGTGTTCCCCGCTCTGCTGGAGGGGCTTGACCGGGGTGTTGCCGCGCTGAACGTGGACGCCGTTGCAATGTGGTATCTGGCGTACGGGACGGGAACCGTGCTGCTCGTTGCGGTTCCTGCGGTTGCGCTGGGGGCCGCCTTCCCTGCGGTATTGAAGGCAGCGGCGCAACTTCGCGTTCCGGTGAGTTCCATCTACGGGTGGAATGCCGTAGGCGGTGCCGTGGGGGCGCTGCTGCCGTTGCTGCTGATTCCTTCCTGGGGGTTGCTTGTCAGCACCTATGTGCTGATGGGGTGCGGTATGGTGGTCGCCGGGGTGGCGTTGGGACTGAGTCGTGCGGTGCCGGAACGGGGTCCGGGGCGGTTATCGGTGCCGGCGGCCGAACTGGTGCAGGCCGCTGAGAAGTTACGGCCGGTCGACTGGCTGGGTTACGCGCTGGTCGGTGCCGCGGCGCTGATGCTGGAAATAGCCTGGATACGGTTGTTCGGGATGCTGATGTTGCGTACCGAATACGTGATGGCGCTGATCCTGGCGGTTTATCTGTCGGGGGTCGGGCTGGGCAGTCTTCTCGTCAGACCGGGGCACTGCCGCTACTGGCTTGAATTTGGTCCGGGCGTTGCGGCGCTGGCCGCCGTGGCGGGATTGTGGGGGTTACCGTATCTGGCCCAGTGGCTGGCCGCCGGGCAATTTGCCACTTTGAACACGGCCCTGGTGTGGCAGGGACTGGCATTGGCCGGTCTCACCCTGCCGGTCACGCTGATGCTGGGCGCGTGGTTTCCGGCGTTGAGCCGGCACCTGGGGCAAAAGGGTCATCACAGCGGCCGGCTGTACGCGGTGAATGCCATCGGTGGCGGAGTGGGGGCGATTGTGGCCGCTGTAGTGATCTTGCCGTTGGTGGGCAGTACCGGGACCGTGGTGATTGCAGCGTTGACGCTGATGCTCGTTGCGACGGCCTGGGTGACTGACAAGCGTTTTGCGCTGGCGGTGGTTCCGGTGGCTGCGTTGGCAGCGCCGGTCTGGGATCTGCCGCCGGTGCGGGAATTGCTGCCGGGTACGTTGGCCGACAGCCGGGATCTGGCCCGCTACGAGGATGCACTGGCCGTGACCCATGTGGTGGAACGCGACAGCGGTCACCGCGTGCTGCTGACCGATCTGCAGCGCATGGATGCGTCCACGGAGCCCAGTGCCCTGCATTCTCAGCGCAATCAATTGCGGTTGCCGTTGATCCTGCATCCGGACGCCCGGGAGATCTTGTTGATCGGTTTGGGTACGGGAATCTCCGCCCAGGTCGCCGCCACCCTGCCGGGTGCTCATGTTACGGCTGTGGAGCTGTCGCAGGGAGCGATTCGGGCGGCCGCCGGTTTTTTTGACGGTGCGAATGCCGGTGTCATGGGTGTCATTGACGTTCGTCGCGATGACGGGCGGCGATTTCTCAAGCTGTCGCCGCAGCGCTATGACCTGATCGTCGGTGATCTTTTTCACCCGGATCTGGTGGGTCGCAGCGCTTTGTTGTCGGTCCAGCAGTTTGAGGCCGGGTACCGGCATTTGCGGGATCAGGGACTTTACGTCCAGTGGCTGGCGCTGAATCAATTCGACTGGTCGTCGCTGCTGGTGGTGATTCGCAGTTTCGCCCAGGTGTTTCCCCGGCATGCTTTGTTCGTCGACGGTTTCCGCCTGGCCCTGGTCGGGGCCCGGAGCGGGTTTCGCAGTGCCGCGCAATTGCAGGAGCAACTGGCGGCTTTACCCGTTGCGGTGCGTCGTGGACTGTTCGGGCGGGAAGGGTTGTGGACGTGGCTGGGGCGATACTGGGCGGTGGATGCGGGGCCGGGACCGGTGCAGGATCAATGGTTGCCACGGATTGAATACGCCTTGCCGCGGTTGCGTTTTGCCGGAAACACCGTGCTGACCGATGTTGTCGAAAAGATGTTGGCACGACGTCCGGATGTCCAGCAGGTTGCCGGGGTGTTTGCTGTGGCGCCGGTCGACGTGGAACGTTTGCGCGCCGCCTATCAGGCCACCACCCTGGCGCTGCGCGGCTGGGTGGCGCGGTTTGAAGGGAGGGCTTCGCAGGCGGCGCTGTTGCTGCAACAGGCTTACCGGCGTAACCCCGACGACCGTTGGCTTGCCGCGGCATTGGCCGATGAGTTGTTTGCGTCGCTGGTTCAGGCACGTCGCCGGGGGATCCCGGAACAGCAGGTGCTGGCTGCGGTGCTCTCTGTGGATCCGGATCACATTCCGGCGTTGCGCGCTTTGGCCCGGTGGGAGGCAGCTCAGGGGCGCCATGAGATCGCTGAGCGGTACCGGCGACGGCTTCGGGATCTCGATCCCTACGGCCGCGCCCAGCACTGACACGCCCCTTGCAACGATCGGCGTGAGAAAGCCGGATTGGTGGAACAACATATTATTATGAGAAATCCGTGCCGGACGTTGACCCGCCGGGAGGCGGCGTTGCAGGTATGCGCCCGTCGCGCGGGCTGACCATGTTTGCCCACTATATCAATTAACTATTTGAACTCAAATGTAAAGTTGTTCGACGCCGGAACTGCCGGCAGATGCAAAACCGCCGCTTGCATGGTAGGCTAGGGGCGATGGGTTACAACGACACATTGCAACAGATTCCCGTAGTAGCGGTGCCGGCGGGGAAGGTTCGTCCCAGCCGGCGGCTGCATTGGTGGCGGCGGGCTTCCCAGTGGGGCACCATTGCGCTTCTGGTGATCATTCCGGTGAGCGGCGTGTTCCGCATCGATCCGGTTGCCGGTGCATTTGTCGTCCTTGACCGGCAGATCTGGTTCTCGGATTTCCATATTGTAGTGGGCTTCTGGGACATGGTGGCCTGCGTGCTGGTGTTGTTGTATTCCATCGCCGGCACGGTTTTCTGCGGTTGGGCCTGCCCGCAGGGAACCTTCTCGGAATGGGCGAACATGATGACCCGCAAACTCCTCGGACATCGCGCCGAGGTCAGCCTGGACGGGGCACCGATGAAAGTCTCGGTGCGCAAGAACAAACCGTTGAACTGGGTGATTCTGACGGCGGTTTTCACGGCCGTGGCGATGTTGACGGCCTTGATCCCGCTGTTTTACTTCTACCCGCCTTCGGCAGTGTGGTCTTTTGTGACCTTCCAGGAGGATGCCCGCCTGGCCGGTTCCCTGCATTGGATCTATACCGTGTTCGTCCTGATCATTCTGGTGAATATCGCTTTCATTCGCCATTTCATGTGCCGCTTCATGTGTATTTACAAAGTCTGGCAGCACACCTTCAAGACCCGGCAGACCTTGCATGTGGCGTATGATCAGTCCCGGGCTGACGAATGCGTCAGGTGCGGCTATTGCGTCAATGCCTGTTTTCTTGATATCGATCCGCGGCAGACCAACCTCTATGACACGTGTATCAATTGCGGGGAGTGTATTACCGCCTGCAATATTCTTCAGGCGAAGAAAAACGGCGCTCCGGGGCTGTTGCGTTTTGAAATGCGTTCCCGCGCCGATGATGCAACACCCCATCAGGACAAAGGCGGGCTCAGCACTTTGCTGGGGCGGGCGGTCTGGACGGCGCCGCTGTTTCTCCTCGGGTTGGTATTGTTCGTCTGGGGGCTGGTGTCCTATGAGCCTTATCATTTCACTGTCTACCGCGCGGAAACACGACAC
>Ga0256830_1000454_pt1 | contig 33300 bp, 30 predicted proteins | sample 128326metaG_FD_190537 | JGI IMG/M metagenome (GOLD analysis project Ga0256830, IMG submission 190537) | Hydrothermal vent microbial communities from Lau Basin, Pacific Ocean - 128-326 | ecosystem: Environmental > Aquatic > Marine > Hydrothermal vents | place: Pacific Ocean: Lau Basin | collected...
TTGTCTATGAACTGCTGTTTCTCCTTCTCCGTGGCCTTCTTCCAGTTGGTCGACAGGGCGCGCTGGGACATGACCCGGAAGTCGAAGTTCTCGTAGACGATTCTCTCGATGTCCGCGCGGCGCGTGGCATTGTCCAGGGACTTGTCCCGCAGCTCGGCAAGGACATCGTCCAGTATCCTGCCCAGCTGTTCGGCAGGATCCGGAGGCTGAGCGCCCGCCGCGCCACCTGCCAGCAGGCACAACCAGGCCAGGCACAGGCCGAGGGCGTAAAACCGGTTTCTTCTCTTTGTATATCGTCTGTTCACCCGCTCTTGTCTCTCCATTGCCGGGGAGGCCGTGTCATTCCCGGATCTGCGCGGCACGGTGCTGGATATAGGCGTTCTTGACAAAGGCATAAGGATCCAGGGCGTCGCGCTTGAGGGCTTCATAGGTATCCCTGTCCAGGGACAGGGAGTTGACCATGTTATATCCCCTCACGGTCAATCTGATCCACAAGTTGTCAATATAACGGTAAATGGGATCCAGATACAGGGTATCGACCAGCAGGCCGGTACCGTCGCGCAGGGTGTAGGAACCGTAGAAGGGCAGCACCAGGTAGAATCCCGGCCCGATTCCGTAGTGGCCCAGGGTCTGGCCGAAGTCCTCGTCCTTTCTCCTCAGGCCCCAGTAGGCGCGCGCGGGATCGAAAAAACCCAGCAGCCCGATGGTGGTGTTGATGCCGAAACGCAGCAATTCCGTACCCGTGTTCTTCATCTTGAGCTGCAGAAAATTGTTGGCGATGCGCATGGGCGCCTGTACATTGGTGAAGAATCTGGCCACCGAACGCCGCACCGGCACCGGCACCACGCGATAACCGCGCGCGACGGGTTTCAGGAAATAGAAATAGAACTTGTCGTTGAAGGCGAACATGGCCCTGTTGAAGGGCTCCAGGGGATCGGCGATGGCGATATCGTCGGCGGCATCTTCATCCTCGAAGTCGTCTTCGAAATCATCCCCGAAGTCATCCGTGAAATCATCTTCAAAGCCGTCCGCGGAACCGCCGCCGGAATCCATGGCGGCATTATCCACGATTGCTCCGCTGCGCACGCCTTCATTTGAGGAAGGAGGCGCCGCGAATGCCGCGCCCTGCGGCAACATCAACAGCATACCGATGATGACCGGCGCGAGGCATTGCCTGCTCATTCCCATACCGCATCGGCGTGCCGCGCCCGCCCGTCATTCATCCTTGAAGATGTACTTGCTGATGAGTTCTTCGAGACTGATGGCGGATTCCGTCTCCTCGATCTCGCCGCCGGGCTCGATATATTCCTCGGCGCCGCCCGGCGTGATGCTGACAAAGCGGTCCCCCATGATGCCCGCCGTGCGGATGGACGCGATGCTGTCTTCCTGCAGTCTCACGCCGTTGTCAATGGACAGGGTGACCACCGCCTCGTATTCCTCGGGATCCAGGCGGATTGAGGCGACTTTCCCGACACGCACGCCGGCAATCTCGACAAAGGCGCCTTCCTTGAGACCGGAGACGGAATTGAAACTGGCGCTGACCGGATAGTTGTTTTGTTGTCCGAACAGTTCCACGTCGCCCAGTTTGATGGCGATGTAGGCAAACCCGGCGAAGCCCAGAATCATGAAGAGGCCGACCACCAGTTCAACATTGACTTTTTTCATGATGCGGTTGCTGTCTCAAAGCATGATGGCGCTGATAAGATAGTCCCAGACGAGTATGGTCACCGAGGCCAGCACCACTGCGTCGGTGGTAATCCTGCTGACGCCCTCCGGCCCGAAGGCCCCCTTGCGCTCCAGGTGCAGAAAAAACCCTTTTGCCGCGGAGATCCACACCAGGAGCAGGCCGAATACGAAGGACTTCACGATACCCATCTCCACGTCGTTCCACAACACGCTTTCATACATGCCGTTGAAGTAGGCACCATGGCTGACCCCCAGCAGGGCCACGCCGATGAGATAACCGCCGAGTATGCCCACCACATCGAAAATGAAGGTGAGCAGGGGCAGGGAAATGATGCCGGCCACGATCTTGGGCACGACAAGGAAGCGGTAGGGATCGATGGCCATGCACTCCAGGGTGTCGATCTGCTCGGTGCTCCTCATGATGCCGATCTCCGCGCAAATGGCGGATCCCGCCCGACCGATAACCATCAATGCCGTGAGCACCGGCCCAAGCTCACGAATCAGGCCCAATGCCACGGCGGAACCCAGCAGATCCTCTGAACCAAAGCGCGACAGAGTGTAATATCCTTGCAGTCCCAGCACCATGCCGGTAAAGGCGCCCGTCACCACGATGACGAACATGGAGCGCGCCCCGATAAAGTGCACCTGCTTGATGATGGGGTGAAGCTTGTAGGGCGGTTTGAGGATGTTGACGAAGCAGATTCCCAGGAAAATACCCATGCGGCCGATCTGTTCGATGTAGTAGAGAACGCCGTCCCCCAGTTTTTCGACCAACTTCTTCATGTTCCGGCCCTGCCGTCCTCGTACCTCTTCGCCCAGGTGCCCCGCGCCGCCGTCCGCACCCCATTACAGACAAATATACTCGGATACCCCTGAACGAAGCAAAAGGAACGGCCGCGGAATTCACCCTTTTTTCCAGTGACAAACCGAAACGAATCCATTACCTTACGCTCTCAGGGATCCAATAATCGACAAAAGGAGGAATCATCGCCATGACCAGAACCAACATGACCCTCGCGCCAATCGCCCTCGCAGGCCTGCTGCTGGGAGGCTGCGCCACCACCGCCGACATCGAGCGCGTTTCCAGCGAGGCCGCCCGCGCCCAGGCCACGGCTGACGAGGCCAAGGCCCTGGCTCAGGAAGCGCTGGACGCCGCCAATCAGGCGCGTTCCGAAGCTTCCGACGCCAACGATACGGCTCAGCGCGCCCTGAACCAGGCATCGCAGGCTCAGCAGGACGCCCTGGCCGCCCAGGAAGCCGCCGCCCGCGCCGAGGAAAAGGCCGAACGCATGTTCGAGAAATCCATCGCCAAGTGATGCCGGTCACTGGCCGTCACCGGGCGGTTCCCGCGGCCTGCCCGGTACGGCCCCGCCTTCTCAGGAAACGCAGCGCACCAGCGGCCCGGCATGCCGGGCTGGAAACACATAGCCCTTCATCCCTTCTTCCTTGATAATGCGCCATAGGGCGTCCCGCGCCTGCCACTCCGCGGGGAAAGGTCCGATGAGCACCCGGCAATAACCATCTTCCACGCCCACCCTGACCGAAATGGGCACATCCACCCAATCCAGGTCGTAGGCCACCTGGCGGGCATTACTTACATCGGTAAAGGCGCCGACCTGCAACATCCAGCCACTGTCCGAATGCCTGTCGGCGGCCTCCACCTTCACGTCACTGATATGGCGTGGCATGCCATCATGCCGGCTCGCCTCGCGCACCACTTTTTCCTTGACAGCCTCGCGCTCGGCGGCGCGGGTAACGGCCGAAACCGCGCGTACGATCTGGGGCAGATTGCTGGGCGCCGGCTCGCCCCGGTCGAAGACAGGTTCGTGGGCTTCCAGGAACAGGGCATTGCCTTCCAGGCCCAGCTTGTAGGGCTGATTGATGATCTCGACGGTGGTGCCCTCCGCCACCTGTCCGAACAGCACCTCGATATCCTCGGGATACATGCGGATACAGCCATGGCTGATACGCCGCCCCACGCCATAGGGCTTGTTGGTGCCATGTATGAGATAGCCCACCATGTCGAGGCGCAGGGCATACTTCCCCAAAGGATTGTCCGGGCCGGGAGGCACCACCCGCGGCAGGGGATTGCCCTCGGCGATGCTTTCCTCAAGAATGGATTGGGGCACGGTCCATACCGGGTCCTTGTCCTTCACCAGGATGCGCGCCTTGCCCACCGGGGTGGCCCAGCCTTCCTGGCCGATGCCGACGGGAAAGGTCATCACCCTGGCCTGTTCGCCGGGCCGGGCAGGCGGATAGTAATACAGGCGCATCTCCGCCAGATTGACGACAATGCCGGACCTGGGGCCGTTGGGCAACACGTAGCGGGCGGGCACGGTGACTTGCGAACCAGGCTCTGGAAGCCAGGGATCCACGCCGGGATTGGCGGCAACGATCTCGTTGTAACCCAGGTCGTGTTCGCGGGCGATATCCAGCAAGGTTTCACCCTCCCGCACGGTGACGGTATAGATCCGCCCCACAAGGTCATTGCCAGGCGCGGGCATTGGGAATTCCGCGCCCTGCGCCGGCAGGGTCATGCCCGCGAAAAGCAGGCCCGCGGACAGAATTCGGCCGATGTATGCTGCTGGACTCATGTTCACCTGGAGATATTTCCGTTGCGGCTATTCTAACGGCTTACGGTCCGACATGAAATGCACTTGCCCGGCCTTCCTCTCACGTTTCAGGAAATGCTCACACCGTCGATACTCTCAGAAACACCCGATAGTTGCTTTGAGGGCGCCAACCGTGGAAAACACCTTGTTTTATGCCCCTCCTGCGTGTGGTGGCCTCAGGAAGGTACAAGATACAAGGTACAAGGTACAAAAGGCTACTTCCCTTGTACCTTGTCCCTTGTATCTTGTACCTTTCACAACCCCAGCACCTATTTTTTGCAATGACTGGGATCAGACAACAAAACATCTCAAAGGACTCAGGCCCAGGCATGTTCCGCAAGATACGCATTGCCCTCCTTCTCGTCATCCTGTTCGCCGTGGCCATGAACGCCTGGGTGGACCGGGTCAATTCGCGCAACTGGGAACGCACGCTGCGCGTGGCCGTTTACCCCATCAACGGCGACCAGAGCCAGGCCGGCGCCCGCTATATCCGCGCCCTGGAGCGGGAGGACTTCCTGCCTGTCGAGGCCTATTTCAAGGAGCAGGGACAGCGCTATGATCTACCCCTGAAGAATCTGGTTGATATACGCCTGGCGCATGAGGTGACTGAACCGCCTCCGGCGCTTCCCGCCGGCGCCGGCATGCTCGACACCATGCTATGGAGCCTCAAGCTGCGTTACTGGGCCTTCCGGGTGGACAAATACGAAGGGCCCGCCCCGGAAGTGAAAATGTTCATGCTGTTTTTCGATCCCGCAACCCATGACAGGCTGCCCCACTCCGTCGGTCTGGAAAAAGGCCTCATCGGCGTGGTGCAGGCCTACGCGGGACGGCGCTTCGCGGCGCGCAACAATGTGGTATTCACTCACGAACTGCTGCACACCGTGGGGGCATCGGACAAATATCACCCCGGCAACAACATGCCCGTGTTTCCGGAGGGATACGCCGAGCCGGACAGAACGCCCCGCCTGCCTCAATCCCTGGCGGAGATCATGGGGGGGCGCATCCCCCTCGGCGAGACACGGGCCGTCATGCCCGGGAGCCTTGCCCAAACCCTCATCGGCCCCGTCACCGCCATGGAAATCAACTGGCTCACGCCGGATGACTACCGGCTTGCCGATGCTGGCGGCGGCCGGTAAGGACCGGCAAGGAACGGAAAAATCCCGATACCTGGAAGGATCAGGACGGCAGATGCTGACGCATCAGGATCGCGGCCAGTTTTTCGATAGAGAGAATCATGCGCGTGGAATCCAGATGACGCCGTTCCCGGATGGATATCAGCGCCCCCTCCGAAGGCAGCGGATTCTTGATGGGTGGCGAAGACAGATCGCTGAGGATATAACCCTGCGCGCCCTCGCCGCTGAGGCGCGCCACCAGCAGGACCAGCCACCAGGCCGTCCCATTCCCGGCACGCAGCGCGTCCAGGCGCTCCACAAGACCGCGGGGCACGGTCCAGTCCCCCGGAGGGGTCTCGCTCACGCGCACGCAGACCATCCCCAGGCCGCGAATGTAACGGAGATCGCCATCCATCTCCAACACCGTCGCCAGGGACGCATCCCCTGCCGCGCCGGGCCCCGTCACCTCCGCGCCCAGCCCTTGCAGGGCCTCCCACCATTGCCGTTTCAGGAGTTCCACCCTGCCGTCACCGGCCATGGCCCGGGCGCCTCCCGCCTGCCCCAAGTGAACGCATGACTCAACTCACACCATCATGATGAGAAAAATAACGAACAATACCACGACGCCGATGGGCAGGAGCGCGCCGGCCCAGTCCTTCTCCGCATGCTTGCTGCGCTCCATGGCTGCCTTGAGACCGGGGCGCATGAAAAAGATCAACGCCAGGGCGAGAATGGCAACCAGGACTTTTTCCCATGTGGCGGGTTCTTCCATTACACTGATGTCTCCATTGTTCTCAGGCCCTAATCATGACCGAAACCCTCCTGCTCTGTACAGACCTGGACCGCACGATTCTGCCCAACGGGCGCCATCCCGAATCTCCGGGCGCGCGCGCCCTGTTCTCCCGCCTGGCCGCTCATGAACGGCTGGTGCTGGTCTATGTCAGCGGCCGCGACGAGCGCCTGCTGCGCGAGGCCATCCGCCAGTACCATCTACCCGAACCGGACTTCGCCATCGGCGACGTGGGGGCGGCCCTCTTCGAGACCCGGCCCGGCTGGCGGACCATGGCCACCTGGCACGAGGAGATCGCGCCCGACTGGGGTGGCGCGGATCATGAGCAGATCACCCGTTTGTTCCACGATCTGGAGATCCTGAAACTTCAGGAGCCGGAAAAACAGGGGCGCTTCAAGGTCAGCTATTATCTGCCGGCCGATACGGATACCCGATGGCTGCTGCCGGAAATGGAACGGCGCCTGCGGAAAAACGCTATCCGCGCCAACCTGATCTGGAGTATCGATGACATCGAGGGCGTGGGACTGCTGGACATTCTGCCGCGCGGCGCCAACAAGCTCCACGCCATCCAGTTTCTGCGGCGCAGGCTGGGCATCCCCGAGGCGCGCACCGTGTTCGCCGGCGACAGCGGCAACGATCTGCCCGTGCTGTGCAGCGGCCTGCGGTCCATACTCGTCGCCAACGCGCGGGAGGATGTGCGCCAGGCCGCCCTGCGGGCACTGGAAGAACAGGGCTTGAGCGAGCGGCTCTATCCCGCCACGGGCGGCTACATGGGCATGAACGGCAACTACGCCGCGGGCGTGGTGGAAGGCGTGGTCCATTTTTTTCCGGAGACGCGGGCCTGGGCCGGCGCGCCGGATGAAAAGGCGCGGTAATGCCCTCAGGTTGAGGAAACCTCTGATTAATTCATGAACCGGCGCCTGGCGCCTGAAATGCCCCGGCTCTGCGTTGAAAATCCTGGCAATAGCATGCTATTACCCGCGCTTTTCGCCTTGATCCGGAACATTTCATCTCGCCATCCATCCGGTCCAGAATGAATCAGAGGTTCCTTGATTTTCACCTGCCCAGCACGTTTTTCATCATCTCCTCCGGCCAGCGCCGCTTGGTGCACAACCACTGTCCCGGCGCGGCCCGGATCAACTCCGCCACCCGCTCGTTGAGTTGCCCGGTGAAGGCATCGATGGCCTCGCGGGCGGGTTTGTCGCCCGCCTCCATGTACAATGGCGGATGGAACGTGAGGCGGTAACGGGCATCTCCCAGGCGCTCCATGCCCACGGGAATAACGCCGCAGCCTGTCCTGGCGGCCAGCCAGGCCGGCGCCGTGCTGGTGGTGGCCGGAACCCCGAAGAAAGGGATCAGGTCGCCGCCTTTCACCCGGTAGTCCATCAGCAGGGCAACGGACTCCCCCCGGCGCAGGCTCCGGAAGAGGCCGTGCACCGCGTTCTTCACCGGGATGTAACGGCTTTTCATGGCCTCGCGCTGTCCCTGGATCATGGCCTCCAGGCGCGGGTTCTTCTGGGGATTGTACAACATGCCAAGGGGACGGCCGCAGCGGTGCCTGACGGCCAGGGCCATCAGTTCCCAATTGGCGAGATGCGCGGAAATGAAAATGAAAGGCCCGTTGCCGCCGAGGTCTTCCACGCCGGAGAGATTGCGCACTTCCAGATGCGGACTGCCGCCGCCCTCACCCGCCAGGGTCCGCAGATGGGGATATTCCGCCAGGGTGGCGCCGAGGCTTTCCCACATTTCCGCCCCCAGGAGACGTATCTCAGCGGGGCTCCGCTCCGGAAAGGCCATGCTCAGATTGGCAAGGACGCCGGCATGCATGCGGCTGCGCGGACCGACCCAGCCGATCACACGGCGGCCAAAGGCTGAGGCCCGCGCCGGCGGCAGGCGCGCGCTGACACCCCAGAACAGTTTCAACCCAGCGGCCTGCAACCACCAAATTGCGTGTCGCCCGGTTTTTTTCCGGCGGGTACTGTTGCTCACCGCGATCCCGTGCTCCCCGCCTTGAACCCGGCGATGACCGTCTTCTTCCAGCGGCGCTTGCCGCACCACCACTGGCCGGGCCTGTCCGCGATGAAACCGGCGATGACACGGTTCATCTCCTTGCACTGCCACAGCATGGCCTCTTCCTCATCGAGATCCTCCGGCGGCGGCGGCAGGCAGGGATGAATGGTGGTACGGAAACGGGCATCCCCCAGGCGCTCGGTGCGGATGGGAACAATGGGACAGCCGGTCTTGCGGGACAGCCACATGGGCAGCTCGGTGGTGGGGGCCGGGACACCGAAAAAGGGCACCTCACGCCCGCTGTCCACCCGCACATCCACGTGCAACCCCACCGAGCGCCCCTTCTTGAGCGTCTTGTAGGCACTGCGGAAGGCGTTGGCCTTGGTGATGAAGCCGCAACCCAGGGGGTCACGCATGCGCTGGACCATGTCTTCCAGATAGGGATTGGCCAGGGGGCTGTAGATCACATCGACGGGATAGCCCACCTCGCCGATGACGAAGGCGGAAAGCTCCCAGCTGCCCACGTGTGCCGCAATGAAGATGCAGGGCTTCTCGCGGGCCAGAAAGGCGGGATCCTGGTTCAGGCACACGATCTCGATGGCGGGATCGGGGCGCTCGCGGTCGGTGATGGTATCCAGATGGGGAAATTCCGCCACCACGGCGCCGAAGTTCTCCCACACCTGACGCCCGGCCGCCCGCCGCTCAGCCTCCGAGGCCTCGCCGAGCACGATGCTCAGGTTGTCCATCACCTTGCGGTGCTTGGCGCCGCGGGGGCCTGCCCAACCGAACAGGCGGCGGCCAAGCGCCGAGGCGCGGGTGGCGGGGAGCAGGCGCACGGTGGCAAAGAACAGCCACGCCACGGCGGCCTCCAGGCGGCAGCCCAGCTTCTGTTTCCACGGACTATCCCGCTCGTCCCATGCGATTTTCGCCATACTCTGCCAGCCGCTGCGGCCCCACGATGCCGGCGCCAGGCGCGGGAGAGCGCCCGATGCTTGCGGCGAGGCCTGGTGATTTCCAGAAATGCTTTTTTCTTTCAAGAGATTAGATAAGAGGAAGAGTAAAGAGGAAGGCGGAGTGTTGTCAATTGCTATTTCCCTGCCGGGAGACCTTGACCGCGGCCATTCCCGTCGCCCGGGGACGGTGGCAAGCACTGATGTGACGGGCTTCGCGAAACGGCCTGACGGCTAAATAAATTCCCCACCATGTCGTTATTAAAACCAGTCATTGCAGAAAATGGGGGCCGGAATTGTGAAAGGTACAAGATACAAGGTACAAGGGAAGCAGCCCTTTGTATCTTGTACCTTGTATCTTGCGCCTTCCAGTGGCCTGCTGCTGGATAAAACCTGGTGTGACGCCAAGGCTTGGGGGCATCAACTGCCGGGTTGAATCGAGGCAGCGCCTGGAACGCCAAGTGCATGACATCTTTTCGGCCATACCTGAATCCATGCAAACAACAAGGGACCCTGAGATGAACCCCACCAATCTATCCGCCACGGCGCCGGCAACGGCTCAGCCACAGGACGACCAATCCGCCTCCAGTTGGGTCAACGAGGTATCGGGACTGGTTTCGCCCCCCGACGTATGCATCAAGGTCTTTGACCTGATCGAATCCCAGAACCCCTCGGCCGCGGCCATCGGGGAAGTGGTCAGCCGCGATCCCAATCTGTCCCTGCGCCTGCTGAAGATCGTCAACAGCTCCTATTATAATTTTTCGTCCAAAATCGACACGGTTTCGCGCGCCATCGCCGTCATCGGCATCAGCGAGCTGTACAGCATGGTCATCGCCATCACGGCGGTGAAAACCTTCTCCCATATTCCCCACAACGTGGTCAACATGGACACCTTCTGGCGCCACAGCCTGTACACGGCCGTGGTCAGCCGCCTGCTGGCCAAGCGCCTCAACGTGCTGCACCCCGAAAGGCTGTTCGTGGCCGGCCTGCTGCACGATATCGGCAGCCTGATCATCTACCACCGCGCGCCCGAAACCGCCAAGGAACTGCTGATCCAGTCCGAAGGCAACGAGGACGCCCTGCACCAGGCGGAAGCCGAGGCCTTCGGCTTCAGTCACGCCGCCATCGGCGCCCTGCTGATGAAACTGTGGCATATTCCCGACCCCCTGTGCGAAGCCGTGGCCAACCATCACCAGCCGGGCATGGCAAGGCAGGGATCCATGGAAACCGCCATCGTCCATCTGGCTAATGCCCTCGCCAACCATACGGAAATTGGCGCCTTCTGCGAACTGCCCATGACCGAGCTGACCATCGACGAGGCCTGCTGGGCCCAACTGGGCATCAAGCCGGACGACCTGGACCAGGAAACCCTGCTGGAAGAGGCGGGACAGCAGTTCGCGGACATGATCGGCATTTTCTACTGATCTTCAGTCCTGCATTTCAGCGTCTTTTTTCTGTTTTTTCACCACGAAGGGCGCGAAGAGGGAAATGTTCAGCTTCGTGTCCTTCGTGCCCTTCATGGTGAATGATTCATCCCTTCCTCCCCGCATCACTCCCGAATAACCGTAGCGGCCCGCGCGCGGGACAAGGTAGAATAGCCTTTTGTCCAATTCAGGGAACCCGACCCAGACACATGAACACATCGACAAGCGAGCACGGCTCCCCCCACCCCGCATTCCAGTGGTTGCGCAGCGAGACTATCGCCTCCCTCAACGTCACCGTGGAGGAATACCGGCACAAGACCACCGGCGCGCTCCATTACCATATCGCGGCACAGAACCCGGAAAACGTCTTCCTGGTGGCCCTGCGCACGGCGCCCATGGATTCCACGGGCGTGGCCCACATCCTGGAACATACCGCCCTGTGCGGCAGCGAGCACTATCCGGTGCGCGATCCCTTTTTCATGATGATCCGCCGCTCCCTGAACACCTTCATGAACGCCTTCACCAGCAGCGACTGGACCGCCTATCCCTTCGCCAGCAAGAACCGCAAGGACTTCAACAACCTGATGGATGTGTACCTGGACGCGGTGTTCTTCGCGCGCCTCGACGAACTGGACTTCGCCCAGGAAGGGCACCGCGTGGAATTCGAAACCCCCGGGGACCCCAACAGCCGTCTGGTATTCAAGGGCGTGGTGTTCAACGAGATGAAGGGCGCCATGAGTTCGCCCGTCACCCAGTTGTGGCAGTACCTGAGCAGCCACCTGTTCCCCACCACCACCTATCATTACAACAGCGGGGGCGACCCAGAACACATTCCCGATCTCACCTACGAGCAATTGAAGGCCTTCTACAAGACCCACTATCACCCGTCCAACGCCATTTTCATGACCTATGGCGACATCCCCGCCCACGAGCATCAGGGGCGCTTCGAGGAGCGGGCGCTGCGTCGCTTCCAGCGCCTGGAGGAGACCTTCGCCGTGCCCGACGAACAGCGCTACACGGCGCCGGTGGAGGCGCGCGAGGCCTATCCGCTGGATCCGGGGCAGTCCCCGCAGGACAAGACCCACCTGGTGATGGGCTGGCTGCTGGGCCGCAGCACGAATCTGGATGAGTTGCTCAAGACCCACCTGCTATCCAGCGTACTGCTGGACCACGGCGCCTCGCCCCTGCGCCACGCCCTGGAGACCACGGATCTGGGATCGGCGCCCTCGCCCCTGTGCGGCATCGAGGACTCCAACCGTGAAATGACCTTCATGTGCGGCCTGGAAGGCAGCAGGCCCGAAAACGCCGATGCCCTCGAGGCCCTGGTGACCGGCGTCCTGCGGGAAGTGGCGGAAAAGGGCGTCCCCCAGGACCAGGTGGAGGCGGCCCTGCACCAGTTGGAACTGAACCAGCGGGAGATCACCGGCGACGGCTTCCCCTATGGCCTGCAGCTCATCCTGGGCGCCCTGCCGGCGGCCGTCCACCGCGGCGATCCCGTCGCCATGCTCAACCTGGATCCCATCCTGGAAAAACTCCACGAGGAGATCAAGGACCCGGACTTCATCAAGAGACTGGTCAGGGAGTGGCTGCTGGACAATCCCCATTGCGTGCGCCTCGCCATGGAGCCCGATACGGAACTCAACCAGCGCCGCGAGATGGCCGAGGCCCTGCGCCTGGAAAAGATCAAGGCAGGCCTGTCCGAGGCGGAGAAAGCGCGCATCATCGAGCGGGCCGCGCAACTGGAGGCGCGCCAGCAGCAACAGGACGACCCGGAGATCCTGCCCAAGGTGGGGCTGGAGGACATTCCCGGCCAGCTCGACCTCCCCCACGGGGAGGCAGACCGCATTCACCACACGCCGCTGACTTTCTTCGGGCGCGGCACCAACGGCCTGGTCTATCAGCAGATCGTTGTCCAACTGCCGCGCCTGGAGGACGGCCTGCTGCCGGACCTGCCCAACCATACCCACTGCATCACGGAACTGGGCGTGGGCGGACGCACCTACCTGGAAACCCAGGCGTGGCAGTCGGCCATCAGCGGCGGCATCAACGCCTACACTTCGGTGCGCGGCAGGACGGACGACGTGCAGGCGGTCAATGGGTATTTCATCCTGTCCAGCAAGGCCCTGGCGCGCAACCATGACCAGCTCAGCCAGCTCCTGCGGGAAACCCTCAACGCGCCGCGCTTCGACGAGCACGGCCGCATCCGCGAGATCATCGCCCAGGAGCGGGCGCGCAAGGAACAGAGCGTGACCGGACACGGCCACAGCCTGGCCATGCTGGCGGCCACCTCGGGCATGAGCCCCGCGGCGGCCCTCGCCCACCGCCTGCGCGGCCTGGCGGGCATACGCTATCTCAAGGAACTGGACGACCGCCTCGACCAGAGCGGGGCCGTGGCCGAACTGGCCGCCCGCTTGGAGGCCATTCACCACCTGATCCAGTCCGCCCCCCGCCAGTTCCTGGTGATCTGCGAGGAGGAGCGGCGGACAACGGTGAGCGACGCCCTGGCCCGGGTGTGGTCCGCCGTGGAAACCCCGCCCGCCAGCGGCGAGGGCGGCGCCGCCTTCGGCCTGCCTCCCGTCCAGGCCACCACCCAGCAATTGTGGACCACCAATACCCAGGTGAACTTCTGCGCCCGGGCCTATCCCACCGTCCCCGTGGACCATCCCGATGCCCCCGCCCTGGAGGTGCTGGGGGGATTCCTCAGAAACGGTTTCCTGCATCGCGCCATCCGCGAACAGGGCGGGGCCTACGGCGGCGGCGCCAGCCACGACGGCGATATCGCCGCTTTCCGCTTCTACTCCTACCGCGATCCGCGCCTGGAGGAGACCCTGGCGGACTTCGACCGCGCCATCGACTGGCTGCTGGACAGCGCCCATGAATGGCGCCAGGTGGAAGAGGCCATCCTCGGCGTCATCGGCAACATCGACAAACCGGGTTCTCCCGCGGGCGAGGCCAAGGATGTCTTCCACGGCAGCCTCTACGGCCGCACGCCCGAGCAACGCCAGGCCTACCGCCAGCGGGTGCTCAAGGTCACCCTGGAAGACCTGCGGCGCGTCGGCGCGCAGTATCTCAAGCCGGAGAAGGCCAGCACCGCCGTCATCACCAATTCCATGACCCTGGAGCAGACGGGCGACCTGGGCATGGAAGTACTGGCCCTGTGACATGCGCCACCTGATCCTGCTGAGCCTGCTCTTCGCCGCGGCGGCATCGGGGGCCACGCGCATCACAAGCGTCGATGCCTCGGGCGAATCCCGCGCGGTGCTGATCGGCAAGGATTTCGCACGCATCGACCGCGCCATCCCCGGCGGCTACATGCTGGTGGACCTGAAAGAGAAAAAGGCCTATGCCGTCGATACGGAAAAGGGGTTCATCATGGATCTGGACACCCCCTTCGTCGAGCGCTCGGCCCATGGGCGCACGGATCTTTCCAGTGAAACGCCGGATATCCGCCTGGCGCGACAAGGAGCGGGGCCCGTCATCAACCGCTACGCCACCCAGCATTACCGGGTTTACGTCGAGGACCGGTTCTGTTTCGACGAATACCTCGCCCCCGCCCCCCTGGACACACCCGGCGTGCGGCGCTTCCTGGAAGTCATGGCGGGGCTGTCCACCTCCAGTGATGAAGTGGAACTCACCATGCTGTTCGAGGGCGTGGACCCCTGTGAAATCGCCGCGGACAGCGTCGACGACCAATATGCCAGTCGCGGCATCCCCATGCGCACCGTGCGCGACGGCAGGAAAGTGCACGAAATCACGCGCATCGAGAGCGGTGTCGAACTGCCCGCCGATTTCTTCGTCCTGCCTGCCGGCTATCCCGTGCTGAGCCGTCAGGAGGTACAGGAACGCCTCTCCCGCAAGGGCTTCAGCGATGCGGAAATGGCAGAGATCCTGAAGCGCAACGAGGCCATCCAGGAACAGATGGAAAGCCTGTCGCCTCGTGCCCCGGGGCCGCTGGGGGAAAAAGGCCCGGTGAAGACCATCGACCTGCTCCAGTAACCGCGTGAGGGCCCTCAGTGCAACACTGACTTCTCCCTCAGCACCCGCGTCATGCCCGCCGGCAACAGGGGCTGGCTGAACAGGAAGCCCTGAATGATGTCGCAGTCGTGGGCGCGCAGGAAAGCCATTTGTTCATGGCTCTCCACGCCCTCGGCGATCACCTTGAGTTTCATGTTATGGCCCATGCCGATGATGGCCGAAACGATAGCCGCGTCGTCGGGATTGGTGGTGACATCGCTGATGAAAGAGCGGTCTATCTTCAAGGTGTCCACGGGGAAACGCTTCAGATAGTAGAGGGAAGAATAACCGGTTCCGAAATCGTCGATGGAAAATTTCACGCCCATGGCATCGAGGGAGTCGAGGGCCGCGTTGGCGGCGCGGGTATTGCGCATGATCACGCTCTCCGTCAGTTCCAGCTCCAGCAGGGCGGGTTCGATGCCCGTGCGCTGGATGATACCCTCGATCCTGGTGATGAAATCAGGGTCGTTGAACTGGCGGTTGGAGAGATTGACGGTAATGCGCAACCTGGTAAAACCTGCCCGGTGCCAGGCATGGGCCTGGGCAAAGGACTGTTCCAGCACCCAGGCCCCCACGGTTTCGATAAGCCCGGTTTCTTCCAGAAGGGGGACGAAGTCTCCGGGAAACAACAGGCCCAGTTCGGGATGCTGCCAGCGCAGCAGGGCCTCGGCGCCCACCACCTGGTTGGTATGAATATCCAGTTGGGGCTGGTAGTGGAGGACGAACTCGTTACGCTCCAGGGCATGGCGCAGTCCTTCCTCCATGGCGCGCCGCGCCAGTATCCTGGCGCTCATGTCCGCGGAACTGAACTGGTATTTGTTCCGGCCCAGCTTGCGGGCGCGCAGCATGGCGCCGCGGGCATTCCGCACCAGGGACTCCCCATCCTCCCCGTCCTCCGGGTAGATGCTGATGCCGATACTGGCATTGAGGGCAAGGCGCCGCTGATCCAGCTCCACGGGAGGCGTGATGGTGATCACCACTTTTCTGGCGATGATGGAGACATGGCTCAATTTGCTGATGTCATCCAGCAGCACGGCATATTCGCCGTTGTCAAAGCAGGCCACCACATCCTCGTCGCGCACGGCCTCCCTGAGGCGCCGCAGGAATGCCTGTATCACGCAGTCTTCCAGGTCACGGCCGTTTCCGTCTCCCGAATCCCGGGGCATCTCCAGACCGATGAGCATGACGGCCACGAAGCGCTGGTGCAGGCGTGCCCGTTCCAGGGACTTGTCCAGCATCTCCATGAAAGACTGCTCGCCGGGCAGACCGCCGCACGGCTCACAGCCGCTCAGCGCCAGCTTCCCATTGTCAGGCTGGTGATGAATCCGCGCGGTCACGTCATGGCCGGTTGCCACAATGTGAGTGATCCTGCCCTGCTCGTCCCGCAATGGCGAAATGGTGCGCTCTTCGTAAAAGAGTGACCCGTTGTGATGAAAGTTCACGAATGTGCCGCGATAACTCTTGCCCTCCAGCAGGGCGCGCATGATTTTTCTATGCCGTTCCGGACGCCCCTGGGATGATTCCGTGAGATCGATTTCCCTGCCCAGCATCTCGTCGCGCCGGTAGCCGCTCATGCGCTCGTAGGCGGGATTGACATACTCGACGATGAATTCGGGCGTGGTGACAACCGCGGCCTCGCGCGATGATTCCAGCGAACGGGTCAGCTCCAGGAAACGGGCCTCGATCTTCTTGCGCGCCGTAATATCCCGTACGGAACCCTCGATTCCCGGTCCCCCGGCCCCGCCCTGCTCACAGAAACGGGCATTGAGGGACACCCACACGGAACTGCCGTCGCGCTTTTTCAATTGCAGCTCATAATCGGTGATGGCCGCCCCCTTTTTTCCCAGCAGGCTGATGAGCTGGCGGCGGTCCCGGGCGTGCAGGCACAGGCGGTAGACGGGCATGCCCCCCATCTCCCCGGGCTCGTATCCCAGCAGTTTGCCGACGGACTCCGAGATGCGCACGATGCGCCCATGGTCGTCAGTGCGAAAATAGGTATCCTGCATGCCTTTCAGCACGGTCCTGAGTTCCTCCTCCGAGGCTTTCACCGCCTCGGCCGAGGTCTTCTGCGCGGTGATATCCGTGCAGGCGCCGATGAAGGATTCCGAGGCAGGATTCTCCTGGCTGGCGGGCACCGCCTGCACCAGCACCCACCGTTGTCCGCCATCAGGTCGGACGAACCGCAATTCACCATCGAAGGCCCTTCCCTTCTCAACGGCCTGTTGCCACGACCTGCGCGCCGCATCCCTGTCGGACGCGGTGATGGCCTCGAACCACGGCCGGCCCAGGGCATTGCCATCATCCCAGCCGGTAATCTCACACCAGCGTTCATTGACCAGGGTCAGCCTCCCCCCGGCATCGGCGTGGAACAGACCGACGGGAATCTTTTTCTCGAGCAGCCCGGGCCGGCCCCGCGTCCGCGCGTCCCCGTCCTGACGCGCGCCGCCACGGTACTGGCTGTTGAGGCTCTGTCCCAGCTTGCGGGTTTCCTCGCGCAGGGCATGCAGGCGGCTGGCGATGGCCTGGGAAAGCCCCCGGGAGTCGTCGAAACGGCGGTTGACATAGGCCGCGCTGATAAGGATCAACAACACTCCCAGCAGCCACAACATGCCCCGCACCCGTCCGTCGGGCGCGGGAGGCCTGTCCGCCCAGCCATCCGACAACTCCCACCAGGCATCCGCCACTTTCATTTCATAGCGCCTGACGTCGCCGGTCGTGAAGGTGACACTGTAGAACAAGCGCCCGTCGGCGTCCTTGATCTGAAAACCGATGCCTTCCTGGCCAATCTCCAGGATACTCTTGATGAGCACCGTGAGATCCAGTACGCCAATCATGAACCCACGAAACTCCCCGCCGTGGAACAAGGGAACCGCCACGGTCATAAAACGCTGATCCGCCCTGGTAGTGACGGGATTGGCCACCACCGTGCGGGCTAGGCGGCGCCCCTTCTCGAACAACGCCCCCTCGGCAATCTGCTCTCCCACCACGCGGGCCAGGGTCCCGTCCCCCCCGGCGGGCAGGAAATAGCGGACTTCCCCCGCGGGATTGACCCGCGCTACCGCCTGGATGGCCGGATCCCCGTCGCGCAGGCTTCTTACCACCTTGCCAAAGTCGTCCTCCTGCGCCCACTGCCCGCCGATGAGGCTCAACTCGGCCATATCCTCTATGACGCCGATGCGCTGGCGAATGGCCTGCTCGAAACGGGTGGCGGCGAAATTCAGGCGGGACTCCAACAGCTCATTGTTTTGCGCATGCGTCTGGGCGCGCAGAAACTGGTCGGCCGCGATCAGCGCCATGAGCCCGGCGATGATGATGAAGCTTGTGACCAGCCAGCGTTGCATGCATGTTCTCCTGTACCCCTGCCCGGGGATTGCCAATGACGATGGAATCGAGGCGTTGTGGACGAGGAACGGGACGGCACATCCGGCGTGACACAAAATTCCCTTTATTATCAAATGAGTGAGACCACAAACCTGGTCACCTGCTGGCGCAGGCCATGACGGCGCGGAAACAGTGTCAGGCCATGCCGCTCCCTCCCCTCTATTTTAATGGTTTGCACGCCACGGCGCCATGGTATTTTCCGCCCCGGAAGGGATAAGCGGCTGATTTGCTGATATTTGCCTTTGCGCCCACACTCAGTGCCGTTACACTGGGCGTGCCCGGAAATGGATCAGGATCAGGACTTCCATGCAGAATTTGTACATCGACACGCCCGACGCCTTGCGCGACCTGTGCGCCCGCCTGCGCGGGGCGCCCTGGCTGGCGGTCGATACCGAGTTTCACCGCGAACGCACGTATTATCCGCGGTTGTGCCTGTTGCAGGTGGCCACGGAAGAACTGGTGGCCTGCATCGACCCTCAGGCCCTTCCTGACATCACGCCCGCACTCGACCTCCTGTACCAGGAGCACAGCATCAAGGTTCTGCACGCCTGCCGCCAGGATCTGGAAATCTTCTACCAGTTGTGCCGGCGTCCCCTGCGGCCTGTCTTTGACACCCAGATGGCGGCGCCCCTGCTGGGCTACCCGGACCAGATCAGCTACGCCGCCCTGGTGGAGGAACTGCTGGGCGCAAAGCTCAATAAGGATCATACGCGCACCGACTGGCGCCAGCGCCCCCTCACGCCCCAGCAGCTGGAATATGCCGCCAACGATGTCATCTATCTGGGCCGCATCTACCTGAAACTGCGCCATGCCCTGGAAAAGGCAGGAAAACTGGCCTGGCTGGAAGAGGACTTTGCCTCCCTCTATGTGCCCAGCGAATACGAAACCAGGCCCGGGGATGCCTGGCTGCGCCTCAGACAGGCCTGGCAGTTCGAAGGGGCGCAACTCGCCGCTTTACAGGCCCTGGCCACCTGGCGCGAGACCCGTGCGCGGAAACAGGACCAGCCACGCACCTGGATTCTGCGCGACGAAGCGCTCTATGACCTGGCGCGCGCCCTGCCCCGCTCGCGCGCGGATCTCGGCGCCATTCCCACCCTGCCGGGCAAGACCGCATCCCGCCATGGAGACGCCCTGCTGGACACGATCGACCAGGCGCGCCACCGGGCGCCAGACCCGGTACCCATGGCGCTGCACCCCGTCAAGCGCCTGGACAAGGATGAAAAGGCTCAGGTCACGCGCCTGCTGGATCTGGCCCAGGCGCGCTGCGCGGAACTGGCGCTGGATCCCCGCACCCTCACCAGCCGCAAGGAACTGGCGCGCCTGCTGCGCGGAGAACGCAACCTGAGGCTGCTGCGGGGCTGGCGCCGCCGGGTGGCGGGAGAGGAACTGCTGGCTATCGTGGAGCCCCCCGCAGGAGCATCTTCTCCGCCGCCATGAGCCCCTTCTCGGGGCCATAGAGGATCAGGGCGTCGTCCTCCCTCAGCAGCATGTCGGGGGCCGGCTTCTCCGCCCGGATCCCGCCCCGCCGGATGGCCGTCACCACCACGTCCAGTTCCCTGAAATCATAGTCCGCCAGGCGCCGCCCGATGGCATGGGCACCGGATTCCAGGATGACCGTCTTGAGATGCTCATTGCTGACGGGAAAGTCCTCCAAGGGACCCACCTCCTCGCCATGGAAGACCTCGCGCAGCATCTGGAAACGCTGGTCGTGGACGTTCTGCACCTGGCGCACGATGCGCGAGACGGGCACCTGCAGCAGATACAGCAGATGGGAGGCGATCATCACGCTCACCTCGAAACTGTCTGGAATCACTTCCGTGGCCCCCGCCTCAAGCAGGCGGTCGAGATTGGATTCGTCGCGGGTACGCACCAACAAGGGGATGTCGGGACGGATCTGCCGCACCTGCTGCATGATCTTCAGGGCGGTATGAATATCCTCGAAAGTGATCACCACCACCATGGCGCGGTCGATGCCCGCCGAACGCAGGATCTCGGGCCGGGCGGCGTCGCCGTAATTGACCCGCTCGCCCGCGGCGCGGGCGTCGCGCACCCGGGTGGGATCCAGATCCAGGGCAATGTATTCGCGGTTTTCACGGTCCAGGAACCGGGTGAGATTCTGGCCAATGCGCCCGTAGCCACAGATGATGGTGTGATTGCGCAGGCGCCGGGCCTCTTCCTCGACGGCGCGGGCGAATTCACGGCGCTGACGCAGATAACTCTCGCCGCAAATATACTTGGCGATGAGGCCATTGTACTGGATCAGCAGCGGCGCCAGGGCCATGGTGAAAATCACCGAGGCCAGCAGCAACTGGGTGGCCTGGTTATCCAGGATGCCCGCCGCGAAGGCCAGGGAGACAAGGGCGAAGCCGAATTCCCCGCCCTGTGCCAGGATGGCGGCGGTGCGCACCGCCACGCCGAGGGTGATGCCCATGAGCCTTGCCAGAATCACGATGATGAGCGCCTTGCCCAACACGATGACCGCCACCAGCAACAGGACCCAGTGCAGCATCGCCGGCAGCGCACTTACGTCCAGCAACATGCCCACCGTGACAAAGAACAGGCCCAGCAGTACGTCGCGGAATGGCCGGATATCCGACTCCACCTGGTGGCGGAATTCCGTTTCGGCCAGGACCATGCCGGCCAGAAAGGCGCCCAGCGCCAGGGAGAGCCCGGAGATGTTGGTCAGCCAGGCCGCCGCCAGGGTCAGCAGCAGAACCGTGAGGGTAAACAGCTCGGATGAGCGCGAGGAGGCGATTTCGTGAAACAGCGGCCGCAGCAGCCAGCGGCCCGCGGCCAGCATGACGGCGATCACCACCACGCCCTTGGCGAGGGCCCACGCCAGTTCCTGGGGCACCGACATTCCCGTCCCGGCACTCAGGGCGGCGATCACGATCAGGAAAGGAATCACCGCCGCATCCTGGAACAGCAGCACGCCAATGGACAGGCGCCCATGCCGGGAACCCAGCTCCGCCCGCTCCGTGAGCAACTTGCTGACAATGGCGGTGGACGACAGGGCAATCACCCCACCCACCACGAAGGCGCCTCCGGGAGGCACGCCCGCCTTCCAGGCCACCAGCGCGGCCACCAGAGTGGTCACCACCACCTGGGCGCTGCCCACGCCCAGCAGCTCTTTTTTCATGGCCAGCAATTGCGGAAAGGTAAATTCCAGGCCCACGGTGAACAACAGAAACACCACCCCGAACTCCGCCAGCACATGAATGTCCTCGTGATCCGTCACCCAGCCGCTGCCATGGGGCCCGATAAAGGCGCCAACGGCCAGGTAGGCGAGAATGGCGGGCAGGCGGAAACGGCGGAAGACGGAAACCGCGAACACGGCCACCGCCAGCATAATGAGACTTTCCTCTAGAATGGTTAAATCCATGTTATTAACCCGGCACGCGACGGCCTGTCTTTTCAAATCAAATCGTTAGGCGCTTCTGGCCCGCGCGGGTCCGGCGTTGCGCCCCTTGGCAAGGGCTCGCCATTCCCCGCGGGCCGCGCCTTGATCCCGCTCGGGCATGAAGCGCTGAACACGATATATATGCTTGCCGGGTTGATATGACCTGTTGCGCAGCCTGCCGGGCGGAGGGCGCCTGGCGCCCGCCCCCGGCGTTCCGTCACGGGGACGGCGGCAATGTCACGACACGCGCCGCGGCTTCCCTGGCGCGCTCACGGGCCATATCGACATCACGACCATGGGCCAGGGCCACGCCCATGCGTCGCCTCACATAGGCTTCCGGCTTGCCGAACAGGCGCAATTCGGTGCCGGGCACCTGGAGCGCCCCGTCGATATTGCCGAAGGCGATCCCGGCGGCTTCCATATTGCCATAGATCACCGCGCTGGCGCCGGGCGAGATCATCTCTGTCGATACGGGCAGGCCGAGTATGGCCCGGGCATGCAGGGCGAACTCGCTCTGGCGCTGGCTCACCATGGTCACCATGCCCGTATCGTGGGGGCGGGGACTGACCTCGCTGAACCACACCCGGTCGCCCTTGACGAACAGCTCGACACCAAAGATGCCCCGCCCGCCCAGGTTTTCCGTGATACGGGCGGCGATTGCCCGGGAACGCCGCAGGGCCGCGTCACTCATGGCCTGGGGCTGCCAGCTCTCCACATAGTCGCCGTTTTTCTGGACGTGACCGATGGGGGCGCAATAGTGGGTATGAATGTTTCCGTCCGGGCCGCGGGCGCGCACGGTCAGCAGGGTGATTTCATAGTCGAAATCGATCTGTTCCTCGATGATCACCCGCGCCGCGCTGACCCGCCCTCCTGAAAGGGCGTGATCCCAGGCGGCGTCCACCTCGTCCGGCGTTCGCACCAGGGACTGTCCCTTGCCCGAGGAGGACATGACCGGCTTGACGAAACAGGGGCAGGGCACCGTCTCCGCGATAACGCGCCGCAGGGCGTCCAGGCTGTCGGCAAAGGCATAGCGCGAGGTGGGCAGGCCCAGTTCCTCCGCCGCCAGGCGGCGTATGCCCTCGCGGTTCATGGTCAGTTGCGCCGCGCGGGCCACGGGGATGACCTCGGCCAGGCCCTCGGCCTCGATTTCCGCCAGGGTATCCGTGGCGATGGCCTCGATTTCAGGCACGACGAGATGGGGCCGCTCCCGCTCGATCAATCCGCGCAGTGCTTGCCCGTCCGCCATGTCGATCACATGGGCGCGGTGGGCGAGGGGATGGCCCGGCGCGTTGGGGTAGCGGTCGACGGCGATGACCTCGGCGCCCAGCCGTTGCAGGGCGATGATGACCTCCCGGCCCAGTTCGCCGCTACCCAGCAGCATGATCCGCGTGGCGCCCGGTGTCAGCGGCGTGCCGAGTCTCACCCCGCGCCCCGCATCCAGTGCCGCCCCTGGTTGTGTCATCTCAGCTCGATGGTGCCGGAGACCCGCACTTCCACCCGGCTGCTGCCCTCGCGCACGGCGGGAGGCGTATTCACCGCGCGCGCCTCGGCGGTCTGCAGCATGGCCATGGGGCGCGGATTGAGGGCCGCGGTATTGATGGATACCTTGATGATCCGGTAATCCCGGGCACCAAAATTGTCCGTGATGAGACGGGCGCGGGCCTTGAAGGCGCTGAGGGCGCCGTCTATGAGGCGGTCTTCCGCGGCCCGGCGCCGCTGGGGCGTCAGCTCGAAACCGACGCTGCTGACCCGCAACCGGCTCTGCAGGCGTCCCAGCAGGCGGCTCAGGGCGGCCGTATCGGCGGCCTTCAGGGTGAGCGCCTGGACGGCGCGCCAGTCCACAATCAGGCCGTCCTTCATGACCGCCCGCACCCGGTAATCGCCTGTGGCGGCCTCCACCTCGGGAAAGCGGTCCGCCTCGGCCAGGGCCCAGGTCATGGCTTGGTTGACGATCTCCGCCAGGCGGGCGGGATCCTGGTGAGTCTCCTCCACCCGCAGCAGCGCGGTCATGCGGTCATTCTCCACTTCCGCGGCTTCCTTCACCTGGAAATCGAAGCGGTTGTAGGTGGTCTCGTCACCCGCCGCCACGGCGCCTGAAAGCAGGGCGAGCGCCAGCACGCCGGCCGCTCGTAGGTAAACCATGGAAATGTTCATATTTTCTCCTCGATCTAGCCTGCCCGCCGCCCGGAAACCGCTGGTGGCGCCCCTCAAGAAAACCCGCCTGAATGCCGTTATTAATACTAGCAGCAAGCACTCTTGAAGGGAAAATAATGAAGACCAGAATCGAAGACGTCCCCAAGCTCCGCACCATCAGCACGGAAATCGAAAGCAACAGATTCAACCAGGTGCGCCTGGGCCTGATCCGCCTCGGCGGTCCCATACGCATGAAACTGCCAGGCCTGCGCGGCATGGATGTCATCATTGACAACCAGGCATGGGTGTGTGTGGACCGCACCCTGTACGACCTCCCGGTGCTGGCCTGGACTGATTTCAGGCATCAGCAGCGCCATGGCATCCACGAGCCCGTGCCATGCCTGCTGCACTATTACCACGTCCATGCCGATCTCATCACGGAAACCGTGCTCGCGACCATCGTGTCTGTCCTGTCCGAGCGCATGGATGAAAGATATCCACCGCGGGCATCCAATATTTTCGCCTTTCAGGCCGGCGGACAGTCAGCCTGAGCCCCTGCCATCCCGCTTGATGATAATGACGGTGCGGTCGTCCTGCGCCGCGAGCCCCCGCGCATGCGCGGCCAGGGCGGCGCGCAGGGCCTCCAGCATGACCCGCGGCGAGGCGCCGCGCATATCGCGCAGCACCCGGATCACGCCCGCCACGCCAAACGGGCGCCCCTCCACGTCCTGTGCCTCGAACACCCCATCGGAGATGACCGCGAAAATATCGCCCCGGCCCAGCCTGATGTTCATCCCGCCGCTCATTGGCATGGCGCTGGAGATGCCCAGAGGCGGCGTGTCGGCCTCCAGCGTCTCGAAACGGTCCTTCGCGGCCTGGTAATACAACAGCGGCGCCTGCCCGGCACTGAAACTGGTGAGAGACCTGCCGGCAACATCCAGGACACCGGTCCAGGCGGTAATGAAGCGCCCGGCATGGAGGTCGGCGCACAGTTGCTCGTTCATGTGGCGGGCGATCTCTTCGATGCCCATTCCAAAGCGCACGGCCATGCGCAGCATGGCACGCACCTCCATGGCCGTCAGCGCGGGGCCAATGCCGTGTCCCGCGACGTCGGCCAGCAGCATCACCACCTGATCGGCGCGGGTCTCCGAAAGTTCCGTGACGCCTTTGCTCCCCCGGCGGCGGATGCCGATGATGTCATAGGTATCGCCTCCCGTCTCCTCGGCCGGCTCGCTCCAGGCGGCGATGGAAAAACCCCTCAGTTCCGGAACCCTGTCGGGAAAGGTTTTCTGCTGGATCTGCCGCGCCAGTTGCAGATCCCGCTCCAGCTTGAGCAGGGAACGCAGGCTGCTGCGCATGCGGTTGTGGGCGTCCGTGAGCTGCTTGATCTCCGTGACGCGCGATTCGATGGGATGCTCGCTGTCGAGATCTCCGCGGGTGATGCGCTCCATCTGGCGCACCAGGGCCTCGATAGGCTGGCTGTAGCGCCGCGCCAGGAGGAAAGCCAGCAGGATTGCCAGCAGCAGCACGCCGGCGGTGGCGACGACCACGCCCACCCGGATCTGCGCCAGCCCGTCCAGCATGTCGCTGGATGGCACCATCACGGCGATCACAAGGTAGCGCTCCGCCGTGAGAGGGAAATGTCGCACCTGTCCCCACCATGCCACACCGTCACTGGTGAATTTCTGGGGGGGATGGGCATGAGTCCCCGTCCCGGTCAGGGCACGGGCCGCATCCGCGGCCAGGGCCACACCCAGCTCAGCAGGAGTCTTCAACAGCGCCTGCTGGCGCGCCGCCGGGTCTCTGAAGCGGTCGAGGGCGGGCAGGCCGATCACCCGGCCGTCGTCCGTCAGCACCGTCACCGTGCCGTGCTTTCTGATCTTGAGGCGCGCCGTGAAATCCGAGATATCGCGCAACAGGATGTCGAAGCCGATGACATAGCGCAGGCCGTCCGCTCCGCGAAAGGCAATGGATGCCGTAATGCCGGGATCGCCCGTGGTGAAAAAAGTATAGGGTTCGGTCCAGTAGATCAACTCGCCGGCATCCTCGACTGCGGCTGCGCCATCGCGCTGCGCCAGCCGCCCCATGGCGCCCCGGTACCAGGGGCGCAGGCGCGGGTCGTAGTCCTGGGTCCGCCACTGCTCCCGCGGCGGCTCGCCAAAGCCGGCCCACTCCAGCCACAGCGTCCGGCCTTCCCATTCCCCGCGCCGGGTGATGCGGTTGCGCCAGGCCCCATCCCCTCTCAGGAGCATGTACTCCCGGCCGGTCTCGTCGGCCAGCATCAGGGAAGACACCTGGGGATGCTGCCTGATCAGGGGCATGAACAGGCGGTTGAGTTCCTCGGTGGCGGTGATATCCAGCATGCCTCCCAGGCCCCAGGAGTGCGCCAGCTGCAACTCCCGGATGGCTGGCGAGATAAAACGGGAAATCTCACCCTCCACATGATCAATGGTCTGGGTCATCAGGGACTGCGAAAAAGTGTGGATGGCGTGACGGGATCCCACCGCTGTGATAACGAGAATAGTCCCGCCCAGCAGGATCACCACCAGCAGGAAACCGCCCAGCAGGCTGCGGCGTATGGGAGTTATGCGCGCCATGGGTATTTCGGATCCGGCGGGAACGGGTGCCCACGGTCTATCGGCCCGTGCCGGTCAGCCTCCTGAGATATTCGTCCGCATCGATCGTCTCGTCGCGGGGCTTCCTGTTCAACATGTCCTGCACCACTTCGATATCCGCATTGCGCACCTCCTCCACGGTGCCGGTGATCAGCACGCGGCCGTGATCCAGCACCGTGATGCGGTCGGCGATCTTGAGCGCGCTTTCCAGTTCATGGGTGACCACCACAATGGTGATGTTGAGGGCATCGCGCAGCTTCAGGATCAGTTCGTCCAGCTCGGCGGAGACGACGGGATCCAGGCCGGCGGAGGGCTCGTCAAAGAACAACAGTTTGGGGTCCATGATGACGGCCCGCGCCAGGGCGACGCGCTTGGTCATTCCTCCCGAGAGTTCCGAGGGCATGAGATTCTCGAAACCGGACAGGTTGACCACTTCCAGTTTCATGCGCGTCATGATCTGGATGGTCTTTTCGTCCAGCCGGGTATGCTCGCGCAGGGGGAGTTGAACGTTCTCCGCCACCGTCATGGACCCGAACAGGGCGCCGCCCTGGAACGCCACGCCGATCTTGCGCCGCAGATCGTAGAGTTCTTTCTTGCTGATGGCGGCAATGTCCCTGCCCAGCACCTTGATGGAGCCGGAGGTGGGACGGTGCAGGCCCAGCATGTGGCGCAGCAGGGTGGTCTTGCCCGAGCCGCTGCCGCCCATGATCACCTTGATCTCGCCCTGGCGGACATCGAAGTTGACGCCGTGCAGAATTTCGCGGCGCCCATAGTGGGTGACGAGATCCCTGACCTCGATAACCGTCTCCCTGCCTTCCGCCCGGGACATGAGGGCGGCCTATCCCTGGACACCGGCGCGCCGCCCTTCAAGGGCATCGGCAACCGTATCATAGATGGGGAACACCTGATCGAGCTTGGCCAACTGCAACACCTGCATGGCCGCGGGGCTCACCCCCACCAGCCCGAACTCGATTCCGGCATCCCTTGCCAGTTGATAGCCCTCCACCAGGCTGGCCACACCGGAACTGTCGATGTATTCCACCCGGGAAAGATCCACCAGCAGGTTGAGCCTGTCGTTCAGGCAGGCCAGGATCTGCTCGCGCGCCTTGGGTGAATAATACAGATCCACCTCACCATTCAGCTCGATAATGGTGAAACGCCCTTCCTTTCGCACTGGGTACATGAGGCTGCTCCTGTTCCTTACTGTTCCGGGTTGCGTGTCTTGCGCTTGCGCATCTGGAAAATATTGCCCACGCCCTCGGGACATTTCAAAAAACGGCACTCATCCATTACTTCATGAATCATGTGAACCCCCAGCCCGCCCGGCTTGATATCCTCCAGATCCCGCGGCTTGATCTTGCTGGTATCGACGGGGCTGGCAAAATCGATGAGCCGGAACAACAGGTCATCACCGAGATCAAAAATCTGCAGGATAATCTTTCCCTCCTGCTGCGCGCCGTAAGCGTGCTGAATGATGTTCATGCAGGCCTCGTTGATGGCGATGACGGCGCAATCCACATCGCAGGGCAGGCTGTGGATGCGGCTCATGGTCTCCCGCACTTCGTTGCGCACGGCCTGCAGCCGTTCCGCCCGGGATGGAAAGTGCAACTCCAGCAGCAGGGTCTCCTTCTCCATGATCTACTCCACGCCGCCCCCACCCAAGGCCTGCCAGCCACGCTTGACCACCTTGCGGCACAGGGCGTCGAACTCTTCCGCCTGCGCCTCGCGCAAGGCAGCCACTTCCTTGACCTGCCGCAATGAAATCCGCAGCGCCTCTTCCGGGTCAATCTGTTCACTGCTCATCTTTAGATTGACGAGCACGTCCTGGGTACGGTGCAGGGTCAACAACTGGTCTGTCTGCAGCCGATGTTTCCTGGCAAGCTCATCCAGCTCCGGATAGAAGGCAATCAGATCCCGGGCCGACATCCTCTTGCAGGGGTCGTCGCCCTTCACGCTCAGCAGCGCCACCAGCAGAACCAGGGAAAACACCAGCCCCAGCGAAACCCATTGCGTCCACCCCGGCACCCTGCCCCCGGACATCACGCAATCCCCCCAAAGCGCGAAGCAGGTGATGGGAAGGCGCTGCTCGTCATGGAGACACAAATCACGGGTGCAGTCATCGATAGCATGCGTCCAGGCCAAGACCATATGGAAGACAGATGAAATCTTACCATACTCGCCCCGTGGACGAGGGACAAATGCCATCACGCATGTCTCATGCAGGCCCGCTATTAACCCGGCAGCATCGAGGCGCGGCAACTGTATGGAGGGCAATGAAGGAAGTGGAGCTGGCGAGAGGAGTCGAACCCCCGACCGGCTGATTACAAATCAGCTGCTCTACCAACTGAGCTACGCCAGCACAGGAAGAAAAACCCGGCTATATTATTTAATATGAGCTGCAAAGGCAACTTGCGCGCCTGAAGGAGAGTGCTTGTATTTGTCGCGGGCTTGTCCCCCAGCGGCCCGCGGTTTGCAAAAACCGGCATCCCTCACAAGGTGGTCAACACTGCACGGATTCAATCCTCGCGCCCCCCATCTCACCCGCAAGCGCGCGCAGGCCGTCACGGGCGCCGGCATCCATCTGGCCGGTATGAAGCCAATAGACGGAGACTTCCTTGTGGCGTTCCTCGACGATGGGTTCATATCCCAGCGCCCGCATCTCGTCCACCCGTTGTTCCATGTAATAACGGGTGCCGAAAACACCCAGCGAGAGCACATAGCGCTTGTTGTCCTGAGGAGAAATGGACATGTCACTGACCCCTTTGCCGCGCAATTCGCTCATCACGCCGCGGGCGGCGGGCAGGGTCAGCTCCTCCGCCCATTTCACCCAATATCCGGCGCGGCGCCTTTCCCGCGCTTCTTCGATTGTGGTCGGCACGGATTGCAGGGGCTCTGTTGCCGCCAGGCTCTCGGCCTGCCGCCTGTCTTCGAAAGGGCCCACGCGGTAGCACGCCATGGCCGGCTCATCCGCCGTCCGCGCCTGTCCTGGCGCGCTGGCGGGCTTGGGTCCGGCCTCAGGGGCAGCCTGCGCCCCGGCCTCCCGGGCGGCCACCGCCGCATCCGCCATCCGGCCACCCCGGGCAGGGAGGGTCACCGGCATGGGTTCGCGCTCGCTCAGTAACAACAGGGAAGGGGCCTGGCCCTGGGCCGGCCGCGGCGAGGCGTTGTCCACGGCCGGCTTGCCGTCATGGCTGATATGCCAGGCGAAATAGATGGCGTTCAAGGCAACCAGGACCGTGAACAGGATTTTCAAGGGGCCTCCCTGGCCATCACGGCCAGTCCCTGCAGGACGAGTCCGGGCCGGTGCTGGCAGGGGGGCGCCAGCCACGGCAGCACCCGCCCGGCGTCCCCCCCTGTAAGGAGCGGGGTGATCTCACACGCCAGGCTCGCCCGCACTTCCCGGATCATCCGCTCAATAAAAGCCACCGTGGCATGCAGCGTTCCCCACGAAATGGCCCCGGGCGTATCCGTGGCCAGCACCGGCAGGGAGCCGCCCTCGGGAAGCGCGCCGGTCACCGCGTCCAGGGCATCAGCATGGCGCCCCAGGGCATCGCTCATGACGCGCAGTCCGGGCACGATCAGGCCGCCGTGGTGGAGGCCATCGCTCCCCAGCACATCCACCGTCAGGGCCGTGCCGCAATCGAAGATACAGGCGGCGCCGTCGCAAGTGTGGCGCGCCCCGATGAGGGCCGCCCAGCGGTCCGCGCCCAGGCGCCACGCCTCGCGGTAGCCATTGATCACGCCATGGGCGCGGGGCGCGGCCTCTGCAAACTGCACCGCGCACCCCCACCGCGCATCGATCCAGGCGAACAACGGCGCCAGACGCTCCCTGGAGAGCACCGCGCAAAGCACCACCCGGCCGGGCCTGTCCATGGCGCGCCACGCGGGATCTTCCACGAGACGCGCCAGATCACCATGATGCGCCAGGCTGTGGAAGGCGCCCAGGGCGCCGCCCTCCATGAGACTCCACTTCACCCGCGTGTTCCCGATATCAACCAGCAGCGTCATCATCTTTCCTGATGCTGACCTCGCCCGCCATGCAGCGCCGCATGCCCCCGGCATGACGGATGAGCAGGGCGCCCTGGTCGTCGATGCCCAGCGCCACCCCCCGCAGGGAGCGCCCGCCGTTGTCCAGCGTGACCGCCTTGCCGGAGAGGGCATCCAGCCCCCGCCAGCGGGCCACGAACGGGGCAAATCCATGCTCTTGAAAAATCCGCAATACATCAACCAGATGGTCCAGCAGACGCGCGCACGCCTTATTGCGCGATATCCCGCCCCCCAGCACGGTGGCCAGATCGACCCAGGGCTGGTCTATGGCGGTGGATGAGACGGAGGGCATGTGAATATTGAGGCCCACGCCCACCACCACGCGGCAAGGGCCGTGGGACTCACCGCTCATCTCCACCAGGATGCCGGCCAGTTTTCTGTCCCGCCATTGCACGTCATTGGGCCATTTGAGCCGCACCTCCGCCACGCCCAGGGATTGCAGCGCGCGCGCCACGCCCACGCCCACGGCCAGGCCCAGTGCGGGAAGGCCGGGAGGTGTTTCGGGAAAGCACCACCCCATCGAGCAGTAAAGATTCCGCCCGAAGGGAGAATGCCAGGGCCGCCCGCGGCGTCCGCGCCCCGCGCTCTGAGACTCGGCGAGGCAGACATGGCCGGACACCAGGCGCTCCCCCTCTTCCAGCAACACTTGATTGGTGGATGCCGTACGGTCATGGATCTCCAGCACGGGAATGCATTCGCGGGTAACCGGCGCCATGGCCCGCCGCAGCAGGTCTTCGTCCAGCAGCTCGATGGGCTCCGCCAGGCGGTATCCCTTGCCGCTGACGGCATGGATCTCGATGCCCCGCCGGGTCAGCGCGCGCACATGCTTCCATACCGCGCTGCGGCTGATGCCCATCCGCGCACCCAGTTGTTCGCCAGAATAGAATTTCCCGTCCGCCAGGATATTCAATAACTCATCACTGCTGACCATCGCGCCAGTTTAGCACGTACCGCTTTCACGCTGGTATGCGGTTTCCCGTCGCCTCGTATTGCCGGGGCCCGCTCCGCTCCGCCATAATGGGCATATCGAAACATCATCTCTCCAACCAATATCCGCCTGACTGCTGTCCGCATGAAAAAGCTGCGCGTCATGCTCCTGGTGCATGAATCCCTGATCCCGCCCGAGGACGCCGTCGCGGAGGATGGCGGCTCCGGGGCCATGCCCTATAAGACCGAACTGGATGTCCGCAATGCATTGCACCGCCTGGGGCACACCGTGAAGGTGGTGGGCGCCCATGACGACCTGGCGCCCATCCGCCAGGCCATCGAAAGCTGGCGGCCCCACATCGTCTTCAACCTGCTGGAGGAATTCGCGGGCAATACAGCCTTCGACTATTACGTGGTCAGCTATCTGGAAATGATGAACATTCCCTATACGGGCTGCAATCCGCGCGGCCTGCTGCTGGCGCGCGACAAGGCGCTGTCCAAGATCCTGCTCTCCCATCACCGCATCAAGGTCCCGGCCTTTACCGTGTTCCCCAGGCACCGCGCGCCGCGCAAAAAACGCAACCGTGCCTATCCCCTCATCGTGAAGTCGCTGATGGAGGAAGGCTCCGTGGGCATCGCCCAGGCCTCGGTGGTCAACCGGGACGATCAGTTGCACCAGCGCGTGGCGCACATCCACGCCATCACCCATGGCGACGCCATCGCCGAACAATACATCGAGGGACGGGAGCTGTACGTCACGGTACTGGGCAACGCCCGTCTCACCGTGCTGCCCTTCCGGGAAATCGTCTTCGATGGCCCCGCCAACGGCATCATCCCCGTGGCGACTCACAAGGTCAAATGGGACCGGGGTTTCCGTGAGCGCTGGAACGTGCGCTACCAGTTTGCCGAGGACCTGCCGGAAACATTGCACCGGCGCATCGTCCGCACCTGCAAGCGCGCCTTCCGCATCCTGGACCTCAACGGTTACGCGCGTTTCGATCTGAGGCTCCAGGGAGAGGACATTTATATCCTGGAAGCCAACCCCAATCCCGGTATCGATGAAAACGAGGACAGCACCCTGTCGGCGCGCAGGGCGGGACTGGATTACGACCGTTTCATCCAGAAGCTCATCAACCTGGGCCTGGGCGCCGCCGCCCGCTGACGCGCTTTTCCTCGAAATGGACAACGCCGGACGGACTGGCGACATGCATCGCCCCTTCATGCACGGCGCCCGCGGCCATGGCCACCTGGGCACCGGATACGGCGCCAAACACTCTTGCCGTTGGAGTCAGCTCCAGTTTCTCCTGTACCGTAATGTCGCCCTCGATGGTGCCCGCCACCACGGCGCTGCGCACGTTGAGCGAGCCGGTCCAGCGCGCCCCCTCGTTCAGCAACAGGACGGCGTCCAGGCGGCAATTGCCCTCCACGGCCCCGTTGACGATACAACTGTCCGTGCCCTCCAATTCCCCCACGAGGCGCGTCCCGCTCCCCAGCAGCGTACCGAATCCCTGTACGTCGTCCAGAACGCGGCGCCCCCTGTTGCGGTAACGGAACAAGAGTCCTCTCATGATGATGGCTTCCTTTTTCCTTCCTTTATCCGATGCGGCCCTATCCAAACACATCGCCCCTAAAGAATCAATTACTTAAGCCGACAAACAGGAGGTAGCCCCAAAATCCCGGGAAAGGCGGACCGTGACCACAGATCTTCACAAGCACCTGATTGCATGCCTCGCCTGCCTGGCGCTGCTGATACCGTCATGCGCCCTGGCTCAAGCCGGCGAAATCCGCATACTCATCGATGTATCGGGAAGCATGAAGCGCAACGACCCGGAGAACCTGCGCATCCCCGCCCTCAAACTGATCACCGGCCTGCTCCCCAGGGGCAGCCGTGCCGGGGTATGGACCTTCGGCAAATACGTCAACATGCTGGTGCCCCTCGGCGCCGTGGACGACGCCTGGCGTGGCCGGGCCATGGCCGCGGCGGACAACATCAACTCCCATGGCCTGTACACCAACATGGAAGAAACGCTTGCCGATGCCAGTTGGGGATGGAGCGAAACCGGAGAGGCGGCCCGCCGCAGCATCATCCTCCTCACCGACGGCTACGTGGACATCTCACCGGACCCCGGGAAAAACCGGGCATCCCGTGACCGCATTCTCAACGTTCTCCTGCCCAGGCTGCAACAGGCGGGGGTCAGT
>Ga0256830_1000455_pt1 | contig 33225 bp, 33 predicted proteins | sample 128326metaG_FD_190537 | JGI IMG/M metagenome (GOLD analysis project Ga0256830, IMG submission 190537) | Hydrothermal vent microbial communities from Lau Basin, Pacific Ocean - 128-326 | ecosystem: Environmental > Aquatic > Marine > Hydrothermal vents | place: Pacific Ocean: Lau Basin | collected...
CCAAATAAGGGTAAGAAGGCGAAGGGTAAAGATGGGTTACAAGGAGAATGCGCATAGTCTATTATACCTCTACTTTAAGGGAGTGAGTAGGTAAGCCTGCCTGCCCCGAATTTTCTGGATGAGTAAGATACCTTGGTTTAGTAGCGAGTAGCATTTTAGACTATAGACGGTAGACTATAGACGTTAGACTGGGAGAGGGGATGCAGAATGCAGAACACAGGTGGGAGAATAGGTGCCCCGACAGGTGCCGGGATAGGGAACTGGCAACTAACAACTCACAACTCACAACTTTTAGACCATAGACTGCGGTCAGTAGTAAGTAGTGAAGGAAAAGCGAAATACAAGATATAAGCAGGGAATAGGTGCCCCAACAGGGGGCGGTAGCGGGCAGGCCATCCGGATGTATACCGGGGCAAATCACACCTTTACCCGGTTATCCCGGGATTCTGCCCCGCGGGATGCCGGGAAAGGGGATATTACTGTTTTCAGAGAAATTACTCCTGAATTTTGGTATCATTGATAATATTAGGGAGAGGTGAGATTCATTGATAATATACCCGGGAACATTTGACCCCATAACTTACGGACATCTGGACTTAATCGAAAGGGCCTGTCACATATTCAGCAGGGTTGTGGTGGCAGTGGCAGAGAATCCTGGCAAAAAGCCCTTTTTTACCCTGGCGGAAAGAATGGAAATGGCCAGGGAGGCTACTTCCTCTTTTGCTCAGGTGAGGGTAGAAAGTTTTTCCGGCCTCCTGGTGGAATTTGTGCAGGAAAAGAAATGCCGGGTGATTCTTCGGGGAGTAAGGGCAATATCTGATTTTGAGTACGAATTCCAGATGGCCCTTTCTAACCGGAAACTTGCCCCGGACATTGAAACGATATTCATGATGCCTAAAGAAAATTACTCTTTCTTTAGTTCACGTATAATAAAGGAAATAGCCTCCCTGGGAGGAGAGCTATCAGAGTTTGTCCCTCCCCTGGTGGAAAGGAAGCTAAAAGAAAAGCTCTTTCAGCTATGAGGTTTCTTTGTCTTCTCCTTGTTTTTTTATTTCCCCTTTTAAGCTATGCGGGGGAAATTCTCTGGATACCCATTGAAGGCGAAATCGAGTGGGGAAAGGCATCTTTCCTGAAAAGGGCACTTGCAAAAGCCTCGCAGGATAAGGTGGATGCAGTAGTCCTGGAAATTTCAACTTTTGGCGGAAGGCTGGATTCTATGATAGAGATGAGGGACAGCTTGCTTTCTTTTCCCATTCCCACTTTTTCTTTTATAAATCCCCGTGCCATATCTGCCGGCTCCCTGCTTGCCCTAGCCACTGACCATATCTATATTACCCCCGGCGGGACAATCGGGGCTGCTACACCGGTTACCGGAGGGCTGGGGAAGATGAAGGAGGCGTCAGAGAAGGTTGTTTCCTATACGCGTGCCCTATTTCGCACTACTGCCTCGGCAAAAAAACATTCTCCCCTGCTGGCCGAGGCATTTGTGGACAAGGATGTGGAGCTTGTGGAGGTGGAGGGGGGGAAATTGATGTACAAGCAGGAGGCGAAGGGGAAAAAAGTGCTCAGGGTAATCTCTCCCCGGGGAAAACTGCTGACTCTTTCCGGTAAGGAAGCCAGGCAGGTGGGACTGGCAGAAGGGAATCCTTCTTCCCGGGAGGAGTTCCTCAAGCTTTCCGGGTTGAGGGATGAAAAGATAGAAAAAGTATTTCCTAACCCGGGAGAAAAGCTGGCGGGTATTCTCACTAATTCCACGGTTTCTTCGCTTCTTTTCTCTTTAGGGATATTGGCCTTGATTTTTGAATTTACCATGCCGGGTTGGGGAATATCGGGGACTGCTGGGGTTATCCTTCTCTTGCTCTTTTTCACGGGCAAATACTTTGCCGGATTGCTGGAATGGCTGGACATTCTGCTTTTCCTGTTGGGCTGTACACTTCTTCTGGTGGAAGTATTTCTTATCCCGGGATTTGGCATAGCCGGAATAGCAGGGATACTATTGATATTAACTTCGCTTTACCTCTCGCTGGTAAAATATCCTTTACCCCATACTCCTATAGAATGGAAAACATTTAGAGAGGCAATTTACTCGATTTCGTTCAGCTTTGCAGTTCTTCTTGCCGGGTTTCTCGCATTTCTCAAGTTTCTTCCTCGTACTCCGCTGTTTTCGCATCTCGCTCTTTCCACCTCTCTTAAGAAAAAGGAGTTTACCGCGCTTCCTGATTATTCTTTCTGGATAGGAAAGAGGGGAAAAACCATTTCCCATATCCGTCCTGCAGGCAAGGTGGAAATTGAAGGAAAAATCATAGATGTGGTAAGCGAGGGCGAGTTTATAGAACCGGGAGAGATGGTAAAGGTGGTAAAAACAGAAGGCCCCCGCATAGTGGTGAAAAAGATAGTAGTGTAGATGCGTTTACAGAGTAAGCTTCTTATCATTCTGCTCGCGGTAACCGTTCTTTCTTTCCTGTTTAATATCCTCATCTCTCTTCTCCTGGTAAGGAATACACTTCTGCTGGTATTCAAAGAGGAGATTTCCGTATCGGGAGATATTTTGAGAAGGGATATAGAAGAAAGAGGCAGGGAGCTGGAGAGGTGGTTGGACAGCAACCTGACAGACTCTTCTTCCCTGAAGAGCAAATTGCAAGAAACCAGGAAAAGGTTCTCTTTCTGGAAAGAAAAAAAGATTTCCTACCTGCAGGAGAACTGGCAGAACATCCCGGATAATAAGCCGCCGCTTCCTCTGTTTCTCCACAATCCGCTTTCCCGGTACCTGGGTAGCATTTCCCAGGCCTCGCTTCTACCCATAAAAAGAATTTCCGTGGCTGATGAAACCGGATTCCTCCTTGCCTTTACTAAAAAGCCGGAGCACTTCTTGCTCTCCCGGGAAAAGTGGTGGGAAAAAGCAAAAAAGGGGAGTAAATTTGTAAGCTGGGACGGAACAGATATGTGCGTGATTATCCCGCTCATGGAAAAGAATACCTTTCTGGGGGTGGTAAAGGTGGAGGTCGAGGCAGGGAAATTGTTCCGCACGCTTAAATTCTTTTCTATAGGGGAAACAGGCAGTGCGCATGTCTTCCTGGGGGATACCCTGCTCATTTCTTCTGCCAACTGGAAAGGAAAAGGGGGAAGCCGGGCAATTCTTACTGGTAATGAGTACATAAGAAAAAAGTGGAAGTTGCGGTTCTTGCGTTCCCGCCAGCTGGGAGACTGGCGTTTAGTGGTGATACAAAAGAGAGAGGAGGGGCTGAGAAGCTACCGGGAAGTCTTCTACCATATTCTCAGGCAGTTTATAGTTATCGTAATCGGTGTGGCTTTATTAGGCATATTTTTCTCCCGGCGTGTCACCCTGCCTTTGAGAAAAATAGACAAGTTTGCCCACGAGTTTGCTTCCGGGAAGCTGTCCACCCGCATATCCATAAAAACCGCTGATGAGCTTGAGTCTCTTGCCCACTCGCTTAATTCCATGGCAGATAGGTTGCAGGAGAACCTGAAAACCCTGCGGGAGCAGAAAGAGATGCTGGAGGAGGCAAGCGAAATGAAATCCACTTTTATTTCTGCTGTATCCCACGAGTTCAAAACTCCGCTTACCATAATTCGTAATTATGCCCATCTTCTTGCTACGGGTAAACTGGGAGAGGTCAATCCCGAGCAAAAAGAAAGGCTGAAGAAGATAAGCACGCATGCACAGTATTTAGCCCGCTTGGTGGATAACCTGCTTAACTTTTCCCGTCTGGAATCCGGGGAGTGGGAAACATTTTTTACCAAATTCTCACTGCGCGGTTTACTGGAAAAAGTAAAGGAAGACTTTTCCCCCTTTGCCCGGGAAAAGGGAGTAGAGATAGTGCTGCAGCTTCCTTCCCGCCTGCCTTCTATCTATTCAGACCCTTTTGCCCTGAAAATTATTATGGATAACCTGGTAGAAAACGGGATAAAGTTCACATTAGGGGCAGGAAAGGTTATAATAAAAGCAGGCAAGGAAGAGGGGAAAGTAAAAATTGAGGTGGAAGATATGGGGATAGGAATTCCGGAAGGTGAGGAAAACAGGATATTTGAACCGTTCTATCGGGTAGACAAAGAGGAAGCGCGTAAGGGATGGGGTTCTGGATTGGGGCTTTCTATAACTGCCAGGTTAGTGGAACTTCTGGGGGGGAAAATAGCGGCAAAAAACAAAAAGGAGGGGGGAAGTATATTTCTCCTCTGGTTGCCGTTGAGATCGGGCGATACAATAGAAAAGGGAGGCAAGGATGGCTAAGATAATGGTGGTAGATGATGCAGAGGATTTGGTTGACTCTATAGCCATATACCTGGAGAAGGAGGGACACAAGGTAATAAAAGTATATACCGGGGAGGAGGCTTTGCGGTTGGCTCCTCTGGAAGCACCGGACCTCATTGTGCTGGATGTAAATCTTCCTCGCCTGGATGGTTTCGAAGTAGCGCGGCGTTTAAAGGGGCACGTGCTTACTGCTGGCATTCCTATAATCTTTCTTACGGTAAGAACTGCCCTGAAAGACAGGGTACAGGGATTAAGCCTGGGGGCGCTTGAGTATATCGCCAAGCCTTTTTCCATGGAGGAGCTGAGCAAAAGAATCAAAGAAGTACTGGCCAGGGTCAAAGAAGCCAGAAGAAAATTAAGGTGGAGAAGAAAGCGATGAGCAGGGTGCTTCTCTTCTATCTGGGAGGATTGCTGCTTATCTTCCTGGAATTATATCTTCCCGGGGGAATACTGGGTACCATAGGAAGCATTTTAATTGTAGTGAGCATGGTATATGCGTATCGCGTTTTACCCCAGCAGGCGCCTTTAATTATTGCTTTCCAGATTTTACTGGGAGGGATTCTTATTTATATCTGGATAAAACAGTTTCACCGCACGCGCTGGGGGAAGAGGTTAATCCTGGAGGAAAAGGAGGATACTAACAGGGGATATGTGGCCCAGGAAAAAGAGCTGGAGAAGCTGGTGGGGAAGGAGGGAATCACCCTTACCCTGCTCAGGCCGGTGGGTATAGCAGAAATAGAAGGCAAGAGAGTAGGAGTGGTAACCGAAGGGATATATGTAGGGAAAGGGAAAAAGGTGCGGGTTTTGGAAGTAAGCGGCAATCAGCTGAAAGTCAAGGAGATTGAAGAAGATGCTTGAAAAAATACTCCTGGAAATGTTGGAAGCTTTTCTGCAGGAAGCAAGGGACACCCAGCACCTTGGCTCAGGATATTATACCTGCTTACCTTTCATAGAGAGGTATAATAAACTTCTGAAAAAGGTAAAAGAAATTTTGCCGGAAGGTAAAGGTATTTTGGACACCTTCTCTGCTCTGGATGAGTCGGTTCCTACCGACCCTCTGGAGAAGACCAAGGTAATGGAAAAGATTATCGTGGAAAGTGGCCAGTTAATTGCTTTCCTTAAGAGTATAATGGATAAAGAGGAAAAAGGAGGGAAAGGATGAAAGGTTTTGTTGTTTTTCTGATAGTGATAGTGGGGTTGGTAGTGGCAGGTACGATAATCCGGTTTTTTGGCTTATGGTTCAGGGCGCTTCTCTCCGGTGCGCGCGTGGGGTTAATGAACCTGGTGGGGATGACCCTGCGCAAGGTGAACCCCGCAGTCATTGTAAATTCCCGCATAATGGCAGTGAAGGCGGGGCTTGCGGTAAATACGGATGAGATGGAAGCGCATTTCCTGGCCGGAGGTAATGTGGTAAGGGTAGTCCAGGCGCTCATTGCTGCCAACAAGGCAAATATACCGCTCAGCTTTGCCGAGGCAGCCGCAATTGACCTGGCCGGAAGGGATGTGCTGGATGCAGTGAGGACCTGTGTCAATCCCAGGGTGATTGATTGTCCTGACCCTTCCCGGGGTAGTCCCACTGTGGCCGCGGTGGCAAAAGATGGTATCCAGTTGAAGGCAAAGGCAAGGGTAACCGTACGGATGAATATTGAGAGACTGGTAGGTGGTGCTACAGAAGAGACGGTTATTGCCCGAGTGGGAGAGGGGATAGTGAGTGCTATCGGCTCTTCGGAGTCGCATAAATCAGTCCTGGAAAATCCCGATGTTATTTCCAAGGCAGTGCTTGCCAAGGGATTGGATGCAGGCACGGCATTTGAAATTCTTTCCATAGATATTGCGGATATCGATGTGGGTGATAATATCGGAGCCAGGTTGCAGATAAAACAGGCGGAAGCTGACAAGCAGATTGCCCAGGCAAGGGCTGAACAGAGAAGGGCAATGGCAGTAGCCATGGAACAGGAAAATAAGGCCAGGATTGCAGAGATGCAGGCAAAACTCGTGGAAGCGGAAGCAGAAGTGCCCATGGCCATTGCCGAGGCATTTCGCAAGGGACAGCTGGGAATCATGGATTATTACCGGCTCAGAAATATCCAGGCAGACACGCGTATGAGAGACTCTCTTGCAGGTGATGAGAAGAGGGAAAAACAGAAATGAAGTTATTGTTCATAATCTTAGGATTCATACTATTTACTCACTTCATTCAGAGGCTTTTTCGCGAAACAGCTGCCCAGGATGAATATGTGGCCAAACAGGAAGAAATAGAAAAGTTCCTGCAGGAGGCTTCTACTGCCGGGAAGGAGGATATGCCGGAATTCCCCTCGGAGATGCCTCCTCCCCGGATGGAAGAAACTCGTGTGCCTCCTCCCCGGGAGCAGGAAGAGCCTGTGTGCTCTCTCGTTGCGAAGCCTGAGCCGGGAGCTCCCTGCCATTCTACTGCAGAGGAGGTCACCTGGAAGCCTGAAATTATCCTCACCCGCGAAGGGTTGAGAAATGCCATACTCTACCAGGCAATTCTTGGGCCACCCCGGGCAGAAAAAGAATGGGAATGGACGGGGTTGAAATGAAGCGGCATATGTGTTATTCTTCCTTGCTATGTTTACTTTTTTAATAGCGCTTCATATCCTGGTTTCCATACTCCTGATTCTCATTGTGCTCTTCCAGGTGGGAAAAGGAGCCGGGCTTTCCAATATCTTTGGGGGAGGCCCCAGCGGTGTGTTTGGTGCTTCTACCAGCACCTTCTTCACCCGGCTTACCTCCGGGGTGGCGATAGTATTCATGCTCACTTCCCTTTACCTCTCGCTCATTGCACACGAGAAATTTACCCAGTCTTCTCTGAAAAACCTGCTTATAAAAGGGCAATCTCTACCCAAAAAGTGAGAAGAGTTACTGCTTTTATCCTGTTAATCATTACCCTGAGTTTCTCTCTTTATGCGGGGGAAAAGCCGGAGTATGGAGGGGCTATCGTGGTGGGCTCCATTGGCGATGCTTCCACGCTTATCCCTTTCGTAGCCTCAGACTCAGCCTCTCAGGACATTTGTGGGCTAATCTACAATGGGCTCTTAAAATACGATAAAAACCTTGAGCTGACCGGGGACCTGGCAGAATCCTGGGAGGTCTCCCCGGATAATTTAACTATTACCTTCCACCTGAGAAAAGGGGTGAAGTGGCAGGATGGCAAGCCTTTTACTGCAAAGGATTGCCTTTTTACCTACCAGAAGCTAATCGATCCCAAGGTGCGTACTCCCTATGCTTCAAGTTTTCTCCTGGTAAAAGAAGCAAAGGTTATAGATGACTATACTTTCCAGGTAACCTACAAAGAGCCATTCTCTCCGGGGCTCTCTTCCTGGACCATGTGGATAGTGCCTGAGCATCTCTTAAAGGGAGAAGACCTGAATACCACTTCCTACGCCAGGAATCCCGTGGGCACGGGCCCCTATAAATTTCTGCAATGGAAAACAGGCGACAAGATTGTTTTAAAATCCAACCCGGATTACTTTGAAGGAAGCCCCTATATTTCCCGTTACATCTACCGAATTATTCCTGACCAGGCCACCATGTTCATGGAGCTCAGGGCAGGAGGAATAGATGAGATGGGGCTTACCCCCTACCAGTTCAAATTGCAGACGAACTCTCCCTTTTTCCGGCGTAATTTCCGGAAATTTCGCTATCCCAGTTTCGGCTACACTTACCTGGGGTATAACCTGAATAACCCCTTGTTTAAAAGTAAAAAAGTTCGCCAGGCACTTACCATGGCCATTGACAGGGAAGCCATAATTGACGGAATCCTCCTGGGGCTGGGCACTGTCTCCACGGGCCCCTTTGTTCCCTCCTCCTGGGCTTACAACCCCGAGGTAAAGCCTTTTCCCTACAATCCGGACAAAGCTAAAGAGATGTTAAAAGAGGAAGGATGGTGGGACCATGACGGAGACGGAATTATTGATAAGGACGGTGTTCCCTTCTCCTTCACCATCGTTACCAACCAGGGGAATATACAGCGAAAAAAATGCGCAGAGATTATCCAGGATAACCTGGGTAAAATCGGGATTAAGGTAGAGATAAGAATAATAGAGTGGGCTACTTTTTTAAGTGAATTCATTGATAAGAAGAAATTTGATGCAGTGATATTGGGCTGGGCTGGATTGGCAGGTGACCCGGACCCCTACGATATATGGCATTCCTCCCGCACCCGGGAAGGAGAATTCAATTTTATCTCTTACAAAAATAAAGAAGTTGATGAACTGTTGGTAAAGGCAAGGAGAACCTTTGACCTGGAAGAGCGAAAAAGATACTACCACAGGATTCACCGGCTAATCTATGATGACCAACCCTACACCTTTCTCTATGTTCCTGATTCCCTGGTAATTATACATAGGCGATTCAGGGGGGTAGAACTTGCTCCTGCGGGTATTGGGTATAATTTCATAAAATGGTGGGTTCCCCGTAAAGAACAGAAGTACCACTTTGAGAAGTGAAAGCCTGGAGACAGTCCTTCATCCCGTGGCAAAAATAAGGATGTAGTAGAAAAATGAAAGAATTGGTTAAAGAGTTCTCCTGGTCCAAATCGCGGGACATTGTATTCAGGGAATGTGCCAGAAAATATTATTTCAACTATTACGGCAGCTGGGGCGGTTGGAAGTTTGATGCGCCCGAAAGGACCAGGCAAATTTATATGCTTAAACAGTTGAAAAACAGGTATATGTGGATTGGGGAGGTAGTGCACTCCTGTGTTGAACGGGGCCTGGTGAATATTTACCGGGGAGCGGCGCTGCCTGATATAGAAGAAGTTATCCGGCTGGCGCGTAAAGTAATGAAAGAGGGTTTCCTTTCCTCCCGGAGAAAAAGATACCTGAGCAAGCCCAGGACCTGTGCACTTTTTGAACATGAATACAACATTGATATAGGCGAAGAAGAATGGGAGAGGTTGTTTGATTATGCAGAGAAGTGTCTCAGGAATTTTTACGCATCCTCATGCTATCAGGAGCTCTCTTCTCTTCCCCAGGAGCACTGGCTTGAGATTGAACAATTTTCTCATTTCTGGCTGGATAAGGTAAAAATTTATGTTACGCTTGATTTTGCTTGCAGGAAAGGGAAAGAGGTATTTATTTATGACTGGAAGACAGGCAGGGGCGGAAATACAGAATCGGATAATATACAACTTGCCTGTTATGCTCTTTATGCCATGGAAAAGTGGAAAGTTTCCACGGCTGATATTAGAACTATTGAGTATAACTTAGCCAGGGATGAAATGTGTGAATTTCCCGTGGACGGGGAAATAATTAAGGGAGTCAGGGAGTATATAAAGGAAAGCGTTAGCAGTATGAAAGCGATCCTGCGGGATGAAACCAGGAACCAGGCAGTAGAGACTGACTTTCCTAAGACCGGCAATAAAAATATATGTATGCAGTGCAACTTTAAGAAAGTATGCACTGCTGCTAATAATGAGGTGCAATCTCCCTCTGCAGCAAAACCTGGAAAGCCAAGGACACTATCCCTTTTCAAACTCTGAATAATAGAATCTCTCGGGAAAACTACTCCCCGCTACTTACTACTTAATTCACTGTTCACTATTTACTGCTTACTGTTTCCCCGGTCTACAGTCTATAGTCTGTGGTCTATAGTCTAAAATCCCCCTCACTACTATCTACTCACTACTGATCGGTGGGTTGCACATGGCGTTAAAGTGAATACTCCAGGATAACCGGGGAGAGACCGGAGGGATTTTTCAGTCCCGTGCTTTATTCTTGAGCTCTTTTATAAGCTCGGGAAGGCGGGAAAGAGCTGCCTTTATTCTCTTTTCTTCCCGATGCTCACGGGCCGGGAACCCGGAAACCGTGAGTCTTGGGGGTATATCTTTGGTAACCACGGAACGAGCTAATACCTTTGCTCCATTGCCGATTTTTACATGGTCGCAGATTGCTGCCTGCCCGGCCAGGATTACTCCGTCGCCTATCTTTGTGCTGCCTCCTATTCCTACCTGGGCTACGATGAGGCAGCTTTTGCCGATGCTTACGTTGTGGCCGATTTGCACCAGGTTGTCAATTTTGGTGCCTTCGCCGATTGCAGTATTGCCAATGGTTCCCCTGTCTATGGTAACATTGGCACCGATTTCCACCTCGTCTTCAATGGTTACGCCACCAATGTGGGGAATTTTCTGTATCTCGTTTTTTTCCTGGTGATAGCCGAATCCGTCACTACCAATCACACTGCCGCTGTGGATTATCACCCTTTTCCCTATTTTTACCTCTTCCTTTACTGTTACCCGCGGATAGAGATAGCTTTCTTCTCCTATTCGCACGTTCCTTCCAATATAGCAATAGGTAGAAATAATAGTGTTTTTCCCTATCCTGGCTCCCTCTTCAATAACTGCGTAGGGCCCTACGTGCACCCCCTCTTCCAGTGTAGCCCCGGGAGAAATTATGGCAGTGGGGTGAATACCCTCTTCTTTTCTCTCCCCCTTCCAGGAGCTTAACAAGGTGGTTAGGGCGGAGTAGGGATTATCCGTTACTATAACAGGCTTTCCATTTGGAGGGATGGAAGGAGTTATTATTACCGCGGAAGCCTGCGTTGTTTTGTAATAGGGAAGAAAGCGAGGGTTAAAACAGAAGGTTATATCTCCCTTCTTTGCTTCTTCAATAGGGGCGATACCTGTAATTGCTACTGTTTCATCCCCTATTATTTCCCCTCCTATCAATCTCCTTATATCTTTTAAAAGCATTTTCATACCTTTTAGTATATAGTCAAATACCGTGCCAAAGTTGATTTACTCCCGGGATACAGGCCTGTATCCCCTATGTATAAAGCGTCCCGGGGTTTTTTGAGGTTTTAGTGGTCTCTTGAGTTCCCCGCGGATAATGTGGTTATTTTTCTACATTTGTGGTATTTCTCCTGCGGAAATCCTCCGGGTAAAGCCGGTATTTCTTCAGCTTGAGATAAAGATTCTTCCTGTCTATCCCTGCTTCCAGGGCGGTTTTACTTACGTTCCCTCCGAATTTTTTCAGAAGGGAGGAGAAATAATTTTTCTCAAATTCTTCCAGTATCCTGTTCTTGCCCTCCTGATAAGAAGAAAAAGAAGGGGTATAATCAGCAAGCGGAATATGGAAGTACTCCTTTTTGAGCGTTTCTCCTTCGCACAACACCATTGCTCTCTCTACTAAATTCTCCAGTTCCCGCACGTTTCCGGGCCAGTTATACTGCAGCAAAAGCTGGAGGGCATCCTGCTCTATGTCTTTTATCTTTTTATTCAGTTTTTGGGAGTAAACTTTTATAAAGTGATTTATCAGAAGCGGAATATCTTCTTTCCTTTCTCTGAGAGGGGGAAGGTGTATGGGGAAAACATTCAGGCGAAAATACAGGTCTTCGCGGAATGTCCCTTCCTGCACGGATTCTTTTAAATCCTGGTTGGTGGCCGCTACTACTCGTACATCCACTTTTATTACGCGGTTGCTTCCCAGGGGTTCTATTTCTTTTGTCTCCAGAAACCGCAGGAGCTTGGATTGCAGGGAAAGGGAGAGTGAACCTATTTCATCCAGAAAAAGGGTCCCGTGTTCTGCCAGCTCTATCTTGCCTTTTTTATCCTGCACGGCTCCGGTAAATGTTCCTTTCTTGTGCCCGAATAACTCGCTTTCCAGGAGATTCTCCGGTATGGCTGCACAGTTAACCACTATATAGGGGCCGTTTCTGCGCGGGCTGAGCTTGTGTACTGCCCGGGCAACAAGCTCTTTCCCCGTGCCAGTTTCTCCCCAGATAAGAATGGTGGTGTCCTGCGGAGAAACCTTTTTTACCAGCTGCATGGCTCTTTTCAGCGAATTGCTTTCCCCTACAATCTCACCCTGCAGGATTTTTTCTTTCAGGCTTATATTTTCCTCTTCCAGGTTTTTCATGTGCAGGGCCTTTTTAACCACCTCTTTCAGCTCTTCCAGGTTCAGCGGTTTAGTCAAGTAGTGGAATGCTCCGCTTTTCATGGCTTCCACAGCACTCTCCACTGTTCCGAATGCCGTGATGACAATTACCTGGGTGTAAGGATAGATGTCTTTAATTTTTTTCAGCAGTTCCATTCCATCCATACCGGGCATTTTCAGGTCTGTGATTACTATGTCGTACATGGTATCTTGCATCATTTGCAGTGCTTCCCGGGAAGAGGTGGCTTTATCCACCTGGTGGCCTTCGTTCTTCAGGTTTATCTCTAAAAGCCGGGTCATCTTGACTTCGTCATCTACGGTAAGTATTCTGCTCATTCTTTCTCCCTGGGAAATATAAGACGGAAGAGTGTGCCTTCCCCTGCTTTACTTTTCACTTTTATTTCTCCCCGGTGAAATTTCACTATCTTGGCTACTATGGATAATCCCAGCCCTGTTCCTTCCGGCCGCGTGGTAAAGAAAGGCTCGAAAATCTTGTCTGTTATTTCCGGGGGGATTCCTGTGCCAGTATCCTTGATGCTAATTTCCATTTTCCCGTTTTTACTTTTTAACCCCACGAATAATTCTCCCCCTTCTGGCATGGATTCAAGCGAATTCAGGATGAGGTTGAGAAAAAGGTGGTGAAACTGTTCCGGGTCGCAGGAGAAGTAACAGGTATTGTAGGGAAAATCTTTAACCAGCTTGATTTTTCTCTTTTTGAATTCTCCTCCCAATACCGTCAGGATTCTTTCCATGAGCTCTTTCATCTCCATTCTTTTCTTCCGGGGGCGGGGAATACGGGCTAACTGCAGGAAATCTTTCACTACTCTTTCCAGGCGCTCTGATTCCTCTATTATAAACTCCAGGAGTTCTTTTTCTTCCTCTCTGTCCGTTTTCCGTTCCTTCAGGGTTTGAGCGGAGTTTTTTATCACTCCCAGCGGGTTTCTTATTTCATGGGCAATACCTGCGGCAATCTCTCCCACGGTGATAAGCCTCTCGCTTTTTCTCAATTCTTCCTGTATGGCACGCGTTTCCTTGAGCTCCTGTGCCATGTCGTTGAAAGCCTGCGCCAGACGTCCTATTTCGTCCTTGGTCCTCACCGGTATGTATTGGTCCAGGTCCCCTTCCGCAATTGCACGCGCCCCCTGGGTAAATTCTTTTATGGGCTTCATCACTGCTCTGGCCAGGATGTAACCTAACACGGCCGCGATAAAGAACCAGGAAAGCAGGAAGTAGGGAAAGAAGCGGATAATTACTGACTGAAAAGTGTACCTCTTGGGAAACCCGAGCACCAGCACTCCCAGTAATTTTCCCTTTTCCCCCAGCAGGGGCTCCAGATGGAGAGCATAGGGGTTATTCCCTATTTTCCCCCTGGCTTCGTAATATGCCTTGTGGTCCTTCAACAGGATGACTTTTGCTTTGGGCGAGAGTGTTATTTCTTCAAATAGGGCTTTCTGCAGGTCGTCTTCTTCCTTGCCCTTCTGGTATATGCGCACTTCCAGCCCCAGGGAGCGGGAAAGAAACTGGGTAAAGCGGTTTCCCAGGAAGTATCCCAGGATGACTCTTCCCTGGTTTCCTCCACCCAGGATAACCGGGACCACTGCTCCGGCTATCAAGCTCCTGAATTCTTCCGTTTCCAGGAGAAATATGTGTTTACCTGGTTTCCCTATCTCCCCTTCCCTGACCAGGATAACATCTATGGGGAATTCTCCCTTAAAAAATTTCAGAAAGTTCTCCATGCCTCGTGCATCCTTGGCTAAAAAATACTCTCTGAACTTACCTTCCTGTACCAGGATTTTCCCGATTATCTCGGCTTTTTTTTCTAATTCTTCTATTCTTCCCGTGCTGACTTCGGCGGCTTGCGATAACCTTCCCTTCATTTCCCTTTCCAGTCGTATATTCACCAGGTGTGTGGAAATCAAGAAAGAAAAAAGAAGCGGAGAAAGAGCCACTACTATGAAAGAAATGATAATTCTGTTTTCTAATCTTCCGCGAGAAATTCCCATTACTGTGGAAATTATACCACAGTTGGATAGATAAAAGAAATCGGTTATACTTACCCAGTCGGTGAGGCAAAAATGCAAATAGAAGGGGTCGTTTTGAAAAAAATATGCGAGATATTCAGTAAGAATGCTGCCCCCATTTATCTGGTCGGGGGCTCGGTAAGAGATATGCTCATGGGGAAGGAGAGTGATGACCTGGATTTTGCTACCCCCCTTTCTCCGGAGCAGATGAAAAAGATTTTTAGAGAGGAAGGAATACGCGTTTACCCGGTGGGCATAGAATTTGGCACTATAGGGGTTATTGTAGAGGGAAAGGAAGTTCATATAACCACTTTCCGGCGCAAGGAAAAGTACTCTCCCAAAAGCAGGAAGCCACAGGTGGAATTAGGCGGGAGCATAGAAGAAGACCTCTCCCGCCGGGACTTCACGGTGAATGCCATGGCTTTAACGCCCCAGGGAGAGCTTATTGACCCGTTCAACGGGCGGGAAGACCTGAAAAAGAAGATACTGAGACCGCCCATAGACCCGGATGCTTCTTTCTCGGATGACCCCTTGCGTATGCTCAGGGCTTTCCGGTTCCAGTCTCGCCTGGGATTCGAAATAGAGGAGAACACCCTCTCTTCTATAGGGAGAAATTCCTTCCGGATGCTGTTTCTTTCTCCTGAGAGAATCCAGGTGGAAATGGATAAAATACTAACGGGAGAGTTTGTGAGGAAGGCTCTGGAGGGTATAGTGGAAAGCAGGCTGGCGAGTTTTTTCCTGCACGAACTTGTTCCGCTAAAAGGTTTACATCAGTCAACCGAATTTCACCATAAAGATGTCTGGAAGCATACCCTAAGGGTGGTAGAGAATGTTGTCCCGGAACCCCGTCTGCGCTGGGCAGCACTTTTGCACGATATAGCTAAACCCTATACCCGGAGCATAGAAAACAAGGAGATTCATTTTTACCGCCACGAAGAACTGGGAGCGAAGATTGCCTACTATGTATTAACCCGTCTCCGATACCCCAAGGAATTCATAAAAAAGGTCTGCTTCTTGATAGCACACCACATGCGGCCTGCTTTCTATGCTTCCAACTGGACGGATTCCGCGGTAAGAAGATTCATGCGGGATATGGGAGAGAACCTGGCTGATGTTATTACTCTGGCCAGGGCAGATATTACTTCTTACCGCCCGGAACGGGTGAAAAAGAGAATAGAATTGCTGGAGGAACTGGAAAAGAGAATAGAAGAATTTCAATCCTTTAAAGAAGTTACCTATCCGGTGGATGGGAAAGAGATAATGGAAAGGTTTAATATTGCCCCTGGGCCCCTGGTGGGAAAGATTAAAGAATGCATCAGGGAAGGGGTAGAAAAAGGAGAACTGCCCGTGGAGTCTCCCGATAAAGAAGTCTACTTCCGGTACGCAGAAAATAAGCTGAGGCTGATTTAGACTATAGACCTTAGACTATAGACGTTAGACTGGGAGATAGTGAGCAGTAAATAGTGAACAGTGAATGGAGGTTTGGCATCCTGGTTCCCTGGTTTTGTGGAGGAACAGGCAGAAGCTTGCGCAGGAATGACGGAGAGTGGGTAGAGGGGGAAGGTTACCGGTAGTAAGCAAAGATAATGTGGAATCCTGCTTCCGCAAGAATAGCAGATGCAAGGATAATGAGTTAGGAGTGGTTAGTTTGTAGTTACCCGGTTAGGTTGATTTTAGGGGTGGTTGAATTATTGGGGTAGATTTATTTCTTCTTTTTTAATAAAATTATAGCGGCATGAGTTATAAAGTAACCCTTATACCCGGAGATGGAATTGGTCCCAGCATAGTGGAGGAAGCGGTGAAGGTGGTGGAAGCAACCGGGGTGGAGATAGAGTGGGAAGTAAGAGAGGCAGGCGAAGGAGCCATGGAGAAGCATGGTACTCCTTTGCCGGAGGAAGTGCTGGAATCTATCAGAAGGAACAAGGTGGCTTTGAAAGGGCCTATTACCACTCCGGTCGGTTCAGGATTCCGCAGTGTTAACGTAGCTCTCAGGAAAATACTTACCCTCTATGCCAACCTGAGGCCGGCCATAACTTTTCCCGGGGTTCACGGGCTCCCTTTCGATAACATTGACCTGGTTATGGTCAGAGAAAATACAGAAGGGCTTTACAGCGGAGTGGAGCATTTCGTTGACGAGGATAAGACAGCCGCAGAGAGCATAAAAATTATTACCCGTAAGGCATCGGAGCGCATAATTCGCTTTGCCTTTGAGTACGCCCGGAAAGAAAAAAGGCGAAAAGTAACCTTGGTGCATAAGGCAAACATCCTCAAGTTTACGGACGGCCTGTTTCTGGAAATAGGAAAAGAAATATCCCTGCAGTATCCGGATGTGGAATTTGAGGACAGGATAATTGACAATATGTGTATGCAGCTGGTAAAAAAGCCTTACCTCTACGATGTCATTGTTACCATGAATCTCTACGGCGATATCCTTTCCGATTTATGCGCAGGTCTGGTAGGCGGCCTGGGGTTGGCGCCCAGTGCAAACGTGGGAGAGGGCTTGGCTGTTTTTGAGCCTGTGCACGGTAGTGCTCCCAAGTATACAGGAAAGAACAGGGTGAATCCCTGTGCTACCATTCTTTCTGCCGCCATGATGTTAAAATATCTGGGTGAAAGGGAAAAGGGCGAGGCAATCTATCGTGCCGTAGGCGAAGTTATTTCTGAAGGCACATCTTTGACCTATGATTTAATAGAGAATCCGGACAAATCTGTAGGTACCAGGGAAATAGGTACTGCCGTAGCCCGGAAAGTAAAGGAGCTATTAAATGCCTAATGTGGTTGTGATAGGGACGCAGTGGGGTGATGAAGGAAAAGGGAAGATAATTGATATTATCACTCCCTATTTCGATTTTGTGGTGCGCTTCCAGGGTGGGAATAATGCAGGGCATACGGTAATTATTGGCGAAGAGACTTTCACCCTGCATTTGATACCTTCCGGTATTCTTCATGCCGGGAAAGAGCTAATCATAGGTAATGGTGTGGTTATAGACCCGCCTGCGCTTATTGAAGAGATGGAAGGTTTGAGGAAGAGGGGAATCGCGGTTACCCCGGAAAATCTTCATATAAGCAAGGGTGCCCATGTTATTTTTCCCTATCATAAACTCTCCGAGAAAATCAGGGAAGAGGGGAGCATAGGAAGAATCGGAACTACCCGGAGAGGGATAGGCCCCTGTTACATGGATAAGGCAGGCCGTGTGGGAGTGCGCATGGTGGACTTGTTGTATCCGGAAGTGCTGGAAAGCAAGTTAAAAAGAAACCTGGAAGAGATTAACCTCATTTTTACCAGGATCTACGGGGGTAAGCCGATAGAATTCTCTTCCCTTTACGAAGATTACTTAAATTATGGAAAAATATTATCTCCCTATATCAAGGATACTTATCTCCTGTTGAACAGGGCATTGGAGGAAAAGAAGAACATCCTCTTTGAAGGTGCCCAGGGTACTCTCCTGGACGTGGACTTTGGCACCTATCCTTACGTTACTTCTTCCAATGCTTCTGCGGGAGGAGCATGTACAGGCTCTGGTGTGGGCCCGGCCAACATAGACAGCGTGGTGGGTATTATGAAAGCTTATACCACCCGTGTGGGAGAAGGTCCTTTCCCCACAGAAATAAAAGATGAGTTAGCGGACAGGCTGAGAAATGCAGGCCCTATCGGAGAGTATGGCAGGAGCACGGGCAGACCGCGCAGGTGCGGGTGGCTGGACCTGGTGGCGGTTAAGAAGTCAATCATGGTCAACGGAATAAGCAAGCTCATCCTTACCCGGCTGGATATTTTGGGATATGTGGAAAAAATTAAAATGTGCACCCACTATCTCTGGAAAGGTAAAAAGATAGAATTTCTCTCCGAGGAAATAAACCTGTGGAAAGAAGCTGTCCCCGTATACGAAGAGATGGAAAGCTGGGAGGGAGACATAAGCAGGGTTAAAAAATTTGAAGAGCTTCCTATCCCGGCCAAAAAATACGTGGAAAGAATAGAGAAAGCATTAGGTAAAAAAATCTCTCTCATTTCTGTGGGGCCGGGAAGGGAGGAAGTTATACAGCGGGAACAGATATTCTAAGGTTTCCCTGGTTTTGGTATAATTAGAGAATTGTGTATTTGGAAATAAGGGGAGTTAGGGAGAATAGAATATACCTCCATTACTCCGGCTCCGTGCAGTATGTGGTAAGTGGTTATTTGAGGGGCATTAACTCAGTTGGTAGAGTAACGGCCTTTTAAGCCGTGAGTCGGAGGTTCGATTCCTCCATGCCCCACAATATAAAAATACCGAGGGCCGAATCCCGGGGAAAGGATTTGGAACTTGCGGGATTGAAGTTTTATTCACTTAGGTGAGTAATGTTGTCCCCATCATCTAGCCCGGCCTAGGATACCAGACTTTCGATCTGGGTACGGGGGTTCGAATCCCCCTGGGGACACTGCGGTTAAGTACCGGTTAATGTAGTTTTGGGGAGAGGTAGAGGCAATGCGTAAAAATACTCCTATCTTTTCCCTTTAAGCGAGGGGAAAGCGGAGAACGTAATTAGAGGGTGCGATTAACATAAGAGTTGGGTCCATTCCCTCCTCCAACCTGTGGTGGGAGGCTGAGGCGAGAGAGCTATTTTGCGAGTAGTGTGTATAATCCCTGCGCGTTATAACTCAAGGCGCCTTCCGGGGAAACCACTGCTTAAAGTAAGGGATAAATCTCTAATCCAGTGGGTTTTTGAAAACGCACAAAGGATTTCTGCCTGTGAAAATGTCTGGGTGGCGACAGATGACGAGAGGGTGGCAGAATGCGTAAAGGGTTTTTCGGGAAATGTAATATTGACTTCATCCGCGATTTCTTCCGGGACCGATCGGGTAAGAGAAGCAGCAGCGAAACTGGGGTTAGGAGGAGATGACATTGTCGTCAATCTGCAAGGCGATGAGCCGGTTATAGATGTGAGCAGTGTGGAAAAATTAGTACGCGAATTCTCAGAGCATTCATCTTTGCTTATGGGCACCCTTGCTTTTCACAGTGAAAACGAAGAAGAATTTTACAGTCCCAACGTAGTAAAAGTAGTAATTGATAAAAGGGGTTTTGCCCTGTATTTCTCTCGCAGTCCCATCCCTTACCCCCGGGATACCGATAAAGTAAACTTTTTGAAGCATCTCGGCCTTTACATTTTTCGCTATTCCTTTCTCAAAAAGTGGAATTCCCTATCTCCTTCTCGGCTGGAGGAGACAGAAAAGCTTGAGCAGCTGAGAGCTGTAGAGAATGGATTTCCCATAAAAGTTTTACTTTCCAACAGGGATTCCTGCGGTGTGGATACAGCGGAAGACCTACAATTCATGGAGGAAAACATTGAAAGATTCCAGGGGTAAATTTATCTTTATCACCGGCGGGGTAGTCTCTTCTTTGGGAAAAGGTATTGCTGCTGCTTCTGTGGGCAGGCTGTTGGAATCAAGGGGGTTCCGGGTAACTTTCCTTAAGTTTGACCCCTACATAAATGTGGACCCGGGAACCATGAATCCCTACCAGCATGGAGAGGTGTACGTAACAGAGGACGGGGCGGAGACAGACCTGGACCTGGGGCATTACGAGAGATTCACCTCCACCACCCTTTCCCGGGATAACAATGTAACCAGTGGCCAGGTTTATTACTCAGTAATTATGAAGGAGAGAAAGGGTGATTATCTGGGAAAGACCATCCAGGTCATTCCTCATATCACCAATGAGATAAAACGCCGGATTAAAAAATTGGCTACCAGTGACACAGACGTGGTAATTGTGGAGATAGGCGGAACAGTGGGAGATATTGAAAGCTTACCTTTCCTGGAGTCTATTCGGCAATTCCGCTTTGATGTAAAAAGGGAAAATGTTCTTTACATCCATGTTACCCTTGTTCCCTACATAAAGGCAGCGCAGGAAATAAAAACCAAGCCTACCCAGCATTCGGTACAGAGGTTGAGGGAGATTGGTATTCAACCGGATATTCTGCTCTGCCGCACAGAAAAAAGATTCACGGAAAAAGTCAGAGAAAAAATCTCCCTGTTTACCAATGTGGAAAAGAGAGCAGTAATCCCGGCCTGTGATGTAGGATGCGTGTATGAGATCCCCCTGAAGCTGGAGAAAGAAGGGCTTACTGATATTGTCATGGAATATCTCTGCCTGAACCCCAGAAAAGAAGACCTTAAAGAGTGGAAAAGTATGGTAAGAAATATTTATCAATTTAAAAAATCTGTAACCATAGGCATAGTGGGCAAATACATAGAACTGCAGGATGCCTATAAAAGCATCATGGAAGCTCTTACCCACGGAGGTATAGCCAATAAGGCAAGAATAAACATTAAGTGGGTTGAAGCAGAGAAATTAGGGGAGGAAGAAGACTTAAAAGAAGCCTTTGCGGACGTGCAGGGGATTCTTGTCCCGGGAGGTTTCGGCGAAAGAGGCATCGAGGGAAAGATTAACGCGGCCAGGTGGGCCAGGGAAAACAACCTGCCGTTTTTTGGGATATGTTTAGGAATGCAATGCGCGGTAATTGAGTTTGCCCGCCATGTATGCGGAATGCAGGGAGCCAATTCCACCGAGTTCGGTCCGGATACCTCTTACCCGGTAATAGACTTCCTGCCGGAGCAGAGAAAGGTTAAGGTAAAAGGAGGGAGTATGAGGCTGGGAGCCTACCCCTTATGTATAAAGGAAAACACCCTGCTTCATAAACTATACGGGGTAACGGAGAGCCAGGAGAGGCATAGACATCGCTACGAAGTAAACCCGGAATATATTTCTATCCTGGAACAAAATGGGCTTATTGCCTCGGGCATATCCCCGGACGGCAAGCTGGTGGAAGCCGTGGAACTTAAAAAACATCTTTTTTTCATAGGATGCCAGTACCATCCGGAATTCAAGTCCAGGCCGAATTCCCCTCACCCTATTTTCCGGGGTTTTATAGCCGCTTCTCTTAAAAAATGAATTTTTATCGTGGTATAATAAAAATGGAGAATTGGAAACATTTGCAATTTACAGTATCCCGCCGGTACATGGATGTTGAAATCAGCATGATTATATAAGATTATGTCTAACCGTGAACAGGAAATCTGGAAAGATATCTTAGTAAATATAGGACTGGTGACGGAAGACCAGCTTTCCTTTGCTCTGCGTGAACAGGAAGAAACGGGAGAAAAGCTAAGCGATGTACTGGTCAGGATGGGATATATCAGCAGGGAAGATTTGACCAGAGCATTAAGTGCGCATTTCGGACTCATCCCGGTTAAACTTTCCGACTATCATCCTACGGAGGATGTTATCGCGCGAATACCTCCTCCCCTGGTGAGAAAATATAAAATCGTCCCCCTGGAATATAAAGATGGGGTTCTTACCATAGCAGTGGCTGACCCCCTGGATTTTTTAAGTATTGACAGCCTGGAAAGGATTTTAGGAGTTAAGTTAAAAGCTGTTCTTACCTCAGATAAAGAAATCGATCAAGCTATCAGTCGTTACTACGGGGTGGAAGAAGAAACCATAGATACAATTTTAGAGGAGTTAACCGAGCAAGATATTAGCTTTGCCGAAGGAGTAGCCCAGGAGACAGAGGATGCGGAATTAGCGGAAGAAGCTCCCATAATCCGGTTGGTAAGCTTACTTATCCTGGAGGCTTTTCGTTCGCGTGCCAGTGATATTCATGTAGAGCCCATGTCCGGCAGGTTAAGGATAAGGTACCGGGTAGATGGAATCCTGCACGAAGTGCCTGCCCCGCCAAAACGGCTGGAGGGAGCAGTGATTTCCCGTATCAAAATCCTGGCCGGGATGGACATAGCAGAAAAGAGACTTCCCCAGGATGGTCGAATAATGGTAAATGTCCTGGGAAGACACTTAGATTTGCGTGTATCTTCTCTCCCCGGCATACACGGGGAAAGTGTGGTGATGAGAATCCTGGACAAGTCCAGCCTTCTCTTGGGTATTACCGAATTAGGATTTCTGGAGGAGGACCTGGATAAGTGGAAAAGAGTAATTACCCTTCCTAATGGAATCATCCTGGTGACCGGGCCCACCGGAAGCGGAAAAACCACCACCCTTTATGCGGTTCTCAATGAATTGAACTTGCCGGACCGTAAAATTATAACCATTGAAGACCCGGTGGAGTATCAGATATCCGGGATAAACCAGCTGCAGGTAAGGCCTCAGATAGGGTTGACTTTTGCCTCTTCCCTCAGGTCCATACTGCGTCAATCTCCCGATATAATCATGGTGGGAGAAATCAGGGATACTGAGACAGCGGAAATTGCAGTAAGAGCTGCATTAACCGGACATTTGGTCTTCTCTACCTTGCATACCAATGATTCAGCCGGGGCAGTCACCCGGCTTATAGACATGGGGATAAAGCCGTTCTTAGTTGCCTCTGCGGTACAGGCGGTAATGGCTCAAAGACTGGTAAGAAAGGTTTGCCCCAAGTGTGCAGAACCCTATGAGCCAGAGGAGTCCGTATTAAAAGAGATAGAACGCATAATAGGCACCCTGGAAGGGGCCAACTTTGTCAAGGGGAAAGGTTGCCCGGATTGCAATATGTCAGGGTACAGGGGAAGAGTTGCCATATTTGAACTTCTGGTGATAAGTGAAGAAATTAGGCGGATTGTGCTCTCCCGGGCTACAAGTTTTGAGATCAGGGACCTGGCGCGCAGCCAGGGGATGAAGCTTCTCAGGGAAGACGGCTGGATAAAGGTTTACCGGGGTATTACCACGGTGGAAGAAGTACTTAGAGTAACACAACAGGATATAGTAGAAGGAGTAGTGTAATGCTGGAGATTGGTGAACTTTTAAGAATAGTAGTAGAAAGAAATTCTTCTGATTTGCACTTAGTGGTTGGTAAACCACCCGTACTAAGGATAAACGGGCGTTTGGATATACTGGATTACGAACCCCTTACTCCGGAAGACACGGAAAGAATGATGAAAAGTATTGCCTCTCCTGCCCACCAGCAGAGGGTAAGGGAAGTGGGAGGCACGGAGTTCGGTTTTGCCTTCGGAGATTTAGCCCGTTTCAGGGTAAGTGTTTACCGGGAAAAGGGGAGGATAAGCGTGGCCATGCGTCTTATCCCCTACAAACTTTTGACTTTTGAACAGATAGGACTTTCTGACAAAATGAAGGAAATTCTCTATCGTCCCCGGGGTTTGGTGCTGGTAACCGGGCCTACCGGAAGCGGAAAAACCACTACCTTGGCCACCATGATAGATTATATAAACACCTATCGCGATTGCCATGTTATCACCATTGAGGATCCCATCGAGTATTATCACGAGCACAAGAGGAGTATTATTTCCCAGAGGGAAGTCGGGGTGGATGTCCCTTCTTTTGCCGAGGCGATAATCAGGTCATTGAGACAGGATCCAGACGTGATAATGGTAGGTGAGATGAGAGACCTGTCCACTATTGAGGCAGCACTTATGGCGGCAGAAACCGGACACCTGGTTTTTTCCACACTCCATACCACCGGGGCCGCCCAGACCATTGACAGGATAATAGATGCCTTTCCCACAGAGAGACAGGAACAGGTAAGGGTGCAGGTGTCTTCTTACCTGATAGCGGTGATTTCACAGACGCTCCTTCCCAAGACTACGGGTTCGGGAAGGGTGGCAGCCTTCGAAATAATGATTGCCATACCCGCCATTCAGAGCCTGATTAGAGAAAGAAAGACCTACCGCATCACTTCCTTCATCCAGACTGGCGCTCGCTACGGAATGAAGACACTTGACCAGCATCTGTTTGAACTTTACAACCGGGGTGAAGTAAGTTATGAGGAAATAATGGTAAGGGCGCAGAATCCCGAGGAATTACAGCAAAAAGTGGAGAGCAGGTAAGAAATGCCGACCGGCAGGAAAAGATTAGGGGAACTACTCCTGGAAAAGGGTATTATTACTGAAAAACAGCTCCAGCAGGCGTTGGAGGAACAGGAGAAGACGGGGAAACTCCTGGGCAGGGTTCTGGTTGACCTGGGTATGGTAAAGGATGAGGATATTCTTGCCGTCCTGGGGGCTCAGACCGGGATGCAGGAGGTGGATATCTCGAACATTGAAGTCTCCCCCCAGCTCTTGGAAAAGGTTCCCGGTCCCATAGCCAAGGCTTACAAAATAGTACCTATTCGCATGGAGGGAAATACTCTCCTGGTAGCCATGGGGGACCCGCTTAATATCCAGGCACTGGATGATTTAAGGTTTTTGCTTGACTGTGATGTAAAAGGGCTTATAAGCAATGAGCAGGCAGTAAACGAAGCTATCGACAGGCTGTACGGGGGAGAGATGGAGACAGTGGAAGACCTCCTGAAAGAACTTGAGGCAGAAGCAGCCCCCCTGGAGGAGGCCGAAGAAAGAGCAGTGGAGGATATCCAGGCGCTGGAACAGCTGGCACACGAAGTTCCCGTGGTAAAACTTCTCAACCTGGTACTCATCCAGGCGATAAAAGATAAGGCCAGTGATATACACTTTGAACCTTTTGAAGACCAGTTCCGCATCCGCTACAGGGTGGACGGAATCCTCTACGAGATGGTCCCACCTCCCCGGCATTTTGCCCTGGCGGTGAATACCCGGATAAAGGTTATGGCAGATATGGATATTGCCCAGAGGCGGGTGCCCCAGGATGGCCGTATAGAACTGCACCTGGGAGGCAGAGAGGTGGACCTGCGGGTTTCCACCATTCCCACTGTGCATGGCGAAAGTGTGGTAATGCGTGTCCTGGACAAAAGTGTTTTAATGCTCTCCCTGGAAAAGCTGGGTTTTGCCGAGGATGACCTGGAAAAAACACACAAATTAATTTCCAGGCCTAATGGAATAGTCCTGGTAACCGGTCCCACCGGTTGTGGTAAAACTACCACGCTCTATGCGTGTTTACGCAAGATAAATTCCCCCGAGGTCAAAATAATCACCGTGGAAGACCCGGTGGAATATGACATTGAGGGAATTCATCAAGTGCAGGTCAAGCAGTCAATAGGCTTAACCTTTGCCACCACATTGAGACATATCCTGCGCCAGGACCCGGATATTATCCTGGTAGGGGAAATCAGGGACCTGGAGACTGCGGAAATGGCCATACAGGCCTCTCTTACCGGACACCTGGTTTTTGCTACTTTGCACACAAACGACTCTCCCTCGGCCATTACCCGTTTGATAGACATGGAAGTAGAACCGTTCCTTATCAGTTCGACCTTAGAGGCGATAATGAGCCAGAGACTGGTTAGGGTCATCTGCAAGGTATGCAGGGAGGAGTACGAACCCTCGCTGGAAGAGCTGGAGCTTTTAGAGATGGAGCCTTCCGAAGCAAAGAAGCATAAGTTTTACCGGGGTAAAGGCTGCTCCGCCTGCAACAATATTGGATACATGGGCAGGACCGGGATATATGAGATTTTGCTTATGAACGAAGAACTGAGAAGGGCAGTGGTGGATAAAGCCTCGGCGGGTGAGATAAGAGAAATAGCCCTGAAGTATGGGATGAAGACCTTGAGACGCGATGGATTAGACAAGATTTTTAGAGGGATTACTACTATTGAAGAGGTGGTAAGGGAGACTACCGGATATGTATAGAGTTTTGAAGCGGATTTTCTTTGAACCCGAGATAAAGGGGGTGAAATAGATGGCGGTCTATAACTATGTGGCTTTGAATCCTCAGGGCAAGGAAGTAAAAGGTACTATTGAGGCCGAGAACGCTACCCTGGCTGCCAACCAGGTGAGAGAAATGGGATACTTCCCTACCCGCATCAAAGAGCAGAAACTGCCTTCCGCAACCCAGAAAAAGAAGAAAGAGGGCAGTGCCCTTCAGATGACCATCAAGATACCCGGCCTGACTACCCGGGTAAAGCCAAAACAGCTTACAGAATTTACCCGTCAGTTAGCTACCCTGATCGATGCGGGGCTACCCCTGGTGAGAAGTCTGAATATTTTAAGGGACCAGGCCAAGCCGGGTATATTGAAAGAAATCTTAACTGACCTGGTGGAAAGGATAGAAGGAGGAAGTACTTTTTCTGAAGCCCTGGCGCAACACCCCCACAGTTTTTCCAAACTCTACATAAATATGGTAAAGGCAGGAGAATTGGGCGGTATCCTGGAAGTAGTGCTTAACCGCATAGCGGAATTTATGGAAAAGGAGCTTGCTCTAAGACGCAAAATAAAGGGAGCCATGATTTATCCTGTCGCAGTGGCTTGTGTGGCAGGAGGTATCGTGGGATTCATTATGACTTTTATTATCCCTACCTTCAAAAAAATGTTTATTTCGTTTGGAGGAACGGGGGCTGCTTTGCCCCTTCCTACCCGGGTACTGATTACGATGTCTGACTTGATAAAGACAAAGTGGTACTATGGGATAATAGGAATAATCCTTCTGGTGATTCTATTCAAGCTCATTACCAGGACCTCCAAGGGTAAATATGCTATAGATTTCCTGAAATTAAAAATGCTTATCTTCGGACCGTTGTTCCTGAAGACTGCCATTGCCAGGTTCTCCCGCACATTGGGAACCCTCATAAACAGCGGGGTTCCCATACTCCAGGCACTGGCCATTGTGAAGGAGACAGCAGGTAACGAAGTCATATCCAAGGCAATGATAAAAGTGCATGATTCCATAAGAGAAGGTGAAAGTATCGCCAAGCCACTGGAGGATTCACGCGTATTCCCTCCCCTGGTGGTGCACATGGTAGGTGTGGGAGAGGAAACAGGTGCCCTGGATACCATGCTTATAAAGGTAGCAGACGCCTACGAGGACGAGGTAGATACAACAGTGGCTGGCCTGGCTTCTGTACTGGAGCCTCTGCTCCTGGTAGGGATGGGGCTTGTGGTAGGCTTTATCGTGATTTCTCTCTTCCTACCTCTCATAAAGATAGCCCAGATGATTCGTTAAATGCCTCTTATTATTCTCGTAGAGGATGATGCAGGGTTAAGGAAGAACCTTACCCTTCTTCTGCAGGAGGAGGGCTTCCAGGTGGTTGCCTTTCCCGCGGCTGAAGAGGCGGAAGAAAAACTAAAAACGATTTCTCCCGATTTAGTCATTACTGACCTGAAACTCCCGGGTATCAGCGGGCTGGAATTTGTTTCACACCTTAAGAAAAAGTACCCGCAAGTTCCTGTAATCATAATTACTGCTTATGCTACCTTGAGTAGTGCAGTGGAAGCAATAAGGCTGGGAGCACGTGATTATCTTATTAAACCTTTTCATCCTGAGAAAGTGATTCTTTCCCTTAGGCGCATACTGGAATTAGAAGAACTGAAAGAGGAAAACCGCTGGTTAAAAGAAGAACTTTCCAGAAGGGATAAATTTGAAGAAATGGTGGGGAAAAGTTCTTCCATGCAAACTGTTTATAACCTGATAGAGAAGATTGCACCCAGTGGAGTGCCGGTGCTGATTGTGGGGGAAAGCGGCACAGGAAAGGAACTGGTAGCGCGTGCCATACATAAAAGGAGCGCGCGAAAAGAGGGTAAATTCGTACCGGTAAATTGCGGGGCTATCCCGGAGACTCTCATCGAGAGCGAATTATTCGGGCATGAAAAAGGAGCTTTTACTGGGGCCACTGAAAAGAAGAAAGGGTTACTGGAAATATCTCATGCTGGCACATTGTTCCTAGATGAAGTGGGAGATTTGCCGCTTTCAGTGCAGATGAAGCTACTGAGGTTCCTGCAGGAAAAAGAGTTTGTACGGGTGGGGGGGACCACTCCCATCAAGGTGGACACACGCATAATTTCCGCCACGAACAAGAACCTGGAAGAAGAAATTGAAAAGGGGAATTTCAGGAAGGATCTCTACTATCGCATCCAGGCAGTTGTTCTTCCATTGCCCCCGTTAAGAGAAAGGAAAGGGGATATACCTATTTTAGTTGAGCACTTTCTCAATAAGTATCGGGATGAAGGGGTAAACAAAAGGGAAAAAAGATTTAGCGCAGAGGCTATGGAGCTGCTTACTGCCTACTCCTGGCCCGGGAATGTGCGGGAGCTGGAGAACGTGGTAAGGGGATGTATTGCTCTTTCAGAGGGGACTCTTATAGGAGTGGATAGTTTGCCTCCCCGCTTAAAGGAAGGCAGGAGGAAAGAGAGTAGGTGGCGCGGCTCCTGGGCAGAGATGCAGAAAAAATTTGCAGAGAAGTATATCCGGGAGATTCTTAAGGAAGCCGGGGGTAATGTCTCAAGGGCGAGCAGAATGGCAGGGATTTCCCGCCGGCATTTCTACGAAAAAATGAAGGAATTCAACGTAAATCCCGAAGAAGCCAGGGGTAGGAAGGGTACTTAGTCTTGAGTTGGTGCAGGCGGACGGTTTCCGGGAATTAGGAGGAGAAGTGGAACAAAAAAGCAACCCGGCCAAGCATAAATCTATACGTTATCTCCACCTGCTTCTTCTCATTCTTATAATTTTTTCGGTAGCTCTGCTTCCTTTCCTCTTCTATTTACCCGGCAACATGCGCGTGATAATACTATGCGGGGAATTCTTTCTCCTGGGCTCTCTCTTTACCCTCATTGTATTTGTTTTAATTGCTCCCTTCCGGCATTCTCTGCAGGCTCCTTATTCCTCTTCTCACCTGGAAGCGCTTACCTCTTCCCTGGCGCAGGCACAAAGAGAGGTGGTAAGACTGAATCGGGAGTTGGAAAAGGAATTAAGTGTAAAAAAAGAGAAAATAAAAAGGATTCAGGGAGAAATGTTGTCCCTGCAAATGCAGGTGGTGGAACAGGAAAAACTTGCCTCCCTGGCAAAAATGGCCTCCGGCGTAGTACATGAGATAAAAACCCCCCTCTCAGTGATGAGAACTTCCACCTATTTATTAAAGAAATTTTCCCGGGACGAGAAGATAAAGGAGCAGGTGGAATTAATAGAGAGCGAGATTTCACGTATAGACGAGATAGCCACTTCTCTTATGGATTATTCCCGCAGTGCCAGGGATGTTCCCCTTACCTGGGTGGATGTTGCTCCTCTTCTCCAGGATATCATCAAGGAGCTTCAATTCACGGGGAAACTGCAGAATATTGAATTAGTAAATAATCTTCCTTCTTCTTTCCCCCCGGTACATGCACATGCAGGCCGGTTAAGAGAAGTACTGATTAACATAATAAATAATGCGGTGGAATCCATGGAAAATGGGGGGAAACTTATCCTGGAAGGAAGGATAGAAGAAGAAAAAGCTCACCTGATGGTAAAAGACACCGGGACAGGAATAGCGGCTGAGGATTTAAAAAACCTTTTTGACCCCTTTTTCAGCACCAAAGGAAAGGGTACAGGCTTAGGGTTGGCCATCTCCTATGCATTCGTGAAGAGGTTCGGAGGGGATATACGCGTAAAAAGCCTTCCGGGAAAAGGTACCAGCCTGGAATTGATACTCAAGGCAAAGATGTGAGGAAAAGGTAACAGTTTAGCCTGGCTCCTCCGCTCTGCCGGGGAAAATCCCGGTGTGCAAACAGGAGTTTTGAGCCTGTTTACCGTGCATGTCGGGACTGCGGAGTCCCTTCTGTCCTATAGTGCGCCTTCTCTGCCGGAAGCTTGCCCGCTTTCAAAGGGGAATAGAATTTGCTACAATCTAAAGGGGAGAAAGGAGTAGAAAGTAGTTATGAGTTATAGGTTTTTAGTTTCTAATCTGAGAAAGGGGCCAGGGAGAAAGCAATCAGTGAGTGTTTTCCCCGCTCACAAATCACAACTCGCATTTCCCTCCCTCACTACTCACAACTCACAACCCGCTACTAATAATAAGAGGGGCTTCACCCTTATTGAACTCATGGTAGTCATAGCCATAATCGTGCTTCTGGCCGGAGTGATGATTCCGAACTATATAAAAAACATGGAGAAAGCCAAGTTAGCCAAGGCCAAGGCAGATATAGAAATTCTCATCAAGGCCATAACTCTTTACAGGGTGGATAGCGAAGAATTTCCTTCCTCTCTCAGCGACCTTACCTCGGGAACTCACCCTTACCTGGCAAGGGGTATTCCTCCAAGCCCATGGGGTGGTCCTTACACTTACTCGTTGTCTACTAACTCGTATACCATAGAAGCAAAGGATTCGCAGGGGAAAGTAAAATATTCGGAAACCATAAAATTTTAGGAAGGAGGAGGAGGAGATGAATACAAAGGCACAAAGGCGGAGAGGCAGAAAGAATTCTTTTAACTCAAAGCTTGCATTTTCTTTACTCGCTACCAAAAGGAGGGGTTTTACCCTTCTGGAGCTCATGGTGGTGGTGGCCATAATTGTGATTCTGGCCGGGATAATTTTGCCGAATTATGCCAAGAGAGTGGATAGAGCCAGAATGGTAAGGGCGGAAGCGGATATTTCTGCGCTGGAGACAGCTATTGCCATGTATGCAAATGATATGGGTACCTATTTTGGCGATGTAAATGGAGATATTTCTCCCGTAGAAACAGGGTTAGTACAGGGCCCTCCTCAATCCGACCCTGTTTATAGCAAGTGGAATGGTCCCTACGTTAAAGGTATAAGTAAAGATCCCTGGGGAGAAGATTACCGGTTTTTTGGCAGGAACCCGGCAGTAACCAGCCAGGCTCAGCTGGAAACCAACCTGCAGAGCGAATACGGCAGCATTACCAATCTTCCTCCCCTGCGTTACTACATATTCTCCAAGGGGAAGAACCGCAAGACAGGCACTGGCTATAACCAGGACGACATCAATAACTGGGATGTAAATAAAACCTGGGAGAGCCTGTATTAAGATAAGTTATTAGTTGTGAGTTGACTTATGAGCGAAACTTTGACAAAAGAAGAGAAATCGTCTCAAGATGCAAAGCGCATCTCTGCCTTTACCCTCATTGAATTGGTCGTGGTGGTGGCCATTATCTCCCTGCTGGTTTTTGCCTCTATTCCCACCTTCAGGGAATTTATTAACACTTCCCGGCTGAGGCAGGCCTCCTACGATGTAATCTCAGCCCTGAGAACTGCCCGCGCCTCAGCTGTAAGTAACAGAATAGAGTACATGACGCTTTTTTATACGTCTATGCAAAATCGAAATAATATCCCCAACTTTGCCTATGCCTATCCCATCTGGTCTGCCGTGCTGGTTTACCAGGTGGAGGAAGGCCCCATAGGCGGATGGAAGAGATTGCCCGAGAACATCTTCCTGGACTTTAATTATTTCTATGGGTTGGAGACAGGAGGGGTGGTAGGAGCAGACCCTGATGGTCTTCCCTATCCCAACAATGACGAAGTGGTGCAGGGGGACAGTATGCCCATAGTAAGATTTAACAAGAAAGGTGGGGTGGAAGGCAGTGGATTCCCGTGTATACAGCTGAGGGATAATTCTACCCAGGACACGGCGGCCATAAGAGTATTGAGAAGCACGGGAAGAATATACCTTTATTCTTTCCGGGGTAAATTGGTGCAGGAATGAGTAAAATAAAGTGCCGGCTGGAAGGTATAGGTTGTATGCGAAATAATCCCAAACTGGCTAAAGGCTCTGCCTGCTCACCCACAAGCGGTCTTACCCTGATAGAAATACTGGTTTCACTGGCCATTCTCTCCATTGGTATTCTGGCTATTGCGCATCTTTTCCCGGTAGGGTTGAAATCATCCGAGCGTGCGGTATCTTTTACCCGGGCTTACTCCTACCTGCAGGACACGCTGGAAAAGCTGAAGTATGCCGCGGGCGTATATGATGCGGAAGATGTGGCAGAGCTGGAGAATACGTTTAACACCACAAATGGTCCTAACGGCGTTTTCTACATGGACCCCAACTCTTCTCATTACGATAAGCTCGGCTACTATGAGCTCTGGTACAGGTACCGGATGAATGGCCCCGATTCTCCTTACCAGGCTAATCCCGGGAAATTCACCACTTATAATGACCCGCAAACCGGGCAGGAATTGGCCTGGTCTTACCTGCTCTTTGAAGAGGAATCCAATCTGGATACGGATATAGTGCAGAAAGTGTATATTTCTATCTACTGGAAAGAAAGCGGGGGAGAGAGGGCGGATACCACGCCTCTTTACATTGGTAATATTTATTACAGGGAGTTTGGACATGTTCTGCCCTAAGAGGGACCAAGGCTTCACCCTCATTGAAATGCTGGTGGCCGTGGCTATTCTGGCTATCATTGGCACCTCCTTTTATGCCATTTTCCAGGGCTCATTGGTTTCTTCCAACAAGGGGATGAATCTTGCCTTGGTCTCTTCCAATCTTCGCGGAGCCATGGATTACATTATTAAAGACCTTAAAAATGCCGTGGACCCGGAATCAACAGGGAGAACGAATTTTTTCTTCGTAGGAGGAAAGAATAATCAATCTTATATGATGTTTGTAGTCCCAAATGAGGAAGGGGGTTACCAGGTAGTACTTTACACTCACTCAGAGGATGTCAGTGCTCCCGTGTATGCCGGTACTTCTCGGCAAATTTTGTTCAGGGCCACCCGGAAGTTGGAGGGGATAGATGTTAAGAGTCAACTTTACGGCACTACTCCGGTTTTCCCTCCTTTTGATGCTACCTGGGTTCAGGGAGATGATGAACTGGCTATCCATATAAGTGGGGTTGAATTAAAATTCCAGGGAGAGAATGACTGGGATGATACAGGGCTTCTTCCTCTCTATGTTAATGTGAAACTTACCTCCACCTATGGCAAGGGAGAACTGGGGCAACAAAAGGAAATGGTTATGGAGGACACGGTGTATCTCAGGAAGTGATGAGTGACAAGGTGAAGACTCATAAGGATTTAGAGGTTTGGAAAAAACCTATTGATTTAGTAGAAGAAGTTTACAAAATTACAGAAAAATTCTCCCAAAAGGAAAAGTACGGATTAACTTTTCAAATGAGGAATGCAGCTATTTCCATCCCGAGCAATATTGCAGAAGGGGCAGCAAGAAACTCAACGAAAGAATTTATACAATTTTTATATATAGCATTAGGTTCTTTATCCGAATTAGAAACACAACTTTTAATTGCTCAAAGAATAAAATATTTGTCAGAGTCATCGGTTTTGGAAAGATTAGAAAAATTAATGATCCTACTTATAGGACTTATAAATAGCCTTGAGAGGAAGAACAAATGAAAAGACCTTGTCACTCTGTACCCTTATCACTTTATCACTTTCTCCCTTTGTCATCTTCTTCCGGTATGGCTTTAATCATCGTGGT